>ENA-ORRO01001070-ORRO01001070.1-human-gut-metagenome-genome-assembly--contig:-NODE-1070-length-20560-cov-4.037942_pt1 | contig 20560 bp, 18 predicted proteins | sample MGYA00242176_ERZ509136 | MGnify/ENA primary metagenome ERZ509136 (study PRJEB26280, sample SAMEA2338644) | human gut metagenome | biome: human gut; feature: human-associated habitat; material: faeces...
CCCCCAGCCGCAGGTTGTGCTCGATGAGCTTTTCCCGCGCGCTCCTGTCCCCCCGCTGCATCCGCTCGATCATCTCGGCTTCCTCCTCGCGGCTCAGCGGCTTGGGAAACGCATTTCCACGCGCCAGATACCCCAATAGAAAAAGCGCGTCCTGAATGAAGAACATCAATAATCCTTCCAGCATTTGCCTCACCTCAGGGCAGTATATGCAGGCAGGGACGGAAAGGAGGATGGGTTTCGTTCAATTTCATTGCACCATTCATCCCGTCGGGATGTCTCTATTTATTTGTGTTTTTTTCAAATTGCGCATTTACAATATTGTGCGGTGTTGCCTTAATTATATTTTTTCCGCAGCATCTGTTTTAATTCTTCCGTTGACACCGGATCATTGACATATTTTTTCAGGTTCACAAGGTCTTCTTCACAGTCCACTTCAAATATGTCATAGTTGTTTTCCATGTGCCTTACATGAACATGCCACTTCTGGTAATACGGAAAGAAAAGTTCATCCCAATAAAGTTTCTTTGATGCAGGATCATTCCAATCTACATCGTGCAGCAGTTTATTGATAAAAACCAGATCGCTTTTTGTCCAGAAGGAGATACCAGACCATACAGAGCCAGCCATACCCGCTGTGTTTACAGAGGTAATATACATCCCCTTTTCATCCTCGCCCAAGTTGGCTACCCATTCAGGCCGAGGAAGCTGGGCTTCGTTTTTGTGCAAATAAAATCCATACTGAACAGAATCCGTATTTTTCCAGCCATATTTCAGGTAGATATTTTCCGTCAGGAACAAATCTGACGTTACAAAAAACGTATCCCTGCTCTGCTCTGCTCTGCTCTGCTCTGCTCTGCTCTGCTCTGCTCTCAAGATTATGTTCTCTCCCTACTCTTTGTCAATGCAATTTTTTACAACTTACCCCTACAATCTGGAATCACATATTTTCGTAAATTATCCCATTAGTTCCTTTAATATACAAACTGTATGTTTAAGCCCCTCTTCAACAGTGAAACTATTTCTATACCCCAATTGCTTAATTTTATTATTGTTCAACGACGAATTGCTCATTGGATTAAATGCTTTCAATTCATTCTCTGTTGGATCGGCAATAATCAATTTCACATTACCTGCTTCAGCATATATTTTTGCCATCTGTCTTATCGTTGTAATTTCATCATGACCTATGTTGTATGCCTGTCCTTTTTTTCCTTTTAATAATGCTGTAAGTATTTGAACAGCACAATCCACCGAATAGCAATATGACCTTTTTTGTAATCCAGAGCTTTTCATAACAAGTTGCTCTCCAGTTGCTGCTCTAAATGCAAAATCAGAAGAGATACGCTTATCTACTTTTTTTGCAGACGGTCCATAAATATGTCCTGGTCGTACAATAACGCAATCAACTCCAAATTCCGATGCATAAGATTTGCACAGCATCTCAGAAGCTCTTTTAGCAATAGTATATGAAGACCGAATATTATCAATGTCTACTTCGCCATAATCGCCTTCCGTAAATGACCCTTCCGTCTTTTTGTTTCCATAAACTTCGCTCGAAGAAATATAAAGTAGTCTTTGGATCCTATTATTCTTAGAATAATCCAATAGTGCATGCACACCATCAAAATTCGACAAAATAGTTTCCACAGGTTTTTCTGTATATAACTCTGGAGAAGCCAATCCAGCTCCAGAAATGATATAGTCTGGTTTTATGTCAAGATTTATTTTTTTTAAGGCATCATAGTAAACATACTCAACCTTATGACATCCACCAAATCTGACCTGAAATTCTTTTTCACTTCTTGCTCCAACGTATACCTTGTCGATTTTATTATATGTAACAAGCACATCTACTATTGCAGAACCTATTAATCCTAAGCCACCAGTGATAAATATATTTTTGCCATCAAGTTTAGTTAAATCAGAATTTCCAACTGCTCTCAGCAGATCTGCTTTGTAAAGTGCAGACTCTAATAACCTCATCATTTGCCTCACTTTTTTATCCACTCATCATTCTTTGCATTTAATAAAGCTTTAAAAATCTCTATATCTTCTACTGTAGTAATCTTAATATTTTTTTCTGATCCTTTTGAAAAATAAGTCATATAACCATATTTCTGCATCAATGAACATGAGGCAGCCATATTGGTTACTCCATCTTTAATTGCTTGGTTGTGAACCTTCCACAGTTCATCAAATGCGTACGAATGCGGTGTTTGAGTTCGCCACAGTTCATCTCTGTTTAGAGCTTCGTTCGATTCTATACCATCTTTTGAAACGAAAACTACTTCTGTAGTAGGAATCACGGTAACCGCAGAGCCATATTTTTTTTGCTTTACAAGATTATCTGTAATCACATCTTGCGGAAGCATCGGCCTATTACCATCATGAATCATAACAACAATATCACTTGTCGATTCATGATCCTCCTTAATTGCTTTTAAGCCATTATAGATTGATTCCTGACCAGTGGAACCTCCCGTAACAATTTTCTTAAGTTTTGTAATATTAAACTGTCTTGCATATGCATCAAGGACTGCACTCCATCCTTCAAGGCACGCAACATAAATTTCATCAATACTGGGATGCTGCTGGAATGCTTCTAATGTATATATAAGAATCGGTTTATTTTCAACAGTTAAAAATTGTTTGGGCAGGTCTTGATGTGTTCTCGTTCCCGTTCCTCCAGCAGTTAAAATAGCAATATTTTTCATAACTCAATTCCTCACTTACTTTGATATCCATACTCATTTGGCAAAAGTTTACTACATTTGCCGCTATTTGATTTCCAATTTGGATTTGGAATTCTCCAATCTTCGTTATAAATACATTTTAAAATATCTTCTGCATTATCCGGAACCGGAACTGCTACACCATCAACGCTAATTAGCTTTGTACGATTCACTCTTCTATGTTGTCTTTACTTTTTTACCTGTTGCACGGCTTGTTGTACATTTCCAGAAACTGCTTGGGTCGCTCCTTGCTGTGCATCCGGCTGCCGACACCACCGGCAAAAATCACTGCTATATTCATCATACGCTCCTCTTACCTCTTTATATATTTCGCGAAGAATTTCATTTCGTTCTGAAAAAACAGGACACTGATTGCAAGCAAAATGCTCCCGATCACAACGCAGTAAAAAATGGCATGGACGATCCAGCTTCCAACCGTCACGTTCTGGAGGGGAAGCAGCTTATAGCAGAGGGCAAAGCCCGCTCCTGCGCCGACAGCAAACAGAAACAGCTTCCGGTAGAAAATGCGCTGCGCCCGTCCCGGAACGATTTTGCTTGTGTAGTACACATGAAATACCATCCGATAGGTCATGCCAACAATCGTGCCAATGGTTACGCCAATCAAACCAAGCTTTTTTACCAGCGCTACCGAAATCACAATATTCAGCGTAGCTTCAATGTAAGCAGGTACAGTAATTTCCTTGAACTTGTTAGCTGAATAGGCCAGGTTCAGGTGCGGCAGCTTGACCAGGTACAACGCTTCTGACAAAACCAGTAAAAATCCAAACAACGGCTGGTTGTACTCTGTATCGACAATGCCTCTGGTATAGAGCCGCACAAACGGTGTGATGAGCAAAGCTGTTACGGTAAACAAGAAGAACACCAGAACAAAAACTATATATTCATATATATCCAGCTTTTGGTTCAGTTCTTTCCAGTTTTTCTTTGCATAGGCCTGTCCCACCGTGTGTGCAATCCCGGACAGACACGCATCGATCACTTGCTTGATCCCACTGCTGACAAGACTGTAAACGCTGTAGATTGAAACGGTTTTCAGGTTTGCCAGAAATGTAAGGACAGTAACGTCCGTGCTGTTATGAATGAATGCCGCCAGATTGATTGCAAACCCATTCCATCTGGATTTTATAAGGGAATTATCCGGCTCAACCTTCCAGTCGATTGTATAGTTCTTTTTTACATACCGGTTGAATATGAGCGGCTGCAAAAGAAAGAGCGAACCGCTTATCAGCTTTAAGACATGAATACTGGGGTAAATAAAAACCGAGATTAATGCAAACAGGACATTGAAGATCACGATGAGCGTCTGCGTGAAATTTACCACATAGCCCTTTTTATCCGCATTCAGGAGCGTTCGCAGCGTCAGCGAATACATGTACTGGATCAGCAATGTGAGCGAAAGGATCAATGTCAGCGAACATACATACGCAAATTTGAACTCGGTTTTGAAATACAACGGATATACAATGGACAGTACAACCGAATAGCCGATGAAAAGGGCGCCGATCTTTTTATAAAAGCGATCTGCCGTTACAAGAACTGATGAAATTTTATTATTGTCCTGCTCTACAATGGGTTTATACAGGTTTGCGATAATAACGCCGGTTATTCCGCCCTCAACCAGCGTTATGTAGCTTAAAAACTGGTTGAGCGACGATACCAGCCCGTTCACTTCCGAGCCAAAGCAGGTAAGAATGATTTTAGGCAGAATAAAACCGCTTACAAGCGTAAAAAACTGCAGAACCATTCCCGAAATCATGTTCAGAAGGGTTGCCTTATTTTTCATTTTCCGTTACTCTCCATGCTTTGATGCCATGGCTTACCCGTTGGTCTTCCGGCGGGAGCTGCATGTAGTCTCCGTAAACACGTTTGAGATAGGTATCATAGTCTTTGAAGCCTTTTACTGTAATGTCGTTAAATTGGTAATCAACAATTTCATCAAACAGTGCACGTGGAACTGCCTTTGTCCCCCACGTCAAATCTTGAATATAGCGACATTCTTGGTTCTTATATTTTTTACAAAAACCGACATACCGTTCAACCAGTTTTTCTTTATTGAATTTTCCAGCGATCCAGACCACGATCTTGTTCAGGTAATTATAAATTCCTTTTTTTCTGGTTGCCTCCAATGCATAAAAGCCATTCGCTTCCAAATTTTTCTGGTATAGCTTTTGCATCAATCTAACACGCTGACAATATGACCGCGTTCCGCGATCCGGCACATTATCAAATGGAAAAATATCAATCCATAATTCGGATGGATCCTTTGCGAGGTTATCTTTTACTGCAATCGACTTATTGTAGACTTTTAAAAATGGCATGTCGGTCTTATCGACTTCATAACCAGATATCTCCAGTTCCTCACCAATTCGTTTATTTTTCCGCAAGATTTCAATCAGACGATCATAATCCTTTCGTAAAACAGCAATATCAATATCATCATCCCACGGAATAAATCCGCCGTGCCTTACAGCGCCCAGCAAGGTTCCGCTCATAATAGAATACTGAATTCCGTGTCCTCCCAGATATTCATCCAGTTCCTTTAGCATCCTACACAATTCAATCTTTATTTCGATGCTGTCCAACTGTTCTTTCGCCATTTTGCCTTCTCCTCTCCACCACAACTTTTATACGCTGCAGTCCGTCCATAATGTGCTTTTATACTCTTCTTCATTTCTGCCAAAACAGAACATATGGAACAATTCCGCTCTTATCCTCAATAAGGTGAATCATGCTATACACTAACGGTAGATATAGAATTCCATATAAAAGTCTCTGATTTCTTATCTTCGAGCATTGTTTCAACAAATCAGGCAAGTAAACCACAATCAATGCTAAAAATGGCCAGAGAATCCGGTTCATCAAGATATTTTTTGAAAAAATCATACCTATCACCAAACAAAAGGTGCATCCAAAATGGTATGTTTCCATTCCGCCCAGTTTTGTATCTTTTTGGACAAGCAGACTTACAGCAGTCAATACTATAAACAAGATTAAATACAGAATGATAATCCTGCCTTTTCCGTCGGATGCAAACATCTGCGCAGGATTTTCTCCATTTACATACATTTCGTAATAGGGAAAAATTTTTACAATAATCTGGACGCCCGTTGTAAAGAGTATCGCCCCACACACTGATAAAAATGTTGAAACAAGGTGGATTTTCCAGATGCTTTTACAGCATTTCGCTATCTCCACTCCCAAATAAGAAAGCGCGAATACAATAATTGTATTGTGTATCCCTACAGCCAGAATAAAGAGCAGCCAGCCCTTATAGTTTTTTCTATCTTTTTCAAGGATTGCAAAAGCATTAATTGCCAACGAAATTGCCATGAATTGTCGTGTTCCATTCATGCTTTCATAGAACAAGGTCAAGCCTATAAATAAAACACACGACAAAAAGTAATCCTTCGATTTTCTTTTTATAAACTCTAAGAATCCCACCGCAATTACAAGAGAATTCACAAATATGCCAAGCTGCGGAAAATAAATAACTCTCGTAATGAAGTAGTGCATTCCAACATATACGATTGCGCTTGGAATTTTTGATACCTTTAGAGCCTGTGTTAGAGACGATGACCGCGCAATGTTTTGATACATCCCATAATATGTTGCCGTATCGGTTCCGACTGTGTACTTTCTAAGCGCCATTGTCATTCCAAACATAAAAAAGCAGCAGCAGAGATAGAAAACTTCCCCATCTGTTGTTTTTTTTATGCTTTTCACATTATATTTTCTTAGCTGCCACAGTAAAAACACAAGAGAAATTTCAATTAAATAGATGCTCATGGCGCAGTCCCTGCCTCTGCAAATTTTTGGGCCGCAATTAACAGGTTTTTATTTATAATACAGAGCAATGCCGCTATTCTGTTTTTAGCTCTGCATTTCTTATCTCGCACAATTTCAAATTTTACGTTATCCAAATAATCACAAATTCTGGCATACGCTTCCGGGTACGTCGTTTTTATATCTTTATTGCTTAATAAAACCTGGCAGTAGTCACTGAACTTTTTAGATTTCGCAGCAGCGATCAACTGTGGATAATGTTTTTCACAAAATGTCACGAGATTATCCGCAGCATCCAATTCATCCATATTGGCCTGCCCAAAAACATGCATTATGCTTCCTGCTCGTTGATAATAAAAATAGCAGACATCCTGTGATACTATAGTTTTATGCGCGGACAAGTAATACTTATATGTAGTAAAATCATCTTCATGCAGTTTTCCAACAGGAAAGGGATTACTCAAAACAATATCTTTTTTTATAAGCAGTCCACATGGAGATGTGTCCAGATTTTTCTGGTATAACATGTCTGATAAAGCTTCCTCACTGTTGTACACCAAGATTTCATTTCCAGTTGTTTCTTTTTCTTCCAATGAAGAAGTCTTTTTCATACAAAGGGCACTTAATTCTCCTTGATAGCTCGTAATCATAGAATATAATTTTGACAGATAATCATCTGAATCCACAAATGTAATATATTCGCCTTTCGCATTTTGAGTCCCGTTGTTTCTTGCTGCGGAAGGACCCGCATTTTCCTGCCTGATATATCGGATGTTTTGCTGCTCCTGCATATACTTTTTACATATATCGCCAGTGGAATCATTTGAGCCATCATCAATAACAATAATTTCGTAATCTGCAAAATTCTGATCCAACAAAGAGTTCAAACAATGTTTTATGGTGCCAGCGGCGTTATACGCCGGTACGATTACGCTAATCATTTTGTTTCCTTTTCTACTGCTTCCAAGTAATACTTCTGCATTCGCGGCGCTTCCGATGCACTGTCAAAACCCGCGGCAGCAACTTCTTTTGCGTGGCTCCTTCTGACAGGCATATTTTCTTTGCAAGCCTTTAGAATTTGCTCCGCCCATACATCGTTGCCATCGTCAAGCGCAATAAAGTGGCCAAGCTCACATGCATTGGCTTCCCTCGTTACCTCCGTTGAAAAGAACATTGGCAAACCGCAGCTCTGCGCTTCAAGCCCCACAACCGGAAGTCCCTCATAGAGGGAAGGAAGCAAAAAGCAATCCATTGCATTGTAAAACTGCTGAATGTCCTCTCTTCGCCCTAAATAGGCAACCTGTTTTTTAATTCCCAACTCATCGATTTTTTTCATCATATCCTCTTTGAGATCTCCATCGCCAATCAAACATAGAATCGCATTTGATTCTTTTTTGGCGACCGCCCCAAAGATTTCAATCATCCGAACAGAATTTTTTTGTTCTGTAAAACGTCCGATATGACCAATTACAGTTTTATCGCTCCAACCAAATTCTGCTCTTGTCTTTTCGCGGACTGCCGGATCATACGAATTGAATTCGGTGTTGATTGCCGTCTTGAACACATCTACTTTTCCGGCATCAAACAGCTTATTGCCAAACTGCCAGCGGCCACAATCAACTCCACAGGCCATATAGTAATTGGCAAACCACTTTGACATAGGACGCAGCATCTTTTTAAGAATCGTTTTCCAGTCGTCCTCATGTGCCATGGACAGACTTTCTGATATTCTCACCGGAACCTTGCAATGTTTCGCAACGGCCATAGGAAAAAGATTCATCGTGCTATTATAAGCATGGACAACCTTATATTGATTTTGCTTAAAGATGCGCATCATATCGATCATATTCTGAAAAATATGTTGATAAGGTGTGATCCTATAAACTCGCCCTCCCAGATTTGTAATCTCCTGCTCTGGAATCGCCTGTGAATCAGAATCACATATAAAATCAAATTGAATTTTGTCCCGATCAATATGCCGATAGTATTCCATGATCAGATTCTTTTTTCCGCCAGAATCCATCTTCCCAACAATGATTGCTGCTCTCATGGGTTTCATTTACCGCCATCCCTTTGCTCAAAAAATTCCAACGTCTTATCGATCACCTTCTGGATATCCTCTTCTGCAAGGTTATAATACATGGGCAGACGCACCAGCCTATCACTGTCAGGCGTCGTATGCTCATCCTCTCCTGCGAAACGTCCGAACTTCAGGCCAGCCGGAGCACTATGCAGCGGAACATAATGGAACACACACAGGATATCGTTTTCCTTCATAAATTGTATATATGCCTGCCGTGTCTCCAGATCTTTGCATTTCAGATAAAACATGTGCGCATTATGCACGCAGCCCGCCGGAACTGTCGGAAGTTCCAAAATTCCCTTGTCAGCCAGCGGTTTGAACGCCTCATAATAGCGATTCCACGAAGCAAGCCGGTTCTCGTTAATTTCATCAGCCACTTCCAACTGCGCCCAAAGATAAGCTGCATTCAAATCGCTCTGTAAGTAGCTGTCGCCAAAATCGACCCAGTTGTACTTTGCTACCTGTCCCCGGAAAAACTTCGAACGGTTTGTGCCTTTTTCACGCAGGATTTCAGCCTTTTCAATATATGCAGGGTTATTGATAACGATTGCGCCGCCCTCTCCCATTGAATAGTTCTTTGTTTCGTGGAAGGAGTAGCACCCAAAATCGCCAATTGTGCCCAACGCCTTGCCTTTATAGGTACTCATAACCCCCTGCGCCGCATCTTCCACAACCATTAATTGATGCCGCTTTGCGATATCCATAATGGCATCCATCTCACAGGCTACGCCCGCATAGTGAACAGGGCAGATGACTTTTGTTTTTTCAGTGATAGCAGCTTCGATTTTCGTTTCATCTATGTTCATCGTATCCGGGCGAATATCGACAAACACAAGCGTAGCTCCGGCCAAAACAAAAGAATTGGCAGTGCTGGAAAATGTAAAACTGGGCAAAATCACTTCATCACCCGGTTTGATACCACAAAGCAGAGCAGCCATATCCAGTGCCGTTGAGCCGCTCGTCGTCAGCATAACTCGTTCAGCCTTAAATCTATTCTCCAGCCATTCATCGCACTTTTTGGTGAACGGTCCGTCTCCGCAAATTTTGTGATTTTCAACCGCTTCATGCATGTACTTAAATTCCGTGCCTACAAAAGGCGGAACATTGAAATGAATCATCTTTTTCCTCCGTTTAATCATGCACCATCTTCGGGTGTTATCTTATCGATAATAGTCAGGTTCTTTTATTTTTTTGCTTCTTTACATCATTTTCAAATTTAAACAGTACAATTTATGATGATACTCAGAAGGCAACGCAGCAATTTCCAAACCGTCGCCGTCACTCTATGATGACAGCCGCATATGCTCACCGCTTCACCCCAAACGCCCGTTCGGGGTTCTTCTTCCTTTGTTTGGCATCGCTTTTCTTTTTCGAATGCCTTGCTCAGAATTTGAACGTCTCTTTCATCCCCAGCCACTTCTGATCCTTCTCGCTCAGATTCAGCACCTCGTCCTCTCCGAGCGTGTATCCCTCGGCAGACGCATTTCCCTTATATTCGCCCTTTACATCCGGCCACTCAACACCAATCTCCGGGTCATTCCAAGCCAAGCCGCCCTCATCATTGGGATGATAAAAGTCATCGCACTTATAACAGAATTCCGCTTCGTCGCTCAGGACGAGGAAGCCGTGCGCAAATCCCTTCGGAATCAAGAACTGCTTTTTGTTCTCCGCCGACAGCGTCACGCCATACCATTTTCCATATGTTTCGGATTTCGCTCTCAAATCCACCGCCACATCAAATACAGCGCCGCGCACCACGCGAACCAGCTTCGTCTGCGGATACTGCTTCTGGAAGTGCAGGCCGCGCAGCACGCCCCTGACGGACATGGATTGATTGTCCTGCACAAAGCGGACGTCAATTCCCGCCTCCCGCATATCCTGCTCACTGTAGGTCTCCATAAAATAGCCGCGCGCATCGCCGTGAACGGCGGGCGTTATCACGCAAAGCCCCTCTATTCCGCCCACGTTTTTCTCAACTCGTATCTGACCCATTTAACGAATCTCCCGTTTACTTTTCGATTTCCTTCAGATAACGGCTCAGCGCATCCTGCCAAGTCGGAAGCGGCGTAAAGCCCGCCTCCACCAGCTTGCGCTTATCCAGTCGGCTGTTAAACGGCCGCGCCGCCCTGCTCAGGCCATATTCCGCCGTCGTAACCGGCACCACCTGCGTGGCATACCCCGCCTGACGGTAGATTTCCTTCGTAAAGTCATACCAGCTGATGTAGCCGCCCTCGTTGGTCGCATGGTAATAGCCGTATTTTTCGGTTTCATTCATATCAATCAGCAGCCGCGCCAGATCGTATGTGTACGTCGGCGTGCCGATCTGATCGTTAACCACGCGAACCGTGTCGTGGGTCTTCCCGACATCCAGCATCGTCCTGATGAAATTCTTCCCATTTAGGCCGAATGCCCACGCGATGCGGACAATGAAATACTTCTCAAGCATCCGGCTGACCGCCAGCTCGCCTTCGAGCTTGGTCTGCCCATAGACGTTCAGCGGCCTGTAATCCCTGCAATCCGGCTGCCACGGTTCGGTCCCCTGTCCGTCAAACACGTAATCCGTGCTGATGTATGTCATCTTGCAGCCGAGCTTTTTGCAGGCGTCCGCCATATTCTGCGTGCCGCCCACATTGATCGCGCGCACCTTCTCCGCCTTTTCGGGGTCCTCCGCCAGATCCACCGCCGTCCACGCCGCGCAGTGGATCACAGCGTCCGGCTTTACGTCCGTCACGACCCGCTCTACAGCGACCCTGTCGGTGATATCCAGCGCCACATACGGCGCCTTCGTCACCGCGGAGCCGTCCGCCACGCCGCCATAGCTTTCCTGAATGTCCGATCCGACGCCTTCATGGCCGCGCCCAATCAGCTCGTTCATCACGTCGTGGCCAAGCTGGCCGCCAACGCCCGTCACAAAAAACTTCATGCCCTGACCTCGGCTTTCGCCTTGTACATCTCTTCGTAGTACTTCTGGTAGTTGCCCGAGGTGACGTTCTTCATCCATTCCTCGTGTTCCAGGTACCAGTCGATGGTCAGCACAATGCCCTTTTCAAACGGTGTCTCCGGATACCAGCCCAGATCGTTTTTGATCTTGGTCGGGTCGATGCCATAGCGCCGGTCGTGGCCGAGGCGATCCTCCACATGCCGAATCAGCGCCTCGGAGATTCCTTCGTCCTGCAAACGCTCGTGGAGTTGCTCGATGATGGTCTTCACGATGAAGATATTCGGGCGTTCATTGTGGCCGCCCACGTTGTAAACCTCTCCGCTTCTGCCGCCCTCAGCCACCATGTCGATCGCCTTGCAATGATCCTCGACATACAGCCAGTCTCGCACCTGCATGCCGTCTCCGTAAACCGGGAGCTGCTTGTGATGCTTGACGTTATTGATCATCAGCGGGATCAGCTTCTCCGGGAACTGATACGGGCCGTAGTTGTTGGAGCAGCGGGTGATGTTGACCGGCATGCCGTAGGTGTCGTGGAACGCCTGAACAAAGTGATCCGCGCTCGCCTTCGAAGCCGAGTACGGGCTGTGCGGATTGATGGGCGTCGTCTCCATGAAATACCCTTCCGCGCCCAGCGCGCCGTAGACCTCATCGGTGGACACCTGCAAATACTTCTTGCCCGCCTTCCAGCGCTTGGTTTCCGGCTGATACCACGCCTCCTTGGCGCGCTGGAGCAGGTTCACCGTGCCCATGACATTCGTTTGCACAAAGATTTCCGGGTTCGCAATCGAACGATCCACGTGAGACTCCGCCGCAAAGTTGATGACGCAGTCAAAGTCGTATTTTTCAAACAGCGCCGTCACCAATTCCCTGTCGCAGATATCGCCCTGCACAAAGATGTGGCGCTTATCCCCTTCCACGCCCTTCAGGTTCTCCAGATTGCCGGCATACGTCAGCTTGTCCAGATTGACCAAGAGGATGTCGTCGTGCTTTTTGAGCATGTAATATACGAAGTTCGATCCGATAAAACCCGCGCAGCCGGTGATCAAATACGTTTTCATCTGTTTTCTCCAATCGCATCGATGTATTTTCCGTCCAGCACGTCCTTCAGATACTGGCCATACTGATTCTTCTTTAGAACCTCGTAAATCTCCAGCACTTCTTCCCGCGTAATCCATCCGTTCAGATACGCGATTTCCTCCAGACAGGCGATCTTGCGGTGCTGGTGCTGTTCCATCGTCTTGACAAAGTTTGTCGCATCCACCAGACTTTCGTGCGTGCCGGTATCCAGCCATGTAAAGCCCTGCCCCAGCAGCTCCACGTTGAGTTCGCCCTGTTCCAGATAAATGCGGTTCAAATCGGTGATCTCCAGCTCGCCCCGCTTCGAGGGCTTCAAGTGCTTGGCATACTCCACCACGCGGTTATCGTAGAAATACAACCCCGTCACGCAGTAGTTGCTCTTGGGATGTTCCGGCTTTTCCTCGATGGATACCGCCTTGCCGTCCCGGTCAAATTCCACGATGCCGAAACGCTCGGGGTCCTGCACATAATAGCCGAACACGGTGCAGCGGCCCTTGGTCTCTGCATTGGCGGCGGCAGTCTTGAGGATCTTGGAGAAGCCGTTGCCGTAGAAGATGTTGTCGCCCAGGATCATGGCGCAGCAGTCATCGCCGATGAACTCTTCGCCCAGAATAAAGGCCTGTGCCAGACCATCGGGAGAGGGCTGGACCTTATATTGCAGATGGATGCCATACTGGCTGCCATCGCCCAGCAGCGCCTCAAAGCGCGGCGTATCAGTGGGGGTGGAGATGATCAGGATATCCTGAATGCCCGCCAGCATGAGGGTGGACAGAGGATAGTAGATCATGGGCTTATCGTAGACAGGCAGCAGCTGCTTGCTGGTGACCATCGTCAGCGGATAAAGCCGGGTGCCGGCACCGCCGGCCAGAATAATGCCTTTCATAATTTGTGCACTCCTTTATTTGTATTGAAAAAGTTGTGCAGCTATACGGGATGAAACGCTCACCTCGTAATATTCAAAGCGGAGCTGCGTCCGCTGTCAACAAAGTTACAGGGTAAAAGTTCCGGCCGCGCGGGGCGGCATCAGATAGTTTTACACCTTATTCTACTCTCAAATCGAAAAAAAAGCAAGAAAAAACGGCCTGTTCCAGAATTTTTTCCGGAACAGGCCGTCAAACAGAACCGTTCAGCCGCCCACGGCGGCAGCACATCGCGATGGTGGAGCGTTTCTTACCACTTGAAGCCCCACTTATGGAAATACTTCAGCAGGTTTCCCGTCTGCCAGAGGGCGGGCTTGAGATCCCGGTGGGCAGCGCGGTGCCAGGCGTGGATGGCGGTATACTGGGGCACCAGATACACCTTGCCCCGGGTGCGCATCTTCTGGGTGAGGTCCGCATCCTCCACATACATGAAGTAGCTCTCGTCAAAGCCGCCCACCGCCTTGAAGGTGCTGGTGCGCACACCGGAAAAGCTGCCGGTGCAGAACTCGATCTCGATGGGCCTGGTCAGGTCCTCATCCAGCATCAGGTAGTGGTCGTTCTGGCCTTTCCAGAAGCTGAGCCGGGGCAGCTGGCGGTAGAGCATGGGCCGCAGGGCGCACCGGCGCAGGGGCAGCTGCTGGGGCTTGCCGTCCGGGAAGGTCAGCCCCGGGCGGGTCATCACCACGCCGGGGTGCGCCGCCATCCAGTCCGCAAGGTCGCTCAGGGTGTCCGCGGTCAGCTGGATATCCGGGTTCAGGATAAAATGCACCCGGCTGTGCAGCAGTGAAAGCACCGTATTGTGCCCGGTGCCAAAGCCGCCGTTTTGGGTCCGGCAGAGCACCTGCACCTGCTGGCCCGGTGCCGTGCGCAGGGTGCCGTCGGCTGCCGCGCGGGTCAGGCGCTGGCCGCTGCCGTCCGGGCTGGCATTGTCCACCAGATACAGGGTCACCGGGTAGCGGCGCGTGCAGTGCAGCACCGTCTGCGCCGCCTTCAGCGCCTCGTCATAGCCGTTATATACAACAATACAGGCTGATAGTTTCATCAATTCACTCCAAAGGCAGGATCTTCAGCGTGAAGTCCTCACGCTGGATATCAAAGTTGGGGTTGGTGCAGGGATCGCCTGCGGCCAGCAGGTCTCCCCAGCGGGCCTGGAAGCGGAGCACCTCGCCCTGGAAGCGCTTCTGCTTTTCGGGGTTGTCCTCGGTGCCGCGGCTCTTGCTCTCGTAGTGGTAGAGCTGGGCAAAGGGGGTAAACACGTTGGTGTAGCCCGCCTCCCGCACACGGACACAGAAATCCACATCGTTGAAGGCCACGGCATAGCTCTCGTCCAGGCCGTTCATCTCATCATAGATCTCTCTGCGGATGAGCAGACAGGCGGCGGTATCGCCGTAAACATCCTGCACATAGTTCAGCCGCCCCATGTAGCCATCGGATGCCGCCGGGAAATACTTGTGCAGGTGGCCCGCCACGCCGCCGATGCCAAAGCCGATGCCGGCATGCTGAATGGTGTCATCGGGGTAGAGCAGCTTTGCACCCACACAGCCCACCCGCTTCTGCTGGGCGTACATGACCATTTCCTCCAGCCAGTTGGGGGTGATGACCTCGGTATCGTTGTTGAGCAGCAGCAGATATTCGCCGGTGGCATACTGCTCGCCAAAGTTGTTCAGGGCGCTGTAATTGAAGCCCTTGCCCTCCCAGGTCACGACCTTGAGGTTGTCCGGGTGTTCCTTCTGCATCCGCTCGTAGGCGCGGAAAGTCTCGGGCTGCTTGCTGTTGTTCTCGATGAGGATGAGTTCAAAATCCGGGTAGGTGGTGCGGGCATAGATGGAATCCACGCAGAGCTCCAGATCCCGGATGTGGTCGCAGGTGGGGATGAGGATGCTCACCCGGCCCGGGTGCTCAATGGTGTAATCGGTCTTGTAATAGCCCGGAGTGCCGGGGATGAGGGCAACATCGTCCACAGCGATCCCGCAGCGGGCATAGTGGGCCTTGAGGGCCGCAATGCCTGCGTCGATGCAGTAGGTCTTGGCGGAGATATCTGCCGCCGTGCTGCCGGGGCTGGAGCGCCAGTAATACAGGGCATGAGGAATGTGAACGATCTTCTCAGCCTGCTCCGTCAGGCGGAGGAACAGCTCGTAATCCTGGCTGCCGTTGTACTCCATCCGCTCGCCGCCGCCGGCCCGCTCCATCAGGGCGCGGCTGAACACGGTCAGGTGGCAGATGTAGTTATTGGAGCGGAGGTTGTCCAGCATGAAATCGGGCTTGAAGTGGTAGAGCACCACATGCTCCGGCTTCCCCTCAAAGGTCGCCTCGTCGGTGTAGACAAAGTCGGCCTTCTGCTCGGCAATGGCCCTGGCCGCGTACCACAGGGCGCAGGGATGCAGCAGGTCATCGTGGTCCAGCAGGGCGATATACTCACCGGTGGCCATCTCAAAGCCCTTGTTGGTATTGCCGGGGATCAGCTCATTCTTTTCCAGCTTCTGATACCGGATGCGTGCATCGGCCTTCGCACGGGCCTGCACATGCTGGCCTACGGCCTCGTCCTTACCGGCATCCACGCAGCAGAGCTCCCAGTTCTTGTAGGTCTGGTTCACCACGGAATCCAGCATCTCGTCCAGGAAATCCAGCGGGGTGTTGTACAGGGGCACCACGATGCTGATCTTGGGCCCGGCAGGCTGATCGTTCGCCTGCCTGACCAGCAGCTCCACCGGGGCAAAGCGATCGGCCCGCAGGAGGTTCCCCGGGAAGAGGGCGGCATACTCCCGCCTGGCGCGGGCGTGCTCCCGCACACCCGAGATGCCGTCCCGGCGCAGCTCCCCCAGCAGGACGAAAAGCGGGAAGGTGTGCCAGATCTGGCGGCTCTTGCTGACAACATACCGCATGGGCCAGGTCAGCTTCCAGAAGGTAGAGCTGGTCACCTCGTTCAGGGTCTTTTCCAGGTTCTTGGCATGGCTGCGGCTCAGGGAAAGATCGCTGCGGAGCCGCTCAATGAGGGCGGCTTCCTCGTTGCAGGTGCGCTCGGCACGCACCATCCGGTCGCGCAGGAGATCCAGCTCCTTCTCATAACCCGCGATCATCTCGGCGGTGGCAGGCTGGACCGTGCAGTACAGAGCCGATTGCTGGGCACGGCCCCGGCTGCGCCAGCGGAAATCCCGGTAGTAGCCCCGGCGGGCCAGTTCCTCGGCCCAGCCCTCAGCCACGTTGCTGCCGGTAAACACCAGCAGCACCTGTCCGGGCAGCTGCGCGGGCATTTCCACCCAGGCGGGGTCCTCCACCACCAGCAGGTCTGCCTGCCGGGCAGCCACTGTAAAGGGGTTGGCATCCACGCCCGCCCGGTGCAGGGCCTTTTCCAGTGCCGGGGTCTCGGCGTTCAGCACCGCAGCTGTTGCCGGGGCCAGCTCCTCCGCAATGCGCTGTGCCAGCAGGCGGCAGCGCTCCATGTCCTGCTTTGTTTCCTTTGCTTTCTCCAACTGCATTCCGACTTCTCCACTTCACTGGGCCATTCCACCGCCCAGACGCATTTTTACAAACTATAATAGTATACCAGATTTCGTCCCGTTTGAGAAGCGCTTTTCCGCATTTCCTGCGCTTTCCGGTGCAAAATTTATTACAGCCCCAGCAGGCTCCACAGCCAGCCGAACAGGCCGCCGTTCGAGCTGCCGCTGCCCACCGTGCCAAAGGACACGCCGGTATAGTAGTGGCGCAGGATGTCCCGGTAGCCCATGCCCTGCTCCTGCGCATAGCCCACCATGCCGCACTGGCTCATGCCCACGCCGTGGCCGAAGCCATAGTAGTTCATGCAGGGGGTTCCGTTCTCGTCCGCGCTGAAATCAAAGCAATAACGGGAGGAAACGAACTGGCCGATGTAGCGGTAGCTTTTTCCGTTCGAGACAAAGGTATTGTACTGGACAAAGCCGCCCAGATCCTTATGGGTGGTGTCGGCGCTCTCGTAGGGCTGGCCGGTCCTGCTGTCGTTATACTCGATGTAGCGGTAATCCTTGCCGATGATCCGGCGCATCAGGTTGTGATACTGCTCCTCGTAGGGGCTTTCCACGCTCTGCAGATAGGGCACATCGGTGCCCCAGGCATCCAGACCGGAGCAGGTGCCGTACACGCCGGTCTGGGTGTTGTACCCCGCGCTGGCCGACCACACTGCATCGATGACGCTGCCGTTGCAGGTCAGCACCTCGTCCTTGACCTCAGAGACTGCCCTGCGGATGGCGCTGCGGGCAGAGGAAGGGATCTGATCCACGGGGGTGTACACCAGCGCGTTGGCCGAAGAGCCGTATTTCTTGTGGTATTCCAGATAGGAGTGGATGGCCACCGCCTGCGCTTTCCACGCCTGCTGTGCCGCCGCGTCACTGACATAGCTGCCGATGGAGCCCAGCTCGGTGTAGGTGATGCCCACCAGACAGTCCTCAAGATCCAGGGTCACGTTCCGGCGCAGGCCCTGCCCCTTGACGTTCAGGTAGGGCATGGTGATGGTATCGCCGGAGCCGAAGAGCCAGCTCAGGCAGTTTTCCTCCTCGTCCGGGATCAGCGTAGTGTTGGCACCGCCCATGGTGGTGGCACCGGCGGGCAGGGTGTCCCCTTCCGCTGCAAAGGCGGCAGGCACTGCCATGCAGAGCAGCACCACCGCCAGCATCAGCGCCGCACACCGGCGCGCAAACTTCGACATCCGTTTCAAGTTCCTTGTCCTCCTGCGTTCTGTATTTTATTCAGTTTAGCACAGTGCAGGGCCGCGGGCAAGGACTTGAATCAAGAAAACGCCGCCGGGCAGAGCCAAAAGCTCCACCCGGCGGCGTTTCACTGTTTCTATCTTATGCTTCCTGTCAGCGGCTCTCCCCGCGCTGTGCAAGGCGGGAGAAGCGCTTATCCTTTTCGTCGTCCTTCTCGGCATCCTCAGCCGGGGCGGCGGGGGTCAGGCGCACTTCCGTCACGCGGCGCTTGGCGGTGCGGGTAACAACACCATCGTACTCGCCCAGGGTAAAGCGGTCGCCTACCTTGGGCAGATGGCAGGTCTTTTCCTGCACCAGACCGTTGACGGTATTGGAATCGATGTCCTCTTCCTCCGGCAGGTCGAGCTCCTCATACAAATCATCGACGCTGGCAGAGCCGGACACCAGCCAGCTGCCGTCCGACTGCTTGCGGAAGTCCTCAGTGACCTCGTCGTGCTCATCCCAGATCTCACCCACCAGCTCTTCCAGGATATCCTCCAGCGTGATGATACCCTCGGTGCCGCCGTATTCGTCCACAACAACGGCCAGGTGGTGGTGCTGCTCCCGGAGGGTGCGCAGCAGCTGGGAGATCTGCGTGGAGCCCGTGGTATACAGGGTGGGCACCACCAGATCATCGATCTTGGTCGCCTTTTTCAGGCGGGCGATATAGAAATCCTTTTCATGTACCACACCAATGATGTTATCAATGGTACCGTGGTAGACAGGCAGACGGGAGTAACCGGACTCCGCAAAGGTCTGGGCCAGCTCCTCCAGCGGGATATCATCCTCCACAGCCACCACATCCACACGGGGGGTCAGGATCTCCTCCACCTCCACGTCATCGAACTCGATGGCGCTGCGGATGAGCTCGCTTTCCCGGTCGGTCAGTTCGCCGTCGTTTTCAGCCTCGCTGACCATGGTCATCAGCTCACCCTCTGTGATGGTATCGGCCTCGCCGCTGTGGACAAAGTGGCCCAGCAGCTTTTTCCACTGGGTGAACAGCCAGGTCAGCGGGGTCATCAGGGCCATCAGGAGCACAAGGAAGGGCGAGACTGCCGTGGCCACCTTTTCCGGCATCTCCTTGGCCAGGCTCTTGGGAGTCACTTCGCCAAAGATCAGCACGATGATTGTCAGCACAATGGTGGACACCGTTGCGCCCCGCTCGGCACCCAGCATCTGGGTAAACAGGATGGTGCCGATGGAAGCGGCGGCGATGTTCACGATATTGTTGCCGATGAGGATGGTGGAAAGCAGCTTATCGTATTGCTCCGCCATGGCCAGCACCCGGGCGGCAGAGGAATCGCCGTCCTCGGCGCGGCTTTTCAGGCGGATCTGATTCAGGGAGGAAAATGCGGTCTCGGATGCGGAGAAAAAGGCGGAGAAACCCACCAGGATCACCAGCGCTGCCCAGAGCGTCATACTGCCATCGTCCATAATAAAGGAAAATCACACTCAACTTTCTGTTTTTTATTAAAGAACGGACTCCCTCAGTCTGCTTCGCAGCCAGCTCCCTCAAAGAGGGAGCCTTGCCGCACGGTCAGCCTCCCTCACCGAGGGAGGTGGCATCGCGCAGCGATGACGGAAGGAGTTCTTTCCTAGGGATACAAAAATGTGCTTTCCACCGTGGCTGTTCCGCGATGAAAAGCACATCAATGTTACTTGTTATAATATCATATTCCGCACCCCCATGCAAGCATTACAGCCGGCACAGAGGTACAAAACTGGTAAAACTGTGGAAAATCATTTCAGCACAAGGGCATTTCCGTCGTAATCCACGGTCAGGGTGCTGCCCTCGGCATAGCGGCCCTGAATGATCGCCTTGGCGATCAAAGTCTCCACCCGGCTCTGGATGAACCGTTTGATGGGGCGGGCACCATAGACGCTGTCGTAGGCAGAATCGATGATGTAGTCCTTGGCGGCGGTGGTCACGTCCAGATTCAGATGCTTGCCCTCGTCCATGCGGCTGCGCAGGTCTGCCAGCTGCAGATCCACGATCTTGCGCATCTCGTCCTTGGTCAGGCTCTTGTAGTAGACGATCTCGTCCAGACGGTTCAGGAACTCGGGGCGGAACTTGCTCCTCAGCAGCAGGTCGATCTGATGCTTTGCCTCGTCGCTGAGTTCGTTGGTGCCCTGTGCCCGGCGCTGCTCCAGATCGTTCAGGATGATGTCACTGCCCAGATTCGAGGTCAGGATGATCACCGTGTTCTTGAAGTCCACGGTACGGCCCTGGCTGTCGGTGATGCGGCCATCGTCCAGCACCTGCAGCAGGATGTTGAACACATCGG
>ENA-ORRO01001073-ORRO01001073.1-human-gut-metagenome-genome-assembly--contig:-NODE-1073-length-20519-cov-4.096560_pt1 | contig 20519 bp, 19 predicted proteins | sample MGYA00242176_ERZ509136 | MGnify/ENA primary metagenome ERZ509136 (study PRJEB26280, sample SAMEA2338644) | human gut metagenome | biome: human gut; feature: human-associated habitat; material: faeces...
GAGAGTTTTTATCGCTTGTATCAATATTAAGAAGATAGTCTACAGAGGTCTTGTATTGACAAGCCAATTTTACAAGCACGGGAAGGGAGGGGAGTCGCTCATTACTTTCATATAAACCAATGGTGCTTACAGACACACCAACTAATTCAGCAACTTGCTTTCTTGAAAGCTGATTTCTAACACGCAAAGTTTTCAGTTTGTACCCTAAATTTTCAAGCATAACCAGACCTCCACAGTTATATGCACAGTTTATCTAGTTATATGCTACAATGGGTTGTTAAATACTGCTAAAAGTAGTAAAATGCAACTAATACGAATATTTCAATACAGTAAGTAGAAAACAGTGGAGGATAAACTATGGGTACACAACAGGCATTAACAACAGAGCAATTAGAGGTTCTAATATTAATTAATGATATATGCGATTTAATTAAAGAAAAACACTTAGAAAATACATATAAAACAGCAATGACAGAAACTATTTGCGGTATTTTGAGTGAAGAGGAAAATGAGACACCTGATGATAACAAACAACATCATATTGAAGAAGTGTGCAACATTTTAAATTATTATGGGTATTTGGATGATGATTATTTCGTCAGTATAGATGGAAGGCAATACTTGGAATTATTAAAAGAGTATATAAAGAGTAAGATAGATAATCCATCAATTGTGAATAATAATTATACAACCATAAATTATATACAACTTGAGAATAATTTAGAGGCAGTTCTATTAAAAGGTAATATAGCTGAAACGATAGGAGAGTGTGCTAAATTTGGAAATAATTTATTACAGTTGATAAAAAAATTTTTGCATAAATAAAAGCAGTTCAATAAAAATAATTAGTTTTTAATTTGTTCATTTTTTTAGTTTAGGGGGCATCGCACAGATGCCCTCGCTCATTATCAAAATAGGAGGTACATACACAATGAGTGGCAAGTACATGAAAATTAAAAGAGTAATCATACCAACTCTTACAATGGTTATGATAAGTAGCATGTTGTTCGGTGTAACTGCATGTGGTAAGAAAGACACCTACAATATGCTCCAAGAATCCACGGAGATAGAACTGGAATATGCAGTCCCCGATTATGATAGCAACACAGAGGAATCCAAAGTCGAGTTGCTCCCATGGTTGCAATTATCTAGTTTAGAGACACACCCAGAATTAAGAACAGCCTTTGAGGAGCTTATCGGTGTAACAACAGAAGAGAATGGAACAAAGAGTGGAATAGTATATACCGATGAAAATGGCGATAGAAACCAGAACAACACTTTATTTAATGCACTGGGTAACACTAGCTTCACAATTAACTGCATCAGAGATGCAGAGCAAATCAAGAAGTTGGAAGAGATAGCCAACAATGAATACACAGACATTGAAGAAAATCAAGGTGTATCAGCTGTAATCAATGCCTACTTTGAATTGCTTCCAGACCAAGAGGATGGACAGTTTGATGGAGATGCCACTATTTCAAGAGCACAGGCAATGACCCTTGTAATGAGAGCAACCACACCAGTTAACGAAGCCCAAGCCCCAGAAGAGGATGCAGACTTCACAAAAGCAGTAGGAGAGACCCAATATACAAACTTTGCAGCACCAATGAATGATTATTGTTACATCAACACTTCAAATGGCTTAAATGAAAAGTCTTTTGAAAGCACCATGTCAAGAGGCGAATACATTTATATGTTGACAAAAGCACTCTTCGGTGATGAATATTCAAGTCGCTTAGAAGAAGCTGGCAAAGAAGAAACAGATGTAGACAGTGTAACATTTACAACATTAAAAGATGGTGGAGATGTTACATATCAAGAGGCATTAAGCAGTACTGATAAAGGCTTGCCAACAGATATGTTCAACACTTTTAAGAAAGCAGCAATAGGGTTTGTCACAGAAGACAGTCTCAACTGGGATGAAGCAATCACCAAATCCGAAGCAATTAACCTTTTCATAGATGCAGTAGAGGTTTACCAAACCAACACAGGTTCAGTGAACACAGAACCAGAAGAAACCAATGGAAATACAGCAGGGGATTTATATGTACCAACAGAAGAAGATAACCAGATAGAGGATGAAGCTTCACAGGCAATAGCAGAGGCAACGAAAGCAGATGAACAGTTACAGTCAGAAGCAGGACAGACAACATCAGAGGAAAGTAATTATACAGTAACTCCAATGACAGCTACCCTGTATGCTCAACAGGCAGTAAACCTTAGACAGGGACCTGGTACAAACTATGACAAAACAGGTAGTTTATCAACGAACCAGTCAGTAGAAGTAACAGGCTATACAGATGTTGCATCAGGAAAATGGTATCAGCTATCAAATGGTTCTTTTGTATCATCAAAATATTTAAGCACAGATAAAGTAGCAGTGCAGGCACCAACCACTAACACCAACAACAAAAGTTCAAACAGCAGCACTAACAACAGTAGCAACAGTGGTGGAAGTAATCAATCATCATCATCTAGTAGTGAAGGACAAACAGTAACCGGTATAGGGGCTACAGGTGATGGATCAGGATCAAGTAGAGCAAATCGTAGTGCTGGTAGTGATGGATCTGGTGGAATAGGTGGAAATTGGAATTTGCAATAATAAAAACAAGGAGGCTCACGAAAGTGAGCCTCCAACATTTTTACAGAGAGGTAACTTCAAATGAAAAAGAGTTATAGACAATATTTCAAAAGAAAGACAAATAAGGTATACTATTCTTTAGGTACGAGATGTACATGGAAGGAGAAGTTACCAACTATGAATAACAGTAAATATGCATTATTATATGGAATTGCACCAAGTATTGATAACTTATCACTTAATCAATTTAAACAGCAATACATTGTAAAACCAATTGAATTGTTTAATAACAGAGATTATGTGCGAAGAATAGGTGAAAAGCAACAGGCACAAGCTGATAATAACACAATAGAAATTACGTTTAATCGTAATTATTTAGGTGTTATCATAAAAAAGTGTAATATACTAGATTCATCCAGTATTGCAGATAAGGTTGAAGCAGAGTTTAAAAGTAGTACTATAAGAACACATATTGAAGAAATAAATGCAATTAGTAATTATTGCAGAAGCAATAATATAGATGTATTTGCATTTCCTGCAAAATATAAAGAAATACATCCTAAATTATCGACAATGAGATTAGTAAAGCCTGCATCATATATAATAGTAAATCACAATATCATTGTTGATGTTGCAATTGGTATTGATAATATTACAAACATGATTAACAGACACACCGAAAAAAGTATTCGATAGAGAATAAAAGAGTTTATTTAGCATTCATCAATTTTAAATGGATAAAAATTTTAATTTCAAAAAAGCATTAATTTGTAAATTCCCTAGTTCAGCGTTATAATAAAAGAAAGGGTGAAATGATATGATAAATAGTAATGCAGAAAAGAAAAGAAAACGAGATGCAGAGAAGAGAAAAAATGCATTTAATATGAAAAAATATGAAAGAATTATAGCAGCTGAGGCTAACTATGACACAATTGTATATAATGGGATAACTATTCTAATGGAAGATGATGGATATGCATTTGATTTTGTTTCACAGTTGTTAAAGAAAACATATACACACTTGAATTTTGATTTAATGGGGGCACATGGAGAGGGAGGTATGCATCATATTATCAGTTATATAAATACAGATTTTTTGATACTGATTTATGATAAATCTAATAATATAAAAATGTTACAAAATATAAATACAGAGATAAGAGAATTTAAGAACAGAAATTCAAATGCTCGAGTCATATCCATAATGCCAAAGGTTTTTGAAGAAATACTGTTATCATATATTTATTTACAGGATTTAATTAAAACAACAGATAAACAAGGAATAGCATTGATGAACATAATAAAAGAATATGTAACAGGCAAAGTAGCAGATTATTCATTAGCTAATTTTATTATAAATCCAGAAAGAGTTAATGATGACATGATATTAGAGGATTGGATTGAAAAATTAACAGTAAACACACAATATTCTTGTACACATAGTCCATCTAAAATTTCAAGTTGCTGGCTAAACGATTGTACTTCTTGTAGTGATATATCAAACAATTGTAGAATTATTACACCTACAGCAATTAAACATTACAAAGCAAAATCAAAGATAGAATACATAGCAGTAAATTCATTAGGCTTTTATATAACAAAAGCAATAGATGAGTTTATTGGTGTTAAATACAGAACAACGAATTGTAACTTGATAAATGAGAAAAATATCATGGAGGAAAAATAAAATGCTTAAAATATATACGGATAGTTCAATGTCATCTAAAGAATATCTACTTGATGTAGAGGCTGAGTTTGACATAGATGAGCCTATTATAGACAGCATGTATATGGATGATTTATCAACAAGCATTCTCAAAAAGATGGAGGGCATGATATCTAGAAATGGGAAATACATTGAGGCTAAGTTTGGAACAGTATCAATTATGGATATATCTACTGGTTGTAAGGCTTTACTGTTGTGCTCAACACGAAATAATGATTGCATAGTCAATATAGATGAAATGGGAAACAATGCAATAAAGATTTTAGCAGAGATATCTAGAAAAAAAGACATTGAAGTAGTAACACACCGAGTATTGAAATACTTCCCAGACAATTTTCAGTGTTATATAAACAACGAAAAATGTGACAAGGATGATATACCATATGCCTTAGCAGAAATCTTAGGAGAGGAGACATTCTAATGTATACAGATACTATTGAAATAGAAACAAATTCATTCAGCGTTAACCTTAAGCTAAATTCATTAATTTCAGTAGCAACTGGCTATTCATCAACTGGCAAAACATTTTTAGTTAAGATGCTTGAATTGTTAAAGGAAATAAACTTGAAGAGAATTAATAAATCAAACATTAGCATGGATGACATTGTTGTGTGTAGAACAAAAAATGATATAGAGATTTTATTAAATAATGGAAATGCACTAAAAGGAAAGACAATCTTTATAGATAGATATGATTACTTGCATTCCGATAAACTTAACAAGTTTATTTTATCTGGAAACAATAGAATAATTATAATGTCGCATACTTTTTATAATGAATTAAACTTAAATGCAGAAGCATTTATTATCATTAAATACGATAAAGAAAAAAGATTATTCTATACAGAGAAAGTGTTAGATCATTTAAGTATAGATGAAGAAATTATTTAATTAAGTATCAACAGTATATATTGAAATCAAGGACACCCACATCCCAGTGGCTGTCCTTTTTTCATGCCCTCCCCTAAATTAAGAATAAAATTTATTTTTCATCAAAATAAGGAGGAGTAGCATGGAAAAACAATCAGCAAGCAATCGAAAAATAAAATATACCCTGTTAAGTATTTTATTTTCAATATTGTTTACTTTTACAGCATTAAATATTTCAACCCCACTCACAACTTATGCAGGTAATGAGAGTGGAAACGGAACAGGTGACGCTGGTTCTTCAGGAACACATATTTTTGCAGGTGGTGCAGCATCCTACAAATCAGCATACCTAATTTACATAGTAGATGGCAATGGCAACCTATTAACCCCAGTAGTAGAGGCAGCAATAGATGGAGCTAAAGTTCCACCTACAGATGGAAATTTTAATTACGAGAAATCAAAGTTTGGCAACCAAGACCCCTCAAGATTTACTGCAATAAGTGAAGTGCCAACACCCTTCTCAAGCAGTGGAGATGGAAACGGAGCAGTTCTAAAAAGTACACTGCTTAGTAAAAATGCAGATGGAAATCCTAAAGTAGATGGTTATATAACAAATTATTTTGGAGCACAAACAGCAGAGAAGTTTAGAAGTTCATCATCAGATATGTACCTTATCTTCGAAGGCGTCTACTGGTTCACAATGAATGAAGGCAATCTCAAAGGGCAGACAATAGTAGCCACTGCGTCAGGCTGGGCGAAAGCACAGCAGGAAAATGGATACCCTCAAAATGGTACAAAAGTATTTTCAAGATATACAAATAATATATTTGCAAACTGTATGAAATTCGAGGTAACTCAGTTAGGTTTAAATCCATGTCCATCAGGCAAGCAGACAAATGATGTAATCATGAATTCAGCAAGTGGTATCATTTCTGTTTGGAATAATGAAATAAATGGAAAAAGTGGAGACCAGACAACCTATGATGAATCAAAAGGAGACACACCAGCACCTCCAGCAGACGAATCAGATGGAGCGTATACAATAGTTAAAAACTATAGATACAGTAACGATGGAGGAAACACCTACATAGATGCAGGCTGCTACAATATAAAAAATATAACAAACAAGATTATAGTAGAAAATGAGCAATCCTATAAAGTAGTAGGCTGGAAGATAAGTAATCAAACATCTACAAATATAGATAGTTTAACATGGGAAAGTAGTATACCCGGCAACGTAACACAGACAGGAACAACAGAAAAAACAGTGCAGCTCTCAAATACAGAAAAATGCTTATATGTATTATTAGAGAAAACATCAGGAAGTAGTGGAGGCACTGGAGATTTTGAAATTTCACAGGCAAGCTTAACAAAGAGAGTCCGATTCAGTGAATCATCAAAAACAAATGGGTTCAACAGTCACAGTTTTGGATGGACAAGTGGAGCATTTAGTTTATCAAGTTGTAGTGGACATTCCTACACAGATGGATGTGGTAACATGACAAATCATAGCCAAGACAAAAAGAAAGCAGATGGAACAACAGACCACAGTGGTGATACAACATATTGTGGTGGACACACAGATTACTGTAGTAACTTCAAACTATTAGATAACATAATATCAGTATCATTAAAGAATCAAAATGTTAGTACAGCACCTAAGATAATGGTACAGAAGCATGGATGGCAAAATGTAGTACAGGATACTTCAGCAAGCAGCTTAGCAGAATACTGGCATAAATTTAGACGACCATCTAATGGTGCGGATACACCTAGTAGAAGTGGCTGGGATTACGTATGTGTATTATGGAGAGGCGAAGATGATTTAACAGTTGCACAGTGGAAGAATGATGAATCAACAAATAACTTAATGAGAGAGATAGGATTTAAAGTAGCTAATACATTACAGGGAACAAGAAAAACATCTGATTTTGTCAATACATTCACAGCAAAATTTATTGGAGCATATCAGGACAACAGTACAGAATATGGAGCAAGTACAGCTTCACCACATAGCAATAAGGTTTGTAAACAGACAATGAATTACTCATTTAGGTCTGATACAGCTTTAAGCTTAAGTAATATCAAAGTGCTGGTAAAAGTTTATAGTGGACAGTCTAACAGAGATAATTCAAATGAAGCACTGAAAAAGAACCAAGCAGAGGTAGGCAGCATTACATTTTATCCATATATCAAAATGAGATATGATAAATACACTTCAACTTATGAAAATTACAATAAGCAGACAGCATATGTACTTGGAAAATATGCAAGGACACTTAATTTGAGAAATGCTGTAACAGTAAAATTTGAGACAGAAGATGATGGTAACACACTTGAAGTACAGAGTAATCAGTGGTCAACACATACATCATTGATAAAAAACATAAATAGTTTATTTGGAACTACAGATAATGCTTATAAAGTGATACCTGGCGGTGCAACATTGAACATTAAAAACAGAGATGATGCAAAAAGTAAAGATGTTAAGGTCATTACCTATCAATGCATACTTGAAGGAGATGGAAAGACACAGGTAGATTACACTGGTTCAGTAAGTGGAGACTTTACAGAAGCAACAGCAGACAGTAATCATAAAGCTACAGTAAATTCAGTAGTAGAGAGCTTAAAAACTTTAAGACTTGAGCTTTTTGGAAACAAGAGTGCAAGGAAAGAGCCATTCAGCGGTGAGAATATAACAAAGTCAAAGAAGTTTAATGGTAAAAGCATATCATCAGACAGCAAGTACAACTGGGATGACTTCAATGATTTATATATCAACGTAGCAGAGGGAAATGCATCAAAAGAAAAATATGTATTCAGTGCGGATGCTGAAGGAAACATAAGAATGAATGGTGAAGTCATTGTTACAAAAGGTCAGGGTGTTGAAAGTATAAGTAACAGAACAGCAAAAACAATCAATGACAAGACACAAGTAGTAACACAGCTGGTAAAAGCTCTTGAACGTAATACTGGAAATGATAACTCAACTGCATGGAGTATGACAGATAAGAAATGGTACAACGAAGCCTTTGATGGTGTGACAGTTCTTGTAAGCACAACAACCATCAATACAGGTTTGTGGGATCCGATGGAAAGAAGTACAGTCTTTGATCCAAAACTTACACCAAGTCAGAGCAGCAAGGAAAGCATTGGAAATAGCTTCTACTCATTCCAGATGAGGACAGCTGCATACAGTGATTTGTATGAAGACGAAGTAAATAGAGTAGGAAACTTCATGGGAGTGAATGTTTATAGTAATGTGGACTTAACAGAATTGTTTAAAACAGATAAATGGTTCAGTTCAAACATTACAACACAGGATTTGAATTAATATAGAAATGGGAAAGTCACTAGTGGCTTTCCTATTCATCATTTATATAGGAGGGCAAGACCACCTCACCTTAGCAGATTGGAAAAATGGTGGAGCAATATCCTACTTAACGAGCTTGGCATATGATTCAGCATATAACTTTAAATCAGCCAACACCCCACAGGGCACACGCAAATCTGGTACCGAGTATAATGAAACCTTTGCAACTAGATTTATAAACAGGTCACCTGATATGTCAACTACTTATAAGTCAACAGTTGGTTCAGCTGGAATATGTTCAACCACATCCTCATCCTACAGATTTGACACCAGCACTGCTCTCACCATTAATGGTATTGTAGTAAATGACCCAGTAGGGTTTATTTTTTTGCTCATTTTTAGAACAACAGACACATATAAAATACAATCATAATTCATCAGATAAAATCAATTCACATGTGACAGCTATGGTCATATTCATACTATATTTATATTAAAAACACTTATTTCTTTTTTGCAACAATGGGCTTGGCAAACAGCTCAGCAAATCCCTTATGTGAAACCAGATAGTTTATATCGTAAGCTTTAGATGATGAAGGCAGTTTGTCTTTTTTAGTGACACTATGAAGTGCATAGGGAATATCATCACTTTGCAGTATCTGACGCAGATATTCATAAGCCATATCAGATTCATTTTCATTCCAAGACCTTAGAACAATTTTATTCTGCAAGCCTTTTGAGTTTAGATAACCTTTTTCACCCTGCAATTCTTCCCAAGAGTTACGCTCCATATTATCAACGCAGTAGGAGACTTTTGTATCAAATTCATCATATTTAGTTACAACAGTATTGTGAATAATGCCATAAGTCCAAAGCTCTCGAATAGCCTTGCCAGTCACTGACTCGTCAAAATTACAAATCATATGATAGTGCCAGTTCTTATTAGTTTGTCTGCTGAACACAGCAAGATATCGGAAATCATCATATTGGTGTCGTATACGTTTGATAAATTTCTGGAATGCTTTATGACAAGTTTGTAGGTCATTTGCATTATTAACTATTCGACTGTCAAAAGTAAGTGTGACAAACTGCACATTTGGAATATGGAAATTGATATATGCAAGGGTTTTAAAGGTAGAGCGTCTTTTCTTCACACGCTTTGCATAGTTGTAGGTTGCATATTTGCCAGTATTCTTTTTGGCAGAACTTTTAAGAGGAATTTGTTTGTCATTTTCTTTATTATCTTTATCATTTTCAGGTGGAAATGGAGTCAGTACAGTCTTTAGTGCATCACTCATGGGTGCAGGAATATAATCATCTGGTAAGCTATCATCTGCCCCTAAGCGTTCCTTATATTCATTTGCAAAATCATCTGATACGCCAGTCCATGTGGTAATCTTTGTACTTCTGTTTGTTATTTCCAGTTTGAAATGTTCCGCCATACTTTTTCCTCGCTCACAATTTTATAGATTCATAATAGCACAGATTGGTATGGTTTGGAATCATAGTTGATTAGACCGATAAAGCAGACATTCGATTCAAATTAATATATACACCCACTCAAAGCGAGGAAAAATGAAAAGTACTACTGATACTGTGAATAGACATTTGATAATGTAATCAATACAGTTGCTAAACGAATTAGCATGGAGAGATGCTGCAAAGTAAAAACTCCTTACAGATTTAAGCACTTATGATTGAGAAGAAAGAAAAAATATTTTTGATAAGGAGGATACAACAATGCAGGTAAAATTCAAAGGCTGCAGGACAGGAAAGAAAATCAACATTTCTATGGTCATACCAACAGGAGAGCAGAAAACAGTAATCACCATGGAGATGCCACAAGGAGGAGACTGGAGGGCAGATATGGAATGCTATGATAAGGTCTTATCTGCGTATGAGGAACGCTTGAATAAAGCAATGCAATCAGCTCAACAGCAACAGGTAGAAGATACAGAGCAATTAGAAGAAGCATAGGAGGCAGTTAAAATGGTAATTAGATTCAAGAGCGTTAGGCAGAACAACATTATAGGTTTAATGATGATATATCCAGATGGTCATCCACGCAATGTACTTATGGCTGAATTGCCTATGGATGGAGACTGGAGAGCAGATGTAGACTTCTATGATGAAATTGAACAAGCCTACAAAAAGCGTTTGCGCAGAGCACTTCAAAACTAAATACAATTCAACACATGCAAAAGCATTACCCCAGCGGTAGTGCTTTTCTTTTGCATAGCACCACATAAAATTGCTACATTTTCTAGGACTAGTGAGAAGGCTCTGAAAAAGCAGCATTTTATATCACTTATAAAAATGTGGATTTTTGAAAAAATCAATAAAGAAAAAAATATGGAAAAAACAGAAAAAGTGAATCAATATTTTTACTAAACAATTTATTTTTATAAAAAATCAGCATGAAAATAATAGAAAAATAGCAGTTTGGGAGAATAAATAGATAGTGAGATAAAATGTACTTATAATTACCATAGCATAAGTGCAGATAAAAAGCAGTTCGCAGACAACCCTATCAATTTACTCAAAAAATAACCCTAATAGATACCGACGCAAAATCACATAGTAAAAAATTTCTATGATTGCATTAGAGGTTTACTCTGTTGCAATTTTCTATTTTAGAGCAGATATATCAAAGAAAATTGCAACTATTTTTTTGGTGTTCGTCAAATTGCACAACGGACTCATCATGAAAAATGTGCATACACTTATACTTAAGTAGTTTATGTCATTTGTTTTTTTTGAATTTTAAGAGTGTAGAATACAGCCAACAGAGCAGATTTTTTCTACACTCACTTTCGCTTACATTTTGCAATTTGTGAACTATAATGTAAGTGTAAGGTACCTACAGCAACAAGAGAAAAGCAGTATTAATAAAATAAATCTATGGAGGAAAATAAGATGGACAGTATAACAACAAACACCCCAGCACCAACAGTAAGCACAGAAGCAACCCAACCAGTACAACAGGCACAGCCAGACAAGTCAGCACGCTTCAAAGAAAAAGCCGAGAACCAAGCTTCAAAGGTAATGGCAGAGATAGAGAAGCTGCAAAAACTCTCAAACAAGAAATACTACACCTACTCAACAGAACAAATCAATGAGTTGTTTGGAGCAATCCAGAGTGCACTTGATGAAACAAAAGTAACATTCACAACAACCAATGCAGAAAAGAAGAAACTGTTTACCTTTTCTGCATAGACAGTAAGGCAACACAACAATCTATCTGGCAGAGCAATCTGCCAGATACACAGAACATTATAAGGAAGGAGGAGGTTTTAAGGTGGAGAGATTAAAGCACGTAACGATTTATCATACTCAGATAAATACTTGGAACAGTATTTATCATGGAAAAGCAATGGAATGAATATCAAGCTACAGAAAGTCATAAAGATGTAAAAAGCAAGATAAGAGAACAAGACAATATGCAGAATATGGAAACATATTCACAAGAGATAGTACAGGGAAATAAAAAGGTGCATATCACCTTGGAATTTCCCTATACAGTAGACCCTAATGATGCTAAAAGATTTGAGCATATGCTAAAAGAAGTTTATTTAAACAAAATTCAAATAGGGTCTTTACAAAGGAGTTCCCAAGCGGTATCATTCCCAACCCCAAAAGGGAAATGTGAAACAAGTTCACAAGGAGGAATGAACCATGAGTAAACGAGTAAGAACATTATTAAGAGTATCTTCAAGACAGCAGCTACATGATGATGACATACCAATTCAGCGTGCAGAAGCAGAGCAGTTTATTGCAAAACAAAAAGACTGGGTGTTTGATAAAGAATACCTTGAAAAAGGAATATCAGCCTACCACAATGGAGTGGACGATAGAGAGGTGCTTCAAGAAATCATGCAGGACGCAAAGCAGGGAGAGTTTGAAATTCTCCTCGCTTATATGTCAGACCGAATAGGCAGACAGGAAGAGTACAGTTTCTATGTGGCAGAACTTAACCGCATGGGAATTGAGGTCTGGACAATTAAGGATGGACAGTTAAAAACAGAAGAACATATTGATAAACTGCTCAACTATATCCGATTCTGGCAGAACGAGGGAGAATCAAAGAAAACAGGTATGCGAGTGCATGATACCATGGTGGAAATGGTAAAGGATGGAAGGTTTGTAGGTGGAAAAGCTCCCTATGGTTACAAGCTAGTCCTGTCTGGAGAGATAAGCAATCATGGAAGAGCATTACATAAGCTTGTAATTGTTCCAGAACAAGCAGATATAATCAGACAGATTTACAGTTATGCAGTCAATCAGGGGATGGGGTATCAAAAGATAGCAAATACTCTAAATGAAAATGGTGTGCCAGCACCTATATTGGATAAGTGGAAGGGTGGAACAGTACGAAGCATTCTTACAAATCCTATTTACATGGGTTACATAGCATACAACAGAAGAAAAAATGGTCATGCAAACAGTACACGCTTAGACAGAAAAGAATGGACTTATGCCAGAGAACAGAATCCAGAGATTGCAATAGTATCACAGGAATTGTGGGAGAGGGCACAGGAAATCAGAGAAGCCAGAAAGAATAAAATCAATGCTGCAAGGCAGGCTACAAATGAGTTGTATATGGAGCAATATAATGTACCATTCTCTACAAGGGGCAGACTTGCACTTACAGGCATGGTTTATTGTGGTTACTGTGGAAAGAGATTAAAAAACACTGGCTATGCAAACCACTGGACATGTAAGAAAACAGGGGAGAAGAAAGTCTCATACGTAGGGCGTTATGGATGTCCAAATGGGTGTAAGCCTAGAAGCACTTACTCACAGGAATATTTAGAAAGCATAGTATTTGCTACAGTAGAAACATATCTTGAAAATCTAAAGAAAATAGATATATCAAAAGAGCTTGAAGAAATGCAGACACAACAGGGCAAAACCATAAAGCGTGAAATAAAGGACTTGGAAAAAGAAATAAAAAATCTGCTGGCAGATATAGAGACACTTGAAGAAAAATTACCAGAGGCAATTCGTGGTGAATTTGCCTTTAGTGTAGATAAATTATCTGCTATAATATCGGATAAAGAGTCGCTTAAAAAGGAAAAAGAGATACAGAAGAAGAGTTTACAAAAGCAACTGGAAGAAATCTCATTGCAATCAAACGAGCTTATGACATTCGTAGAAGCAATGCCAAAATGGAATGAAATCTTTAGTCAGGCAGATGTTCAGACCAAGCAGATGATACTATCCACCCTGATAGACAAAATCATAGTAAAGGATGATGATATCACCATAAAATTCAAGATTCGTCTTGATAATTTTTTGGACGAAAAACTACTTGAATCCAGTGGTGTGGATGTACCGGAACAAAGGCTATAACTTCACCATCACAACATCCACTGCTTATGACCAGAAATTCGTATATGGAAGAAATATTTTTCAGAGTATCTCGGATGTGGTAGATGAAATGTTCCAGAATTATCTTTCCAGACCGAATGTGAGACAGCCAATCCTGACACAGTATTGTGACGGACAGCGCGTGACGTGCAGCAACTGGCTGAGTCAGTGGGGAAGCAAATATCTTGGGGATCAGAACTACGAAACGATAGAAATTCTCCGTTATTATTATGGTGATAATATGTTTATCAATACAGCGGAGGAGATTTCCGGTATCCCGGCATCCTGGCCGCGGTATAATCTGGAAGTGGGCGCTGCCGGAGATAAGGTTCGGCAGATCCAGGAACAGTTAGCGAGAATCTCGCAGGCCTATCCGGCAATCCCGACGATCACACCGGATGGGATTTACGGAGAAGCAACGAAGGCAGCAGTAGAAAAATTCCAGTCTATTTTTGGATTGCCTGTGACGGGAGTGGTAGATTACCGTACCTGGTATAAAATATCGGAGATCTATGTTGCGGTGACAAGGATTGCAGAACTGGTATAAAATGCAGAGTAAATGTGCCGGGGGATTGGTATTTTTCAGTTCCCCGGCACAAAAACGTTTCAGGACAGATCGCAGACTAGGATTTGAGTGGAAAATGTGTTAAACTAAAAGACAGTTTAAATTGCAGTAAAGCAGGGATAAAAAGTATGAACAACTATAAAATCACAATCCAGTATGATGGGACAAGATACAAGGGCTGGCAGGGGCAGAACAGCACCGATCTGACCATTCAGGGAAAAATAGAAGCAGTGTTAGGACAGATGGCAGGACATGCGGTGGAAGTCATCGGTTCGGGGAGAACGGATGCGGGTGTGCATGCCAAAGGTCAGGTAGCAAATTTTCATATTGAGGAGCATTTTACGGATGGAAAGATTTTATCCTATCTGAATCATTATCTGCCGGATGACATTGCAGTCATTGCGATTGAGCAGGTGGACGAGCGCTTTCACAGCCGTTACGCCGCAAAGAAAAAGACCTACCGCTATCACATCCATATGGGAGAGATTTCGGATGTCTTTGAGCGGAAATATGAGTATCAGTATGAGAAAACACTCGATGTGGAACGCATGAAAGAAGCCGCTTCCTATCTGATCGGAACACATGATTTTACTTCATTTTGCGGAAATAAGAAAATGAAAAAAACGGCGGTCCGCACGATTTATGAGATCAATTTTACGAAGAAAGGGAATGATCTCTGGATCGATTACCGGGGCAATGGATTTTTGCAAAATATGGTGCGGATCCTGACGGGTACGCTGATCGAGGTCGGGGATGGCAGGAGAGCGCCGGAGGAGCTGCCACAGATCTTAGAGAGCAAAAACCGGGAGAACGCAGGCTATACAGCGCCGGCATGTGGACTGATGCTCATGGAAGTGCATTATTAAAAGATAAATTCATAAGAAAAACAGGCAGCAGGTGTTACATGGAAAAATGGTTTGTAATCAACAAAGGGGCTGATTTTGAAAAGCTTGGAAAAGAGTTCGGGATCAGCCCTGTCACAGCGCGTCTTATCCGAAACCGTGAGGTGATCGGGGAGGCGGCATTTGAAAGATATCTGAATGGAAGTTTAAAGGATTTATACGATCCACATTTATTGAAAGATGCAGATCGTTTGACAGATATTTTAAAAGTTAAAATAGAAGAACAAAAGCCGGTCCGTATTATCGGCGACTATGATATAGATGGAGTTATGTCAACCTATATTTTATACCGGGGAATTAAACACTGTGGTGGAAATGTTTCCACGCAGATTCCGGACCGCATGAAGGATGGCTATGGAATCAATGAGAATCTGATCGATCAGGCAAAAAGAGACGAAATGGATACCATTCTTACGTGCGATAACGGAATTGCTGCAATCTCAGAGATTGCGCATGCCAAAGAACTTGGGATGACCGTGTTAGTGACCGATCACCATGAGATTCCCTATATCGAGGAAAATGGGGAAAAACAGTTTCTTAGCAGCAACGCAGATGCAATCGTGAATCCAAAACAGCGGGAATGTGCGTATCCTTTTAAAGAGTTGTGTGGAGCAGCAGTCGCATGGAAAGTGCTGCAGGTGTTGTATGAAAAAATGGGTTTTGCCCTGGAAGAAACCTATGAATTTCTGGAAAATGTTGCATTTGCAACCGTTGGTGATGTCATGGATCTGACAGACGAAAACCGCATTTTGGTAAAAGAAGGGTTAAAATGTATTCACCATACAAAAAATCCGGGTATGCGGGCTCTGATCTTTCAGAATCATTTAGAACCGGAACAGGTCAATGCATATCATTTTGGTTTTGTGTTGGGACCGTGCATCAATGCGAGCGGCAGACTTGATACGGCAAAGCTGTCATTGTCTCTTTTTTTACAGGGAGAGGAAGACGCAGCAAAAACGGCAAGGGAGCTTGTGGAGTTAAACCAGCAGCGCAAAGATATGACAGCAGATGGCGTCGAGGAGGCAAAACGTGTGGTGGAAGAACATTACATGTCGGATAAAGTGCTTGTCATTTATCTGCCACAGGTACACGAAAGTCTTGCAGGAATCATTGCAGGGCGCATCCGGGAGACTTACCATAAACCGGTATTTGTGCTGACGAAGGCAGAGGAGGGCGTGAAAGGTTCCGGGCGTTCCATCGAGGAGTATTCCATGTATGAGGAACTATGTAAGTGCAGGGAACTTTTAGACAAATTCGGAGGGCACCCGATGGCGGCAGGATTATCTCTTCCGGAAGAAAACGTGGATAAGTTCCGTGAAAAAATCAATGCCTGTGCAAATCTCACGGAGGATGACCTGATTCCGAAGATCAAAATTGATATTCCGATGCCAGCAGCGTATGCGGATGCCGGTCTTATCCGGGAATTTGCAGTGTTAGAGCCTTTTGGTAAAGCTAATATCAAGCCGCAGTTTGCCGATAAGAATCTGAGTATCACAAAGGCTTTTGTGGTCGGAAAAAATCAGAATGTGTTGCGGCTGAACCTGGTGACAGCCGCGGGAGAGGCAGTGACGGCAGTCTATTTTGGCGATATTGAGGCGTTTAAAGCATATTATGCGGAAAAGTATGGAAGTGCGGAAGTGGAAAAAGCTTTTCGCGGACAGATAAACAAATTGAGGATAATGATTGTGTACTATCCAGAGATTAACGAGTATAATGGAGTGGAAAGCGTACAGGTTATCATTCGAAATTATCAGTAAAACTGGAGGATGGCATATGTTTGGTGGAAAAAAAGCAAAAGAACTGGAAGAGGAACTTCTGGCATTACAGGAAAAACAGAACCGTCTGCAGGAGCGGATTTCTAATATTGCAAAAGCAAAAGACAGCGCAGAAGAGACAGTGGTGCAGATGACGATCTCAAAAACGGAACTGGATGAGACCATTGCGGCAGTTTCAGAGGAATTGGAATTGTTAAAAGAGTGTTCAGAGGCAAATTCAGGACAGACCGTACTGTTGAAACAGCAGCTTATGAAAAAGAATGAGCAGAATACAAGACTGCAGCAGGAAAAAGAAGAACTCCGCCGTCAGATGAAGGATGAACACGGGGAAATAGCCAGAGTTGTAGAGCAGAACAAGCATGTCACAACACCAATGAAGGAGATTGCATCATTTTATGAGGCATATTGTCAGGAGAGAAAGTCTGTTGGGGATGCGTTAAAGAAACTGGCAGATATCTCACAGAATATGGGAGTTCTGGCACTTGGCGCAGCAATTGAAGCAGGACGCATGGGAGAAGACGGAAGAAAATTTGTGACAGCGGCAGAGGAAGTGCGTGTGAATGCAGAACAGTATACTTCGGCAGTTGCGGATGTGCTTACGAAAATCAGTGGTTTTGAGGAAACTGCCACAGCGGCAGAGAAACAGATCCAGTTGTTAAATGATCTTTTAAAAGAAAATAACAGCGCCATGGTAAAACTTCTGGAAAGCAGAGACACAGAGGTGGCGGAAACAGATCATGAAAATGTGGAAGAAGAAACCGATATTGAAGAAATATTAGAAAGTCTCTGTCAGGGTGAAAATGAATTTTTCGAAGTGCAGAGCAGAGTGTTATCCAAAGCGGAAACACTGCGCCAGGAGTGGAAAGAGCACAAAGAATGTGCGGATGAATTAGAACGCAATGTGGAGGAAGTCCATCGTTTCGTCCAGACAGAATAAAGAAGCCACAGGTTTTAAAATATATCTAATTTATAATCATGGAAAAGAGAGGGGAAAAGTATGGCAAAAGAGGAGAAGTTTACATTTTTATCAGCGGATGGCAAAACAACCATCCATGCAGTCAAATGGATTCCGGAAGATGGAAAGTATGAGGCAATTTTACAGATCACACATGGCATGATAGAGTTTGTAGAGCGCTACAGACTATTTGCTGAATTCTTGACAGAGAATGGCTTTATGGTGGTGGGACATGACCATTTAGGACATGGGGATTCCGTAGCATCCAAAGATGACTGGGGATATTTTGCAGAAAATCCGAGTGACACGGTGATCGCAGACATGCATGCACTGCGTACGATGATCCAGAAAGAAAATCCGGGTGTTCCTTATTTTATGATGGGACACAGTATGGGATCTTATATGCTCCGGAAATACCTCACCATTCACAATGATGATTTGAGAGGGGCAATCATTATGGGAACCGGTTGTGTGCCGGACAATACGACCAAACTTGGAATCAACGTGTGCAAATTCCTGGCAAAAATTTTTGGCTGGCATCACAGAAGCAAACTGGTAGAATCGCTGTCGTTTGGCGGACCATATAAGAAATATGATCTTTCTGGAAAAACACTTTCAAACAGCTGGCTTACAAAAGATGAGGATATTGTAAAATTTTATTATAGCGAACCACGGTGTACGTTCAAATTTACATTAAACGGCTATCTGGGGCTGATGGAAGCAGTTCTCTACGATAATCAGTTGGAAAATGTGAAGAAAGTACCAAACAAGCTTCCAATTTTTATTGTATCTGGTCAGGATGATCCGGTGGGAGATAATGGTGTCGGCGTGAAAAAAGTGTATGATCTCTTCAAAGAGGCAGGTTCTCTGGATATTACATATAAGCTTTACGAAAATGACAGACATGAAATTTTAAATGAGACAGACCGCGATAAAGTGTATGCAGATCTTCTTGCATGGATGAGAGTGCGGATCGATACGTAAATAAAAAGAGAGGGAAAAAAAGTGAAGAGAAAGAGAATGACAAAGAGAATTGCAGCAATTATTTTAGCAGCAGTGATGATGATACCAACACATGTAACATCATTTGCAGCAGATGCTTCTGCACAGAATAACGCAGGGCAGGAGACAGACAATGCTACATCCGGTGATTCCCAGACAACACAGTCGGAGAATCAGGCGGCAACGCAGAATGACAGCAGTGCAACAGGTGCAGATACCAATGCCGGTTCGAGTGGAAATACAGGATCGGATACACAAAACAGCACAGCTTCAGATTCAAAGAGCAGCACAAGTTCAGATACACAGAACAGTACAGGTTCAGATTCACAGAGCAATACAACCAATAATGCTGCTTCAGATTCGCAGAGCAGTACAACAACAAATTCCGATAGCACAAATACTTCCACCAGTGGCACAACCGATAATATCACAGGCGGGGTAACGGTAGAGGATGATAAAAAATCCACAGAAAATGTGACTGGAGATGTCATTGTGGATGAGAATAACGATAAAGTTGAGATTAAGAAAGATGATAAACCTTATCTTGCACTCGGCGCGGATTTGTCCGATGACCAGAAAAATACCGTATTATCCCTTATGGGAATTGATCCTGCCAATCTGGCAAATTATAACGTGACTTACGTTACAAATGCACAGGAGCATCAGTATCTGGATTCCTATGTGGATTCTTCCAAAATTGGAAGCAAGTCATGGTCTTCTGTCGTGATCGTAAAACGTAAAAAAGGAAATGGATTAAACATTTCTACGAACAATATCACATACTGTACCGTTGGTATGTACAAAAATGCGCTGACAACTGCTGGAATTACAGATGCAGATATCATCGTTGCAGGCCCTAAGCCAATTTCCGGAACCGCTGCACTGGTTGGAATCTTTGAGGCATATGAGGCAATGACCGGGGAAGCAGTACAGGATAACGTTGTAGATGCAGCGTTAAATGAACTTGTTGTCACCGGAGAACTGGAAGCTTCCATTCAGGGTCTGACCGATCAGGAAGTGGAGGAGTTTATTGCTTACATCAAGTCACTGATCGCAGAAAAGGGACTGACTGACGAGAAGAGTATCAACGAAGCAATTGATGAAGCCTGTGATAAATATGGCGTCACTTTATCTGATGATGAGAGACAGAAAATCGTAGATCTTCTTTTAAAAATTACTTCTCTTGGAATTGATTTAAGTGGACTGGTGGATTACGCAGCCTCTCTCTACAATTCCTTTAAAAATGGAGGAAGCTCTTCCGGAATCATTGCATCTATTGGTAACTTCTTTGGAAATATCTTTAGTGCGATTGGGGAGTTCTTCAAAAATCTGTTTAAATAACCGGAGTTTTAACGTATGAACTGCCGCTTGTGGGTGGTGTTACGGATTTTCACAGGTTATGTTAATTGCATGCCAACAAAGTGTATAGAAATATAAAAAATAGAACTGTTTGTTTTCAG
>ENA-ORRO01001086-ORRO01001086.1-human-gut-metagenome-genome-assembly--contig:-NODE-1086-length-20299-cov-9.420717_pt1 | contig 20299 bp, 19 predicted proteins | sample MGYA00242176_ERZ509136 | MGnify/ENA primary metagenome ERZ509136 (study PRJEB26280, sample SAMEA2338644) | human gut metagenome | biome: human gut; feature: human-associated habitat; material: faeces...
GGAATGATATCGTACAGTACGTGATATGCGTAGGGACGACCCGAAGGGGCGTCCGTTCCCAGGTCTGTAAGCAGGCGGATCACCGATCGGGCCCTACGGCATTGCAAAAGATCGTTGGACCCACACCGTCCTGCTTCTTACTCTGCACTCTTCCTTCATTCAGTCCCTGGTCATCTGGAATCCTCCCGGAAGATACAGCCCGTTCCAGCAAGATTCGTTTTTCTTCTTATCTTCCCTCTTCTCTTTCCTCCCACCTTATCTACCTCATTCTCTTGCTATCTGCCTCATTTCATGCTAAAATGTGGCAGATAATAAAAAGATGAGGGAGATTTTTATGCGGACATTTAACTACTCGCAGAAAATACAAAATTTACTGACACTTGAAATCGTCCAGCTTCTCACCTGTATCCATGAACACAAAGGACGGCAGGATTTATTTCTGGAAGCGAATACAGACGAACTGAAAACACTGGTAGACGTTGCCATGATCCAGAGTACAGGGGCTTCCAACCGTATCGAGGGAATCCTCACCAGTGACAAACGATTAGAAGCACTGGTCAGCCAAAAAGCTGAACCGCACAATCGGTCTGAACAGGAAATTGCCGGATATCGTGAAGTACTCGCCTTGATTCATGAAAATCACGACTATATTTCCCCTGCCCCTAATGTCATCAGGCAGCTCCACCGAGATCTGTACTCTTACTCAACAGGAGCCATTGGAGGAGACTATAAAAACGCAGATAACATCATTGCGGAAACAGATGCACAAGGGCATCAAAAGGCCAGGTTTATTCCCGTTCCTGCTTTTCAGACAGCTGACGCTATGGATTCTTTATGTCAATCGTTCCAGAATGCCTGGCAGGAAAACATAATAGATAAATTGCTGTTGACTCCCATGTTCAATCTCTCAAACACTAGGGAAAATCAGCAAAAAGGATCTTATGGAACGCTGCCCGGATATCAGCCAGGGAACTATAGAACGCACTTTGTCCAGTCTGGTAAAAGAAGGCTATATCAGCAAAGTCGGCTCTGGTCCGGCTACGGCATATATCCGCAAGCATTGAAAATAGAGAAAGTCCACAATCACCTCGACTGCGGTCCTGCTCTTTTCCTCACGCCTTATTGGGAAACCGACCACTTTGGCATGAGACAAGCACCTGAATGTCTGGATTCCGTACACATTTCCGCCCGTTTGTGGGAACTGCTCAAAGCCGAAAATCGGCGCTTTTACAGGTGCTCTCCGTTTGCGGGAATTTGTCCACCTGTTTTTCTACCTATAACACGGCGGGCAGGAGGGAGGTCATCGTCTCTACCTCCCCTCCTCTGCTCAGTCGGTTTATGATCAGGGTCTCAACCCGTATACCGTTAACTTGGTCGGTATCTTGGTCGGTCACCGATCAAATGGACACAAAACTCCCTTCTATGCCGATTGAATGCGGTTTTGCAAGCTCCACACGAAGTGTGTAAGCTGTGTTTAAAACCCTGGACGACTGAATTCGATGAAACACCGTGTGCGGTGAAAGCCGCACGCACGGTACAAATCGGGGGAAAAGGTGGAGATTGCATCAAAACCTCACCTATCGATATCCAGCGCAAAGTCTCAGGGTATGAAGCAGCTGATGGCCGGCGGCGGCGTGGCCCTCATTGGTATCACTCTGGTACCTCTGCTTTTGGAGCGATGAATTCAAATTCGATTCTGTTCTCCCCAGACACACATCTGGTCCAGAATCGGCATGAGAGATTTACCGCGTTCTGTCAGGCTGTACTCCACTTTAGGCGGAATTTGCGGATACTCTTCGCGATGGATCAATCCATCATTTTCAAGTTCCTTCAAGGTGGAGCTGAGAGTTTTGTAAGAAATTGTATTGATATACTTTTTGAGTTCATTGAAGCGAACAACGCCATATCCGGCAAGCGCATAAAGAATATACATCTTATATTTTCCCTGGATCAATGACATGGTATAGCTGAAGCCGGTTTCCTCAAGCTTTGCGTCCTGAATACATGGTGCACTCATATTTACACTCTCCTTTTGGTAAGTATTGCACTTCAATGTGCGTACTTGATTCTTGTTATATTCTTGCTAAAATTATAATTACATAGACGGGAACAGTCAATCCCGCAGATTTGGAGGAGGAGTTTCCATGAGTAAAAATATTGTAGTAATTACCGGCAGTCCTCGTAAAAACGGCAATAGCTTCGCTATGACCGAGTCGTTTATCAAGGCAGCTGAGGCCAAAGGACATACCGTTACCCGTTTTGACGCTGCTATGATGAATATTGGCGGCTGTCACGCCTGTGCGACCTGCTATTCTACAGGTAAGGCATGTACCTTTGATGATGATTTCAATACCATCGCTCCTGCAATTCTGGATGCTGATGCTGTTGTATTCACCATGCCTGTATATTGGTACTCCATCCCTGCACAGATCAAGGGTGTAATCGATAAGATTTTCTCGCTGGTTGTTGGAGGTAAGGATGTTGCAGGGAAGGAATGTGCACTGATTACCTGCTGCGAAGAACACGATATGTCCGTTATGGATGGTGTCCGCGTTCCCATTGAGCGCAGTGCTGCTCTTCTGAAGTGGAAGATGGTTGGTGAAGTTCTTGTTCCCGGTGTTCTGAACGCGGGTGCCATTGATGAAACTGATGGCTGTATACAGGCTGCTGCACTGGCAGATAAGTTCTAAGGGAGACGGTAACGACAACCGTGCGACACGTTCGTAAGTGAAAAGCTTGCGCACAAGGTCGAAGGAACAATGATTCCGTCCGATCGTAAAAAGCAGACCCGCAATCACCTTGACTGCGGGTCTGTTTTTTTGCCCTCTGGGCAGCAGGAGCGGATTTTCCTTCGGCGAACCCTGTGGAAACAGCCCCCTGGGCGACCTGGCGACGGTCTCCCCTGACGGGTAGCCCCTGCGGAATGATATCGTACAGTACGTGATATGCGTAGGGACGACCCGTAAGGGGCGTCCGTTCCCAGGTCTGTAAGCGGGCGGATCACCATAAAAAGGGATTTCTCCACAAGATTTCATCGTCCGCGGCCACCTGGAATTCTCCCGGAAGATACAGCCCGTTTCAGCAAGATTCGTTTTTCTTCTTTGCTCAGATTGTGCTGACGGGAAAAGGTATAAATACTGCTCCGTGTGAGGATGGTATCTTTTTCCCCGCCCGGCTCCCAATCCCCTACAGTGCAATACATCCATTTACCTACACCTACCAGCATATGGAAGAAAACCTTGCCCGGAGCTTTATGTTCGGATTCAAACAGGACGATCAGGCCTTCCTGCCCCACAAAGTCTCTCCGCCAATCTCGATAGGGCTGCTTATGGTAACGGTCATCCGCTGAAACGAGTTTTCCAAAGAAACAGTCTTTGAATCTGGCCATATTGTTTTCTCACCCTATTCCGAAATGATCTTTCACAATCTGCTTCAACTGCTTTTCAATTTCCGAAAACTTCTGATTCAGATCCAGTGTCTTTACGGAAATCTGATTTCCGCTCATTTGATATATATTATCCGGGACAAGCTCCTCATTCGTCTTTGCATAGAGAAGCATACCCGATACCTTGTATCCGGTTCCTGAAAGCTGAGCTTCCTTGTTCTTCACGTAGGTAAAAATCTGGTACAAGTTGCCGGAATGAAGTGTTTGCACATCATGGTTTGTCTGCATTGTCCGTCTGTAATATTTGGCATCAATGATCAGGATCTGATGTCCATAGGTTAAGGTAATGTCCGTTTGCATAACTGGAAGCAAGGCATCATAGCCGTCATCCAGCTGCCAGGGAATCTGGGCAGCTCTTGACGAAAATCCTTTGATCCGTTCCCCAAATTCTTGTGTGTAATATTCCAAAATAAACTTCTCATACAGCCGGCTCAGCCGATGATCATCAATAAAATGCGCCAGGTGGTATTCACCCTTTTCCGTCGTCATCAGGGACCCTTCTATCAGCAGCTGACAAATCCCAAGAAGCAGCTGGTAGGTCCGGTTGTTCCTTTGAAAACGAATATCGGACCAGCGGATTCCAGACAATTCTATTTCATCTACTGCAGAAAAATAAAGCATTTCCTTTTTAAGCTCTGCCTTGTATCTTTCGTCCACATCCTTTTGACGCAGCAGCAGCAAAACTGTTGATTTCAGGATCTGGTTCAGAAGATTGTTCTCAGACAGTTCATCATAATCGCAAGTCACACACATCTGGTGTTCCAGCCTGTTCCGGATGGTCCCTGGCATATCGATTTTTCCCCGTACAACGGAAAGCGGCTCCACCCGATTGATGTACATTCGATAAAGGCCCTGCTTCAGCTGCATACCAATGCCCTTGGACAGGATGGCCCCGAAGAGATTATGGATATTGTCGAAGGATTCCTTCTGAATATCGTCGTACACGGATTGTTTTAACGAGGTGAAAGCATAAGACAGCATATAGTAGATGTTCTTGATGAATATGCTCTTATTCTTTATCATTTAAGCACTCCATGCAGATCCCCGTCCCATTTCTGCACCTTACCTTCATCGTCAAACCAGTATTCAGAAAGCATGGGAAGGATATCGTAATCTACTACAGATTGCATCCATTCCTTCGTACAGTTTTCCTTCGTCCTTCCGCAGAAATAACTGTGTCCGATGCAAAATCCCTTGCCCAGAGATTTATCCCGGATAATCTCTTCGTTCAACTCAACAATCTTTGAAATCAATTCATCAAAAGTTTCGTTTTCCAGCGACTTTTGATAAGCCCGGAAGCCTTCGGATCCAAATCCCGGATCAATCTCAAAGAAACTGAATCTCCGCCGCAGGGCATAGTCGATCATGGCAAGGCTGCGGTCCGCCGTATTCATCATTCCGATGATGTACAGGTTTTCTGGGACTGAGAAAGGCATGCCATTATACGCAAGGGTTGCCTTCTTGCCACGATAATCTTTTTCAATCAGCATCAGCAGTTCTCCGAAAATCTTACTCAGATTTCCTCGGTTGATTTCATCGATAATAAAGAAATACTTTTTATCCGGCTGGTTCTCCGCCTTCTTACAGAACCGGTAGAATACACCATGTTTCAGTTCGAAAGAATCCCCCACTGGTTTGTATCCCATCAGGAAATCTTCATAGGTATAATTCTGGTGAAACTGTACGAATTCAATCCGACTGTCATCCTTTTCCCCCATCAGCGAATAAGCCAGCCGTTTGGCGGCAAAAGTCTTGCCCACACCAGGGGCACCCTGGAGGATCACATTCATCTTATTGCAAAGTACTCCTTCCAGTCTGTCGTACTTTTCTTCGGTCATATAGACTTCAGAAAGAAAATCCTTTTTAGTATACGGAGGATTTTCATCTAACAGAGGCAGCGGATTTTCATCACGAATGATATCCATGATGAAATCATATTCCTTTTTGGTCAATTTGAAAAAACTGCCGTTTGGATTTTGAAAGAACTCCATTTTCTGAAGTTCTGGACATGCTTTCAATTCTTGATAATCAATAGGATTCGCAAGGGACTCCGTTTTTTCAAAATAAATCTTCTGCCCATCAGTAGATGCACTAACTTTTGCCAGTGCTACAATCTGTTTCACCGGGTTGGACTCATATCCAATGACAAAATCACCCGTTCTGGCATCCATGAAATTCTGGAAAATACGACGCTTATGGCCATTCTCATTGTATAGAGTATAATTCTGTACCCCATCAATCTGCAGATCAGAAAAGCTCCAAATCTTCGGATTCGCATTCAGCCACCAGTAACCTTGATCCTCATTATTGTTGCCATACAAATCACTTAAACTCATATCAAAGTATGGTTTCAATATCAGCTTCTCAAAAAGTTTTTCATCTTTTGTTCCTACTCTGATACATGTGGAATTATCGTTTGGTGTCCACCATTTCTGTACTCCTTTATAAGCTGAGGTATCCCTTGAATCTGCTATTTTTTCGTAGCTTCTCTCAACCCAACCATTGGACTGCTCCGGATTCGGCACAGCCGTATCACTGGTAAACCTTCCCAGCAAGTTGATACTGTTTCCGTTGCAAAGATAAAAATAATCCCCTTTCCTGATTTCATCAGTAAACTGCTGGCCCTGCGATTCCCCAGAAGTCCCCTTTGGCGCGGTCTGCCCGTGAACAACGACCACTTTTCTTGCCTCAAACAGGCTGCGGTTCTGTTCAGAAATAGCGCCATGGCTGATTTTCCAGATTGATGGAGCATGATCACCGTACTTTGCATAATTTTGGGAAATATAAAATCCAATATCAACAGTCAGAGTCTTTAATTCCGGATCCGGATAACACGATTCAGTAATCTGGGATTTGAAAAGATTGACCAGTTCCGTATCTTGTTTCAACTCCGCACAAATGCCATTATATAAGTCAAAGAAGCTGCGCAAATTTTCATTATAGGCACCCTTCTTGAAAGAATAACTGCTTTTCAACTTATCTGATACAGACTTCACTTCATTGTACTTATATGTGTAATATTTATCTGGATAACGCAACCATAAATAAGTCGTAATGGCATTTTCATACTGATAATGCTGTTTGGCTCCATTTCCATATTTTTCAAGCAATCCATCTGCCTGCTTCCTAAAATTGCCAATCCTCTCATATACATCTTTGCTCTCATCAAACAAATCCATGTACATAGAGCGCACTTCTTCCGGAGCCGCTTTGGCAAAGCCTATAATCATCCCTGCTGGAAAGTTGTTCATGGATGTCAGCAGATTCCCTGCCTTTGCTAGAGAACGGCCGAGCATATCCGAAAAATCCTTTGCCTGGATCTCCCAGTTGTCCTGAAAGGTTTTGACCGCTTCCCACTTGTATTTTTCCTCTTCCCAATGCTTTTCCAGAAAATCCTTTGTGAATGCTAATATAAAAGTGAGCCATTTAAGATCTAAATGCTCATGAAAAAGTGAGCCACTCTGAAACAAGTTCCCCTATACTAGAGTCAGTAATTTGATTCTAAGGGGATTGATGTTAGGATGGTCATCACTATGAAAGATTATGGTCAAATTCGCCAGATGTACATTCGCGATGGAAAATCTATCCGCCAGATTGCCAGAGAAATGCATATCTCCCGTAATACTGTGGCCAAGTATTGCAAAGGAAATGCACTCCCGGGCATCCGCTGCGAATATCATCGGACATCTGCAGTGATTACAGAGGAGGTGACTCGATTCATCCAGAGCTGTCTGGATGAAGATGCGAAAGAACCCAATAAGAAGCAGCACCACACAGCCAAGCGGATTTATGACCGCCTGGTAGAAGAAACTGGATTTACAGGAGGTGCAAGCACAGTCCGGCGCTGCGTTCATCTGTTACGTGGCAATCTTCAGGAAGCCTTCGTCCCTTTGGCTCACCTTCCAGGTGATGCGATGCAGATTGATTGGGGTGAAGCTGTGGTTTACCTCAAAGGAGTGCGTACTAAAGTCAATTTCTTTTGTGCCCGCCTTTGCTACAGCTGTGCTCCTTTCGTGGTCTGTTTCCGCAGGAAGAATACGGAAGCTTTACTTGAAGCATTGAGAAAAGCTCTGGAATTCTTTGGGGGCGTCCCTGCTAAGGTCATTTTTGACAATGACCGGGTAGCCGTTAAGGAAAAAGGTGGCAAAGAAGCCATTGCCCAGGAAAAGTATGAAGCATTTGCAGCCCATTATTGCTTCCATACCGTTTTCTGCAATGTCCGGAGTGGAAATGAAAAAGGACTGGTGGAGAATCTCGTAGGCTGGGTCCGCCGGAATGTCTTTGTCCCTGTACCCAGAGTAGATGCGCTGGACGAATTGAACAGACTCCTGCTGGATAAATGCAAGGTGTATGCGAATACGCATAAAATCCCTGGACGGGAGAACCCTGTAAAGGATCTGCTCCTGGAAGACCAGAAACGTCTCTGCCCACTGCCGGGCAGCCCTTTTGATGCAAGCAGAGCAGCAGTCTGCCGAGTAACACCCTTTTCTGTTGTCCGATTCGTCGCTAACGATTATTCTGTGCCCGTGAAATATGTGGGACAGGAGGTCACGGTGCGAGCCTATGCTGAACAGATTCGGATCTTTGCCAAGGGGGAACTGATTGCTGAACACGCCAGAAACTATGGGCAAAACCAGCAGATTCTGAAACTTGCGCATTATCTGCCGTTGCTGGAATACAAGCCGCGCAGCATCCTGGAAGCAAAACCGGTACGGCAGAACCTCAGTGCTGCCCTGCTACAGTTCCTGGAGACCAATGCATTCAGCAGCGAACAGCTGGTTGAGATTCTGCGGCTATGTGCTGCCGACGGAGAGAACGCTTTTTGGGAGCACAAAGAGCAATTTATGGTTTCCGACAGGAAAGCGCATATCCTTACCGACCCGGTAAAAGTGCAGCAGACAGATCTTTCAATGTATGACCAGCTTTTACAGGAAGGAGGCACTATGTGCAGGACGCAGGTGTAAAGGAAGCACTCCGTTTCTATGCGAAACAGCTTAAACTTCCCACTTTCAAAGACGTCGGTGAACCAGCGGAAAAATTCCGCCCCGGACAAAGCCTGGAAGAATTCGTGCTCGGGTTGATGAAGCGGGAATATGCATCCCGTCAGGAAAAACAGCAGCAACGCAGGCTGAAGAGAGCGCACTTTCCCATGCTCAAGACCCTGGAAGAGTTTGATCTCACAAGGCTGGAACATGTTCGGCCTGAATATGTGAAGCAGCTGGCAAGCTGCGATTTCATAAAGAGGCATGAGAACCTGGTGATGATCGGTAATCCGGGGACGGGGAAAACACATCTGATGACAGCCCTTGGAGTGAAAGCCTGTCTGCTGGGCTGGAAGGTCATTTTCTGCAATGCCACAACGCTGGCAACTGAGCTATGTGAAGCCCATGATGATTACCAGTTGCGCAAGATGGAAAAAACTTTGAGCGGAGCAGACCTGCTGCTCATAGATGAATTAAGTTATGCAAGATTCAACCAGGAAGAATCTGAAATGTTGTTCAAAGTGATTGCCGAAAGGAGTGAAAGAGCCAGTACAGTGATTACGACAAACCTGGAGTTTTCCAAATGGACGGAGATGTTTGCCAGCGAGACGCTGGTTGCCGCATTGGTCGACCGGCTCACCTACCACTCCAGTGTTTTAAATATGAATGGACAGTCTTACCGTTTGCACAGCAGCAAACGGAAGATGACGAATGCTTAAGTGGCTCAAAAATTTGTGAGCAGATGGCTCACTTTTTCATGAGCATGAGTGGCTCAAAAATTCGTGAGCAAGTGGCTCACTTTTTGGTTGACATTCACAATCCTTTTTGTATTGGGCAAGCACTGTTTGCAAACGAGATTGATTAAACATCGACCCAGCCTCCACTGCATTTTACCAATTCGAGCAATACTTTATTTTCGAGTTCTGAATAACGAAGTCATTCTTAGAAACTATCATTCAAGAAAAACACATTTCAAGAATGATAATCAATCCCCTGTTCTGCTGCCTTGCTCACCTCATAGGGTCCATATACATACACACTTCCCCCATTAAGAGTACCAAGAGCCTTATCCTCCAAGTCATTGTTATCTGCCCACAGCTCGCACTGGGTCATAACCGTCTGTACGGCATCTCCCATTCCTTCCGGTGGATACTTATGCTTTTTAAGAAGCCGCTTGATCATCATACGCATTTTAGCCCTGGCACTGTCTCTTTTCTGCCAATCTACTGTACGATTTTTACGTAATGCGTCCGCCAGTTCTTTCGTCATAGCAATAAGCTCTTCGTTTTGGTAAAAATCCTTAATCGCTCTCGGTTTTGTCAAAGCATCATAAAAAGCCAGCTCGTCCGCTGTTAACCCGAGTTTCTCGCCTTCTTTTTGTGCTGTTTGAATTTGTTTGGCCATATTCAGCAGTTCTTCAATAACCTGTTCGTTGGTCAGCATACCATTCAAATACCGGTTCATTGCTTGCTGCATCATTTCACTAAATTTCTTTGACTGAACCACATTCCTTCTTCGATAGACGCTTACCTGATCGGCAATCAATTTTTTCAGCAATTCTACAGCCAAATTCTTTTCTTTCATTTTGGCAATTTCAGCAAGGAATTTAGGATCAAACAAGGAGAAATCTTCCCCTGCTCCCTGAAAAAGATTCAGAACACCCTCACTTTGGATACTGGCTTTCAAAAGATCATTGATACGAGCGTTCATTTCAGGCAGTGAAATTTTCTTTCCTCCGCCCTGGTTCATCAATCTGCTAACCAATACACGAACAGACTCAAAGAAAGCGGCTTCAATCCGTTCCTCTTCAGTAGCAAGAGACGAACACAAGGATAGAGATTGTTTCAGTAAAAGGGCTTCTTTCAAGAAGTTCTCCCGATCGTCCTTTTTCTTAACATCAACAATAAAGTTCACAGCTCCGCTAATGGCTTTGGCACGTGCTAGATTACTTCCATGCAGAAAATCAGAGTAATCATACCCATAGAAAAGGTCCTGACAAATAGAGAGTTTCTCTTGGAATTTAGGATATGCTGCCTTGGCAATGTCCATATTCCCATAGTTCTTTTTATCCCGGGCCGTGTAATCATTCATAGCCTCTTTCAAGGCTGAAGCAATCCCCACATAATCAACAATGAGCCCGCCCTCTTTATCCCGGAACACACGATTGACCCGGGCAATGGCCTGCATCAAATTATAGCCTCTCATTGGCTTGTAGATATACATGGTGGCCAAAGAAGGAACATCAAAGCCCGTAAGCCACATATCAACCACAATGGCGATTTTAAAGGGGCTGTCATTGTCTTTGAATTCTTTCGCCAATTCATCCTTATAATGTTTATTGCCGATGATCTTTGCCCATTCTTCTGGATCCTTGTTGGAACCAGTCATAACCACTTTCACCTTTTCGGCCCAGTCAGGGCGCAATTCCAGGATTCTATGATAGATTTTCATGGCAATAGGCCGGGAATAGGCCACAATCATAGCCTTTCCCGTCAATAGATGCTCCCGGTTATGCTCGTAATGATCCAAGATATCTCTGACCAGGGAATCAATAGTTTTGTCATTTCCCAGGATGGCTTCCATTTGGCCCAATTCTTTTTTACTCTGTTCGATTACAGACGGATCGGCATTGGCTGCCATAAGGTCATACTCTTTATCAATCAAAGCAAGGGTTTTCTTATCCAGTTTCAGTTTAATAACCCGACTTTCATAGTAAACAGGTCGCGTTGCCCCATCTTCTACCGCTTGGGTCATATCATAGATATCGATATAATCCCCAAAGACCTCACGCGTATTCCGATCTTTCATCGCAATGGGAGTCCCTGTGAATCCAATATAGGTTGCATGGGGCAGACTGTTGCGTATAATTCGGGCGGAGCCAATTTTGATTTCCCCTGTTTTGGAATCAATCTTCTCTTTCAGACCATACTGACTCCGATGAGCCTCATCTGCCATGACAATGATATTATGCCGTTCTGACAGAGGTTCATTGGATTCCTCAAACTTTTGCATAGTCGTGAAAATAATGCCATTGGCTTTCCGGCCTTCCAACAATTCTTTTAAATTTTTCCGGCTTTCTGCATGTACTGGATTCTGCCGAAGAAATTCCGTGCATTTGGCAAACTGTCCATATAATTGATCATCCAGGTCATTTCGATCCGTAATCACAACAATGGTAGGAGAATTCAGGGCTTCCTGAAGCAAATGTGCGTAAAAAACCATGGATAAGGATTTTCCGCTGCCCTGTGTGTGCCAAAATACGCCGCCCTTACCATCCGTGGCCATTCCTTTTTTCGTCGATTCAATAGCTTTACGCACGGCAAAATATTGATGGTATCCAGCCAGGATTTTAAACTGCTTTACCCCTTCATTGGAGAAACAGATGAAATTCTTTATAATATCCAGCAGTCTCTTTTTATCAAAAATTCCTTCAAAGAACGTGTCGAACTGGGCATACTGAGTATTTTCATAGCTGCCGTCTTTGGTTTTCCATTCCATGAATCGGTCTTCCCCGGAGGTGATCGTACCCGCTTTTGACGTCAGATGATCGCTCATGACACAGATGCAGTTATAAATAAACATGGAAGGAATTTCATGCATATAATTCCGAATCTGCCGATAAGCTTCCGATGCATCCGTTTCTTCCCGAGATGGGGATTTTAATTCCATTAGCACAATGGGCATCCCGTTTAAAAACAGCAATACATCCGGCCGTTTTTCACTGTTTTCAATAAAGGTCCATTGGTTTGCAATAACAAAGGAGTTATTGTCAGGATTTTTATAATCTACCAGATAAACCAAGTCAGAACGCTCCTCGCCATTCTGTAGGTATCGGACTTCTATCCCATTTTGAATATAGCTCATAAAGAGAGCATTTTTTTGCACCAGGTCGGCATTTTCAAAATTTCTTAGTTTGAACAACGCCTCTTGGATAGCATTTCCTGGCATATCGGGATTGATACGGCGGATGGAATCTTCCAGTTCTGTTTCGTATAAAGAGTCTTTATAATCTCGTTCCACATTCGGCCCATACACGTGTTGGTAACCCATATTTTGAAACAGTTCTATGATGGTATTTTCATAGTCCGCTTCTTTATAGGAATCTGACATATATTTCAACTCCTTTACATATTGGAATTTATCATTTCACAGAAGATAAACAAGAATTTACTTAAACAAGCCATGTCTATTTATAAAGCCTGGTTCTGTGATTATATTCTTTTTGGCGGAATCCGTCCGGCAGCCTGGAAGAATACAACTATTGATTCTGTTTCTACTCTTGTTACTAGAGGCATAGCCCCGAAGTACGATGAAAATAGTAATCAAATTGTTCTAAATCAAAAGTGTATCCGCGATCATACCATTGATCTTTCTCTTGCACGACGACATATTCCGAAGAAAATTAACGAAAAATGGATTAAAAAAGGTGATTTACTTATTAATTCCACCGGTACAGGAACATTAGGCCGTGTAGCACAAGTTTGGTTTGATGCAAATAATATGACCGTAGATTCTCATGTGACAATTGTTCGACCTAAATCACCGATACTAGAAAGTTATATTGGCTTCTGGGGGCTTTCACATGAAAATGAGATTGAAGCACAACACACCGGTAGTACTGGACAAACAGAACTTCCACGAGAAAGAGTTAAGTCCATGGAACTTCTTTTGCCTGATGCGGAGACCCTTAGCAAATTTAATGATCTTGTCATTCCAATGACTAGCACTGTTGAATTAAACCAAGAAGAAAACACTCGATTATCTCAACTTAGGGATGTCCTGCTTCCGAAACTAATGTCCGGAAAAATTGATGTCTCCAATATTGACATCTAAGCCGCTGATAAATTCTTGTTTATTTTATTATTTTGTTCAATCTTATCATTGAGCATCTCACAGAATGATGCAATTTTCTTTTGTACTTCTATGTTAGGCAATTCTATTATAATATTTTTAAAGTTTTTTAATGGCTGAGAAAGTGCTGGAACTCCTGTTTGATTAGCAAAAGCAAGAATCTTATGTTGTCCTTCCCATGTATGAAAATAAAATACAAGGTATGGGGGATATACCTTTTCAGAATTAAAGGTAACTCTAAACTGTCGTTGAGAACAAAGATATTCCTTAAATTTAGAATCATTTGGAATATAAGCAATCTGTCCCAATGTCCCACTTATCGTTACAACAATATCCCCTCTTTTAGCTATTGATCTATGAAGGCTTCTAGCCTTTTCTTCAGTAACAAATTTAGTAATATTATCTGTTACTTTATACTCTTTAAGGTTGGCCCCATCTATAATAGGGAATCCATAGTCAACGAAACAAGAAACCTTAAGATTTGATCCGAACGGTCCTGCTGCTATATCATCAATAACTTCTGATAGCTTAATCTTTATTGTCTCCATCCATTTTACTCCTATCCAATATACTTTTTATGGGCGAGCTTTACATTGCTTTGTTTTACCATAGCATATTGTAATGTTGTATCTATTCTTTTGTGCCCAAGAAGTTGCTGTAATTGCTCAATTGGCATTCCTTTATCAATCGCCTTTGTAGCAAGTGTTCGCCGAAATTTGTGAGGATGCACTTTAGCAATATGTAGCTGGTTGCCGATTCCACGTACCCTTGACTCTACCCCTCCGATTGTCAAACGAGTATGTGGTTCTTTTAAAGTCACAAACAGAGCCTCACAATTGTCTGTCCGACTTTCAAGATACTCCTGTAAATGAATCTTTGTTCGAGCATCAAAATAAACAATACGTTCTTTGTTGCCCTTACCAAATACCTTGCATTCCCGGCCATTGAAGTCTATATCCGCCTGGTTCAACAAGACCAATTCTCCTACACGCATCCCCGTTGATGCAAGCATATCTATTAATGCAAGATCCCGTTTCTCTTGACAGCTGTCCCGCATTTTTTCCAACTCTTCATCAGAATACGTATTTTTGATACTAATGATTGTCTTCACCTTATGAATACGGCGAATCGGGCTTTTAATAAGATACTCTTCATCCTCAAGCCACGAAAAAAAGCTGGAAAGGATCCGGCGCACATTATCAATGGTTACCCGACTGAGGTTATTCTGTCTTTGATAATCCGTCAAATACGACCGTAAATCTTCCGTCATAATGTGCGTCACTTCCTTTCCGATACTCACAAACATCCGATTGATTGTACTCTGATAATAGGCCAGAGTCTTTTCGGAACATCCTTCTATTCTCTTTGCCTCCAGGAATTTCCGCAATAGCTCCAGGCTGCTGAGTTCGTCGTTACTAGGCTTATTCTCCAGGTACTTACCAAGGATAACTTCCAGCGTATGATCCAAAGCCTTTATCTGTGCATTATCAAGAAGTGGCAGCAACCGCTGCACGACTTCTTGTTTGATGATGTCTTTCATTTGTCGGTTCTCCTTCCATAATTTTCCAGAGAACGACTTCAACGGCAGTTCCATTGGTTATTGCTCCCGCCGTTGGTAGGAGTTATAAACAAGAATTTATTAGCAGCCTAAATGTTAAGGGCGGAAATATCAAGTTCTCCAGACATTAGTCGAGGAAGTAAACTATCTCTCATAGCTTGTAGACGACAATTTTCTTCATAATTGATTCGGATAATAGCATCCATCGGTGCTACGATGGACTCGAATTTATCCATAACTTTATGTGGAGGAATGCTGATAGGTATAGAATTCAAAGCATCACGATTAATAGAGCCAAATACTGTGCCTTCGCCATTGAAGACATCTAGCTGTTGTCGAAGAACAAACATTGTATAAAGTACAAAAGATTGGTGATTATCTTTGGAATGGATAGCACTGAGCCCGCGCCCAATACAGCAATCTTCGTAAGCGACGTTAAGGTCTCCAACCGGTGCTCTGACACTCATAAGAATATCATTGGTTTTTGCCATGCGCTTTGGTTCGGTTGTATAAAGTCTTCTAGAAGGGAATCGGAAGCTAAATTCCGCCCGTCCCTGAAAAAATACTGTTCCGATACCATTTTCGTTGTAGGAGTCGCCCTTTGGCGATTGCCCCATAGTGATCGAAGCTATGTCAGATAGTAAACCTGTGTGCCAGGATTCATCAGCTTTTTTTACAATCATATGAATATAAATGGCGAGTGCTTGTGATTGTAAATTCTTGTTTATCTTTGTATTTAATTGAATTTTATTATCTAGAGCCTTCAGCAGACCTCCTATGCGTTTTTGCTCTTCAATACCAGGAACTGCAATTTGCAAGTCAGCAACAACATTAGTTTGAACTCTTTGTCGGCCTGAGGAACCGACCATAGATTTAATTGATGGTTCACGAACAAATGGACTGCAAATCAGGTAATATAGGAAATCTGGATCGGTTTCCTCTCTGGCTCTAAACACAATATATTCTGTAGACCCAAAGCCCACTTCACCAGGATCAAGACATCCTACCTGAGCTATTTTCCCATTTTCCAAACACGGAGTGATTCTGGCCATAATAGTATCTTTATTTCTAAACTTCGTACCACCTTTGAACACCTCATACTCAAAAGAAGGAATATCTCTTGTAAATGGTTGAAGAATATCCATTGGGATTTTCTTCGCCAGTGTACCTTTTTTTATCGATTCCCTAGGATTAATCTCAGCAACATCGGAGATTCTTTTTATCGTCCATTCAGATTTCATACCCAATCGCCCCCAGCTTCTTTCTGATTTCATCTTCCAACTCATGGGATTTCTTAAACATCTCCGAAAGCTCACTGGTGAGCCGTTTCATTTTCTCATCGAAGGGTTCTCCATCATCTTCCTGTTCTTCAATGCCTACATACCGTCCTGGCGTCAGGACATACTCCTGTTTTGCGATCTCTTCTGTACTTGCCACGGCACAAAAGCCCTTGACATCCTCAAGAGTCCCATTCTGGAAAGCAGAGAAAATATCAGCCAGTTTCTGGATATCTTCATCGGTAAAATCCCGGTGTTTACGGTCGACCATATGCCCCATTTTCCGGGCATCGATGAACAACGTCTTGCCTTTTTGCTTTTTATTTTTAGTAATGAACCACAAGGTAACAGGGATAGTTACGCTGTAGAAAAGCTGAGTCGGCATAGCAATAATGCCTTCAATTAGATCATCATTGATGATATTTTTACGGATTTCTCCTTCCCCACTGCTTTGGGTAGAGAGTGCTCCATTTGCAAGCACCAATCCAATTTTGCCATTGGGGGCTAAGTGGGAGATCATATGCTGAATCCAGGCATAGTTGGCATTGTTTGCTGGAGGAGCCCCATATTTCCACCGTTTATCTTCTATTAATTGCTCCTGCCCCCATGGATGATAGTTAAAAGGAGGATTGGCCAGAATATAGTCAGCTTTTAAACAGGGATGCAAATCATTCGTAAAAGTATCTGCATTGTAGGGCCCCAAATCTGCTTCTATGCCTCGAATGGCCATATTCATTTTGGCCATTTTCCAGGTATCCGGATTGGCTTCTTGACCATAAACTGAAATTGCTCCCCGCATATGGCTGTGCGCTTCAATAAATTTTTCACTTTGGACGAACATCCCGCCACTTCCACAGCAGGGATCATACACACGACAATTAGCAAAAGGCTTCAAAATCGCCACGAGAGTCTTAACAATACTGGAAGGCGTATAGAACTCGCCGCCACCAACACCTTCTTTTTCTGCAAATTGTGCGATGCAATATTCATAAGTGCGGCCCAACAAATCTTCACTGGCTTCCGTATCCGACATATCAATGTCATTGGTGAAAATATCCACTACATCGCCCAATACTTTTTTGTCCAAATCGGGAGATGCATAATTTTTAGGCAGCACATTTTTCAATTTGCTATTTTTACTTTCAATAGCCCGCATTGCGTCATCGATCACTTTACCAATTTCCGGCGTATGGGCAGCGGCAGAAATGGTTTCCCACCGGGCTTCTTCAGGAACAAAGAAAATATTATCTTCCGTATATGCATCAGGGTCATTCTCAAAACCATCCCCTTCCACTAAAAGTTCCTTATACCGGGCTTCAAAAGCGGCAGAAATATAGCGCAAGAAAATCAACCCAATAATTACTTTTCTGTATTCCGCTGCTGGGATATGCCCCCAAAGAACACAAGCAGCGTCCCAAATTTGTTTTTCAAAACCGATATTTGCTTTTGTTTTTTCAGCCATTGTATTTTACCTTTCATTGATCATTATTTTTCTTTTTCATTTTGATCTTTGATCAAATATTTCCGTAGTTCCCCCATCACAATCCGATCCGCCGGCAGCCAATCCACATCATCCAGCTCATCATAAGAAAGCCACCGAGCAGCTTCGTGCTCCAATAAAGTCAAATTGCCCCGTTCCACTTTGCAAATAAAGCACTGCATGGAAAGATGGAAGGTGGGATAGTCGTATTCCACAGTGGTGAGAAGCTTTTCCACCTGGATTTCCGTGGCCAGTTCTTCCTTGATCTCCCGTTTGAGGGCCTCTTCCGGCGTTTCCCCAGGTTCAATCTTTCCCCCAGGAAACTCCCAGCCATCTTTGAATTCTCCATATCCCCGTTGGGTGGCGAAGACTTGATCCTGGTTGATAATCAGTGCAGCCACAACGTTGACTGTTTTCAATGCGGTCTCCCCTTTTCCCATATTTACAATACATTTTATTATACCATGGACGCTATGTAAAATTCAGGACAACTAAAAAAAGCCCGGGCAGGAACTCCCACCACGGACCATCTCCCTTGCCGTACCCTTTCCTGCGAGCAAGTTTTCCTGTATCTGAATGTAAATTTACTTCATATGTTTCTTTTATCCCCAGTTTATGCGCCTCTCCAGGCTCGCGCCCCCCGCCTGGTCTGCACTAAGCTCCGAGATCGACGGCGTAGGGGCTGCCCCAGGGTTGCGGAGCAATCCCGTCCGGTCTGCCCGCTCAGGAAATATCCCTTTTGCCACCGACAAAATGCCGCCAGAACCACCCGTTCCCCCTGGACCCCGTCCATCCGGCAGTCTTTATTCAATGGGCATCAGTTGTCGTTTTTTGCTAAATAATATGCATAGCAGACCATTGCTGCAAACGCACAGACGTTTGAGATTTTGACAAAAGTTACAATGGAATCAAAGGAAACAATATTGAGTGCGCCACTCATGAAGATAATGAAAGCATCAACCATGAGTAAGCCAAGAATAAACCAAGGAGCGCCTACGATAATACCAAATACGGTTTGAAAAATAATCAGCAGCCAACTGGCTAACGTTCTATGCTTTTTCACGGTGATCACCTCTTTATCAATATCAGCATATTTATGAAATTTAGTTCCCACATGGTTTTCGGCAATTTTCAAAGCTTCTCCTACGGTCATATTATTATTGGTCGTTTCACCAACCCCCTTTATCCAGCTATTTGCTACCAACCGATTTTATCTAAAAACTTTTGAAAGATAGTTTTATGTTCTTTAGATTCAGGATAGGGGTTGTGGACACCAGGAAGCTGTTTTTTCCTTACTATTTCTTGTTTTTCCTTTATAGAATCGTAAATTGGTCCTAAAGAGTCTTCAAAGCTGCCCATAAAGAGATCTTCTGTTGCTTTCCACTTGGCTTTATCCCTATTACCCCATTCCTCCAAATACCAGCCGACTCGACCGGTCTTTTTCTCTACTTTTGGGAGTCCTCCGCCATACCATTGCCCAGAAAATACGAATCCACGCTCGGTTTCATAATAGTTCGTAATCAGGGCACCAGGGCATTCTAATTGGGCAAGCATATAAGCTTTATCAGCAGTAATGGCCCTCATCGGCCAAAAAAGGCGTTCCATGGCTTGCCTTGTCACTACCCATGTATCTTGAATTTTATCCACTTCATCATCATGAAATTTGGGCTGATCTAAAGGCCCAGCAGTTATACATTTTAGTAAGCCTTCATACTTGATACCCCAGATAACAGAGGCTTCGGCCAAAGTCATAACGTCGTTGAGCATTTTCCTCACCTCTCAGTTTTACAATTCCAGATTTTCGATTTCAGGAACAATTTCCGTAAGACTTTTTCCATCAAAAAACGGTTTGTTCATCACATCATCTATACTTGTCATGGTTTCCGCCTTATCACCGTACCAAATATCGAACTCTTTATGAGAAAATGGATCTACTCCACAAGGAATTCCTTTATAGTCAAAAAGAACATGGTGAATCAAAGAATTGATTCGGTATCTTAAATAGGCAGCCGTCGCAAGCAGATAATCCGTTTCCATCGTTAAAAACGGTCTTGTGTACCTTGTAGTTTCGATTTCCAGCCTGTCATCTTTTTTATGCAGAATCAAAACAATGGGCGGAACAACTGAATTATCCAGTAAATTCTTGTCATCCTTGTTAGGTACATTATAAGGAGAGACAGGAGCCAGATAGGCACGGCTTTCATAATTCTCGCTTACACCGCATTTCTTTAATTTTTCTACGGAAAGGTTATGTTCAGCAAAGTATTTTTGAATCACATGATGAACCTGGGGGCTCAAGTCATTCCACATTGTATCAATGGACAACCCTTGTTTATGACTACGGTTTGTGCTCATACTTGCCGCACCTCCATCCTGACTCTTTATCAACAGGCACTCATACTTCCTGCTTTATGTTCATTATAGCAAATGACCTATCCAAAAATCCCGACAGAAACAGTCCCGCAATCACCTGGACTGCGGGACTGTTTTGCTGCCCTCTGGGCGGCCTGGGAGGGGCTTCCCTGCGGGCACCCCCTACGGCATCGCAATGGACCATTCGCCCCTTCCGTCCCGCTCTTCACTCTGCACTTAGCTTTGGAAACCGGATCACCTTGGGCTGAATTTCTCCCACCTGCTCCAGTTCTTTCCGGACGTTTTCCATCTCCTTCTGCTGCCGGGCCTGGATGAGTGCCACTTCTTTCCGGG
>ENA-ORRO01001094-ORRO01001094.1-human-gut-metagenome-genome-assembly--contig:-NODE-1094-length-20265-cov-4.701880_pt1 | contig 20265 bp, 18 predicted proteins | sample MGYA00242176_ERZ509136 | MGnify/ENA primary metagenome ERZ509136 (study PRJEB26280, sample SAMEA2338644) | human gut metagenome | biome: human gut; feature: human-associated habitat; material: faeces...
GGCGGCTGCTCCGGCAGATAGCCTACACAGGCTTTAGCCTGCTGCGCCTGCTCAGGCAGACGGAAGCCGGCTACCTTTACCTCGCCCTCGGTGGGCGCCAGATAGCCGGTAAGGATATTCATAATGGTGGATTTGCCCGCGCCGTTTGGCCCCAGCAGGCCGTAGATCTGGCCGTCCGGCACCGTAAACGAGAGATCCTGCACGGCAGGGCGGCTGCCGTAGGACTTGCTCAGGTGAGAAACTTCGATCACAGCAAACTCTCCTTTTATTTCAGAAGCTGTTTTGTGGAAAGCGGCGTAGAACCAGCGCTTTCCGGTTTGGAACTGCTTTAGTTTAGATGGAAAATGTGTTTAAATTAAGACAATCCTGTGTGGGAAAACGAAATATTTGCCACCGCAAAAATGCAAAAATGCCGCCTCCCGAAGGAAGCGGCATGAGATAGCCTATAATTACTTACGGCCGAAACGCTTGTTGAAGCGCTCAACACGTCCGCCGGTGTCAACCAGCTTCTGCTTGCCAGTGTAGAAAGGATGGCACTTGGAGCAAACTTCGACGTGGATCTCGGGCTTGGTGGAACGAGTCTTGATGACATTACCGCAAGCGCAGGTAATGGTGCAGTCAACGTAGTTCGGATGGATACCCTGTTTCATTCTTTTCACCTCAATTCTGGTTCTGACGTATTGGGGCCATATTTAATGTATGTGCCCATCACAACCTTCAATATCGGCTACCCCCTCGAGCGGCCTTGGAAACGATTGCCTTAATATTATAGCACAGATCTCAGAAAAAGCAAGAGGAAATTTCAGCTTTTTTCGTGTCATTTTTATACAGACTGTACTATGGAATTTTGTATTAAGTTGATTTTCGTTCAACCTTATATAAGCAGCAAAGATACTCTTTGTTATATTCCTTTGCTTTTCCACGCATTCCCGTTTATTTTGAGTTTTTTCACGGAATTGCGACCTACATATTATATCACGCCCAGCCCAAAAAGAAAACCCCGCAGTTCCCGACTTCTTGACAAGCCAGCTGCTTCTGATTACAATACGAAAAAAGAGTTCGCAGACGTTCTCTTTTCATATTTCAGCCATCAGCTCCGGGAAAGGATTTTTTCATGGAACCAAAAACAAAACAATATCTGCTCATAACTGTTGTAGGAGTCACGCTTTTTGTGGCGCTGCTGCGGCTTTCTTCCGTTCTGGCATTTGCTGCACAGCTGGTAGACCTGGTACTGCCCATTCTGGCAGGCGGCATTCTGGCACTATTTATCAACGTGCCCATGACCGGGCTGGAAAAACGGCTGAAACGCCTGTTCTGCAAGGCCAAAAAACAGCCCTCGGATAAAGTACTCCATCTCCTGAGCTTCTTCATCACCCTGCTGGGTGTTGTGCTGGTGTTGGTGCTGGCGCTGACATTGCTGATTCCGGAGCTGATGCAGTCTTTTCACAGCCTCTATGTACAGATCGAAGCAAACATCCCCCGCTGGACCGCCTATCTCAGCGCACAGGATGCCGACATGGGGTGGCTGATGAGCTGGCTGGAGGGCATCGACTGGGAGCAACTGCTTCACAGGGTCACCGACAGCATCGATACTGTACTGGTCAATGCGGTAGGTGCCGTATCTGCCACGGTAAATATCGTGGTGACCGCATCCTTTGCCCTGATCATCTCTGTTTATATGTCCGTTGGCTCAGAGAGTCTCTGCCACCACGCCCGCACATTGGTCTGTGCCTACCTGAAGCCCAGCCACTCCGCCTGGCTGCTGAAGTTCTGCCGACTGTTCCGGCAATCCTTTGCAAACTTTCTGACAGGGCAATGCAGCGAGGCTGTGATCCTTGGCGTTCTCATGGCTCTTGCGTTTTCCGTTTTCAAGATTCCCTACGGCAGCCTGGTGGGAATGCTGACCGCCATCTGCGCCATCATCCCCTACGTCGGAGCGCTGATTTCCTGCGTGGTCAGCGTGTTCCTCGTGCTGTTGGTGGATCCCGTTCTGGCCGTGCGCTGTCTCATTGTTTACCTTGCCGTACAGTTTATTGAAAACCAGTTCATCTACCCCCGGGTGGTGGGAAAATCCGTGGGACTTTCTCCGCTGTACGCCCTTGTGGCTGCTATGATCGGTGGAGAGCTCTTTGGCATCATCGGTATCATCTTCTTTATCCCCCTGACGGCAGTGATCATTGAGCTTGTGAAGGAGGATGCCTGCCGACGCATACAGGCAAGAGAACCCCAGCGATCTGGGCCGTCTGAGCAATAAATTCTTCACCCCAGTGCCACATCCAGAACCATCATCGTGGTGCGCCGCATCCGATTGCGAAACCTGCCGACTGTTCCGGTGCAGGTGCGGGATTGATATGCATACAAAAAATACCGCTGCTCCTGTGCATTTTTCCAAATGCAAGAGCAGCGGTATTTTATTGCGCCGCTTTTGTTTTCTTTTGCAGCGCTTCGTGCATATATCCCATCAAAATCAGGATCACCAGCAGGTAATACGGAAAAATCGCGATCGTGGTGTGGTTTGCGATTACGCCGAACAACGGCGGCATCAGGCAGTTGCCAATATAGGCGCTGGCCATCTGAACCCCAATGATCGCCTGTGACCTGTCCGCACCGAAGCGACCAGGCGTTGCATGAATGATGCTGGGATAGATCGGAGCACAGCCAAGACCAACCAGCAGCAGCCCTGCCAGTGTCACTGCTTCCCCAAGCGGCAGAAGAAACGCCGCTATCCCAATCGCGATGATCCCCTGCCCCATACGAACCATCTGGGTATCATCGAATTTTAAGGTCAGGAAGCCGCACAACGCCCGTCCCACGGTGATGCCGACAAAGAAAAGACTGGCAAAGCCGGCGGCGGTCTCCGGCGCGATTTCCCTGTTCAGCACCAGATAACTGCTGGCCCACAGACTGGTGGTCTGCTCCAGAGAGCAGTAGCAAAAAAATGTAACCAGAACCTCTTTTACGCCGGAGATCCGGAAAATCTGTTTCAGGGTCAGCGCTTCTGCCGGGACCGCTTCCCGCTCCTCGGCATTCGTACCCGATTTCGTTTTCCAGAGCGGGAGGCTCAGCAGAATAATGATCGTCAGCACCATCTGCATCACACTGATGACCCGATACCCCGTCTGCCACCCGGCGCGGGAAGAAAGCGCTGCGCCCATGATGTAGGGCCCGACCGAGGCTCCGATCCCCCACATACAATGGAGCCAGCTCATGTGGCGGCTGGCAAAATGGAGCGCTACATAGTTGTTGAGTGCCGCATCCACGCTTCCAGCCCCAAGTCCATAAGGGATCGCCCACAGGCACATAGCCCAGAATGAGCTGCTGACAGAGAACCCGAACAGTGCTGCGGCAGTCATGGCAACGCTGATGGCCGTAACACCGCCTGCTCCAAACCGACGGGTCATCCGGTCACTTTGCAGGCTGGAGAGCACCGTTCCCACCGATATGATACAGAAGATCACACCGGAATAGGAGACCGGAACCCCCAACCCCGGATAGATCGAAGGCCACGCAGCCCCCAGCAGAGAATCCGGCAGGCCCAGACTGATAAAAGAAACATAGATCACCGCTAACAGCAGATGGATCATCTTGCATTCCTCCTTTTGATCGATACAATTATATCACAACAGAAGAAATGCCATTAGGATAAATTCCTCAATTTTGTACAACAAAAACGTCAATGTGGACATAGGTGCATTATTTTGAAAAAACTTTGATTAAAATCCGTCTCATGGATCATCTGCTGCCACCCCAATGAATCCAGAAGGTTTATCGCTATGGAAGGTTTCCATTTATCGCTACGGAATCCATAATTCTATAATGCCATAGCAATAAACATTTTTCAGCCTCCCAGAATTGTCAGATGTGCGCACAAAATATCACGTCGGCGCGTACATCCATCACACTGCCCTCTGCCGTTTATCCAGCCGCATTTTGTCAGCGATCATCGCGATGAACTCGCTGTTGGTGGGCTTACCCCGCAGGTTGTGGATGGTATAACCGAAGTAGCTGTTGAGGGTATCCACATCGCCCCGGTCCCACGCCACCTCGATGGCGTGGCGGATGGCCCGCTCCACACGGCTGGCAGTGGTACCGTTTTTATGATAGGAAATTTACCTAATTGTTGTGAGGTATTCTCCGTTCTTCACAGGTATAGGCGCAAGTTGTTTATCGTGCCCTTATTATACCAGATGCCGGGGCATATATCCATCGACAAATCGCTCAAATCCGACAACTCAAAAAAGAAAAGTCCATGAAAATATCAATGCCCAGCGGCACCATATTTTTCCATAGACTTTTCCTCCATTTTGATTACTTCCTGGCGTTGTTCTCCGCCCTCAGCCGTGCAAACAGTTCGTCTGCCTCGATGGCCTCCTTGGTGAAGGAGTTGTTCTTCCACCAGTTGATAATGGCCACCACAACGGTGATGAGGGTGCTTACCACCTGCTGGAGCTGCTCGTTGTCAATGGGCAGCGGGCTTTTGCCAAAGGCGGTCAGCAGACTGTTCAGCAGCGCCACAAGCAGGCAGATGGTTCTCGCCCACGTTGCGGCGGTCACGGTCGTGTTCTGTTCCATTTTGAAATCTCCTCTCACGTCATGGCGTGTTCTTCCCGGACAGGCAGACTTTCCACTCGCTCATACAGGTTCGTGCCGGTGCCGTTTCCATGCAGTTCGTGGTATGCCTCATAGATAACGCCGACGTTCGCCAGCCCTTCCACGTCCACATACCCCTGATGAAGATAATACCGGCAGCTCTGATACAATCGATCATGGAGCATCGCTTTCACGCCTTTTTTCAGCGCTTTCTGCTCCTGAATGGTCGCCCAGAGCGTCTTACCCATCCAGCCCATGATGCCTGCCACCAGGATCGACACGATCTCATTCAGATGTGTCAAGATAAAGCTCTCCGTGGGCTTCACGCTCCTTTCACACAGGTAAGGCCGGCTTTTGCAATAATGCCCGGGTAGTCCTTATACACATGGTTCATGTCCACCACGCCGCTCACGCCAGCCACATTGCCCTTGGAGCTGTACTGCCACATGCCGTGCTTTCGGGTCGGACGCTTGTTTCGGTAGTACGCCAGCCACAGGTCAAACTCGTTCAGCTGCCACATATTAAGATTGTAGTCCGCAAAGCTCGAGTAGGTGTACAGGATGGCGTACAGTCCCCACTTTTCGATCTCTTTGAGCTCCATTTTGACGAGCTTCGTCAGCTCAGTCGCAGGCAGGCTCTTGAGGCGGTTATCCTCCACATCCACAGCAATTGGCAGCTCGAAAGTCTTTCCTTCCAGGCAGGTCTTGAGCAGGTTCAGCTCTTTCTGAGCCAGCCCCTCGGTCACGGCCATGGTGTAATAGTACACACCCACGGGCAGTCCCACGGCTTTCGCACCGGCGTAGTTTTTCTCGAACATCGGGTCAACGTACAGCTGCCCGCTCTTGGTGGAAACTGTACGGATCATCACGCCACCCACTTTCTCGCTGGCCTTGACTTTTTTCCAGTCAATGGTTCCCTGCCAGCGGGAAACGTCAATAATGTCAAGCATCTGCATCCTCCTTTTTCTTCAGGGTATAGAGCAAAACTGGCATCCAGCCCGTCAGCCCGTCGCCATTCTTCGGGCGAGAAGCAAAGCATCCACTCGCAACGTGCACCGTGCAAGGAATCTCGTACTTACAAAGACCGGGCAGACTGAATGTATGCGCACCCATATCTTTTTCAGTCATCTGGTGCAGGTGCGCTTTGGGGTCAGCTTCCCATGCCGCTCTCTGTCCCTCGACTTTTTCTTTCACGATTTCGTCGAGCTCCGCCTGGTCGTACTCCATTTTGAAAATTCCACTCTCGATCAGTTCGTCCAACGTCCCTTTCACGGTCGTATCACCCAGTGTGACACGGACTTTGAGCTCAGCCATTCCCCTGCTCCTTCAGTTTCTCGGCCAGCTGGGTGCACAGCTTTTCATACTCCTCTTCGGTCAGGCGGTCGTTGGCAAAGAAGATATCCAGCTTCCGCTGCATCCCGTTGGTCTTACCGCGTTCGATCAGGCGTGCACAGGTGTTGTAGAGTTCCATTTTGAGTCCTTTCTGCTCACGTTCTGCATGAGCCATCTTAATGTAAAAAATCGCTCATCAGCATTCCTTTTCAGTGGGCCAATAAGCGAAACGATACAAATGGGCTGACCCGACTCTTATTCCTCCGGCGTAACCCCAAGCTCCAGCAGTGTCAGCCGGTACTCCTGGTCTACCATCAGGCTGTCCGTGTCGTTCTGGGCATTCTCCATCGTAGCAAGCCGCTCCTCCAGTGTAGGGGTCGGCTTCGGTGCATCGGCAGGGTCCGTCTGCGTTCCAGCCTCCACCACAACGTAAGCCTCCGGCTGATCATCCATGCTCCACAGGGCCTCTCCTACAGCAGCCGTTGCATTGTGGTCTGCCACGGCCTGTACCATAGCGGTGTAGCGGTCGCAGTCCTTCTGGGTCTGCACCGGCTTCGGTATGTGGTATCCAATGGTAATATCCACTTTAATTCCTCCTGTCTATCACTTCCAGCGGCCCACGGCCACATACATGCTTCCATCGCCGCTGTTTAAGGTGCAGCCTGTGGTGCTCTTGCCCATTGCGGGATTTGTGCTGCTGATAGATACAAGTTTTCCGCCAGTGATATGAATATCATACTTATTGGAGTAAAAATCAAACGTGCTGCCGATATATGTGTTTACATCCGTGACATTATAACTGTTTTGGAATACGACTGAGTACGATGTATTTGAGAAAGCCTGAGGAAATGTGATTCTGGCTGCAGAGAAATTGCGGCTTATCGTCTCATGCTGAGTTTGCAGATATAATTCATACTCCACAGTGCCCGTCACCGTCACTGTCACATTACTAATCGTTCCCCAGCAGATCTGTGTTCCATCTCCAAAACGGATGTAATTTGAGCCGGAAGATTGCACGCCGGAAGCCGCACTGTCAAGGCCAAGCCAGCTTTTCAGCACATCCTTGGAAACATCCTTGATCTTCGTACCGTTGTCCGTATAACCGGCAATGTACGTCAGATTCGACGTGTTAAGGCCGTCGCCCGCATAGCCGACTTGGATTGTTCTGGATGAATCATTATAATCGGTCACACCGGATGCTTTTGTGGCAAAAAGAGTAGATGCGGTCTGCCAGTGTGCAAAGTTATTATCACTGTTCCAGCGTTGACGAAAACATATTGGGTCAGTGGAAGAATGCGAAATATAGATCTGTGTCACATTCCCCGCATAATTCCACACAAAAACCGCGCCGTAAGTGTATACGCTTGTTGGGCCATTCGTCCCCCAGCGTTCAGGTACCGTGCGCCAGATTCCCGTCGCAAGAGTATCCCAATTACAGTTTTCGGGTATAATATCTCTCCAAAGTAAGTTTCCACACGCCTGATCTAGGGTACTGGCTCCTGTTCCTCCATAAGAAATGCCAAGGATTCCGGCGTTAATTTCTGAGGCATTGGTTGTACCATTCGTGCCATCAGTACCTTTGTCACCCTTATCCCCTTTATCTCCTTTATCCCCCTTGAACGCACCCGAATCCGCCGCTTCCTGCAATGCCTTCATGGCCGCATTGGCAGAATCCGCAGCGCTCGCCTCGGAAGCCGCCGCGCTGTTGGCCGAATCATTTGCATATCCGGCTGATTCATTGGCGCTGTTTGCGGAAGCGCTTGCATACCCTGCCGATTCATTGGCGCTGTTTGCGGAAGCCGTTGCCGATTTTGCGCTTGCGTCTGCACTCCTCTTCGATTCCATTGCTGAATTGGCCGATTCCGTGGCACTGGCAGCCGATTTGTTCGCGCTTTCCTTTGCCGCATCCCGTGCCGCTTCGGCCTGTTTCAGCAGCTCCTTCATCTTCGCCAGTGCATCCGTGATGGCGCTTTTCACCCACTCGATGGCACTGGCGATGTACTCTCGGACTTCTCGTCCATACAGCGCCTTTCGGATGCCTGTAATGATCTTGTCAAAGTCCATCTGGTTCCGTTTTACCTCCTTCTGGTCACTCCATTTTGAAGTTTCAGCTCTGGTTCAGTCCCAGCCACTGGTTCAGGAAGCTGATGATAGCGTCCATCACGCTCTGGATCTTTTCCTTGACTGCCTCCACCTGCTGCTGTTTCGTCAGCTTTTCCGGGGTCAGGCCAAAGCTGAACACCTTGTTGTCCAGCGAATCCAGCGGTAAGGTCAGCTTCACACATACCAGCCACTGGTCCAGCTCATGGGGGCTCGAGATGATCCTGGTTTTCTTCAGGAACCCCAGCCGCTGTACATCCTCGCCACCGTCTCTCCGGTCGTAGGCCGTCAGGGTCATCACGGGCTCCACGCTCTGGCGGTAATTGTCTAGTTCTTCCTGCGCTTTTTTCTTCAGGTCAGCGCTGGTAACATTGCCATCCACCTGGATGCACTTCTCGATGATACCGTACTTTGCTTCTGCCGCCTCGTCCCGCACTGTTTCCGAGATCGCGCTCACGGTGGTCGTCTTGAAGATCCACCAGCCGCTGGTGGTCGTCTGGGTGCCGTAAGCTGTCACTCTCGTCACGATGTCGCTTGCCATCTGTTCGAGGTAACTGAAATCCAGCAGGTTCACGCCAAACTCGATGGCCTGGGTCGTTTTTTCATCGGTGTCCAACAGGTAGTCAACGTAAATGCGCCAGACATCTGAACCGTTGTCTGCCTGCACGATGCGGGTGCGCAGGTACCCATCATACTCGTCAAGCAGGTAGGTTTGCAGCAGGTTCCACTGGCTCAGGAACAGCGTGCCCTGGTTCGTGGTGTCGATGGTGTTTCCCAGCTGGATGGTCACCTTTCCGATGCCGAACGTCCCGTACGGCCCCTGATAGTAGTCCTTGAGCGCCGCAACGGACTTGTAGAACAGGCTGTCGGTTGGTACAGTGCCGTCGCTCTTGGCAGTCAGGAAATACGTCCCACCGTCTATTTTCGGAGTGTAGTTTTGCAGTTGCCCCAATACACCCGTCACATATACTCTGTAACTCAGGTCGAACTGTTTTTCGGTCTCGGTCACATACCCAAGCCAGATCGGAACGTCGTCCTCCAGTACCTCCATCCAGGTTTTCTGGAACTTCAGTGTCTTGTAGATGGGGTTCGTGTACTGGCCAATGGCGGAGTTCAGCTGGTAGGGGATCGTCGCCTCAAAGTTTCCGAACTCGTTTTTGGCCAGATTCAGGATGGGCTCTTCCAGAAATCGGTTCGAGACCTGTCCTTCCACCGCGTCACCCTGGGAATCGAAGATGCACTCCTTGCTGGTCCACCGGTAGCCCAGGGCGCTCACCCCGCCAAAGGTACCGGTCGTTTTTTCGATGCTGCCTGCGTAAACTTTATATCCGATACTTCCTCACCCTCTCTGCATCCATTTTGAAATTTCGTAAAACGCTCTTCGTCCAGTTCAAAGTTACCGTACTGCCAATGGTTCCCCCTACTAGGGGAGCTGGCGAGCGATAGCGAGACTGAGAGGTTTACAAGTACGCCGGTTGATAGTAAAGCCCCACGGTCATGGCGGTCGTTGCGGTCAGCACCACCTCGTACACGTCATACCGCAGGTCGTTGTCCACGATGCCAAGGTCAGCCTTCGTGTTGCTGGTCAGGCTCACCGAGGTTGCCGTGTTCTTCAGCCCCAGCCGCTTTGCCTCGTCGTAAGGCCAGCTTCGGCTCTTCCGCAGCGTTGCCGTCAGGGTGCCTCCGCTTGCCCCGCTTCGCTCCACCTGAATGAGGCTCGGTTTCTCGCTGGGCGGCATCGGGAACTTGAGCGTCTCACCCGCCTTGATGGCAAGGTCTTTGCAGTATGGCAGGGCCAGGTCTGTCTCGAACCCGAAGTCGTCCCAGAGCCAGTCCTCCCGGATGCTCTCATATAAAAACTTGAATGGATAAAGGGTATATCCCAGCGTGATGAGCGAGTGCCCGTTCTGCTGTTTGATACCGCCGTCCACCCAGATCCTTCCCAAATAAAAGAACGCCGGGTCATCTTCCAGCCGCACACGCACTTGCCCGGGCGTTGCATTGCCCTTGTGCAGTATACGGGAAAGATGATCCAGCGCTCCTGCGCCGATGGGGCTGGAAAGGTTGCTCCCCCGCCATGCATCGGTGTCAAGATAAAATTCCCAGGTGCCTTCCCGGCTCTTGAATACCGGGTAGCCTGTTAAGCTGTTGGATAGGTAGGTCGTGCCATCTCGTCCTGGAACATCCACCGAGACGACCTTTTCCACAGGAGGAGCCACCACCGGCCGGGACGAGGGGATCATTTTCCAGTCATCCCAGGTGTTTTTGTCTCCGATCGTGATCGAATGGTACATCCAGCTCCTCCTTTATAATAATGTAGAAACTTTAACTCAGTAGATCGTCGGGAGGCTGAAGGTCATACGAGATCGTCAGCGTCACCCGGCCATCGTTGCCGTTTTTTACATTGCTCACCCAGCACCGGCCCTTGTATGTCTTGGTCTTGGCGGCAGTGAAAACGGTCCCGCCCAGTTCCAGCGAGACCGTGCATGTCCGCCCCTGCAAAATGCGCATCAGGCGGAAATATGTGCTCGTCCAGTCTCCCTCCCGGCTTGACCAGTCGGGGTAAAGCTGGATGCTCAGTCTTGTTTTGTCCGGGATACCGCAGCGCTCCCGCACCTCGTCCACGGCGTTTCGCCCGTAATCATCCCAGCTGGAATGGGGCGAGCCGTCCGCAACATAATAGAAATCCCATGTTCCTGTCGAGTTCTTGAAGGTCCGCTTTTTCAGCGGGGTCTTTTCAGGACTTCCGTGATAGGGCGGGAACTCCATGGTCTCGTATTTTTCGTCAAAGGCCTGGATGTGGATGGGATTCAGGGGGATCAGGTTGAAGTCTCTCGTGCTGTACTCCTGTAACACACCATCCGCATCCGTCACCTGAAAGATGACACCTGCATAGCTCGGGATGGTCGAAGCAATGGAGGTGTTCAGTGAACCCTGATCAGCCATTTACTTTCTCCTTCCCGAAATTTTTCCTAAGCCTTCGTCCACGTCGTTGATGATCTCGCCCACCAGTTTCCGGCCGTTCATCTGCACCTTCATGTTGGCAACAGCCCTCGCAATGCCGTCGATGTGGTCAGCGAGGGTCTCCACGCTCTCCACGATGTCGGCGTTGGAGTTGGCATTCGGGTCAGGCTTGTTGGCCTCTTCCTGCTGGGCCTTGTTGATCTCGGCTTTCCGCACCACGTTGGCAGCAAGGCCTGCGGTGCGCTCTGCGTTCAGGGCGACCGTGCCGTTCTGGAACAGGGTGTCGTTCAGCCAATCCACTCCATTTTGAACGTCGCTCATGTCCACTACGGGCTGGATGCTGGGTTCATACTCGAAGTCGTCGCTGGCAATGTCGCCCACTCGCTGGGCCAGATTCATCATGGTGGAAAGGGCCGTGTCGCTCACGTCCTGTACGCCCTGCACCACGGAGCCGGTCTCGTCGGTGATGCCCTGCGCCAAACCAAGGCTCAGGTATTCGCCGATGCCCGCCATCACGCGGCTGGGGGAATGGATGCCAAAGAAGTCGCAGAACCCGTCCACTACAGCACTGCCGAAGTCGCAGATGCCGTTCCACACCGCACCCGCCGCGCCGGTAATGCCCTGCCACAGTCCGGAGATCAGGTTTCCGCCCACGTCCACCAGGCCTTTGAAGCCGTTGCTGATCCAGTCCCACAGGTGTGAGAAGGCATTTCCCAGCCAGTCAAAGAACCCGCTGAAGAACTCGCTCACCTGATCCCAGTTGGCGATCAGCAGTCCGCCGCCCGCAATGGCCGCGCCAATGAGCCAGCCTTCTGGGCCAATAGAGCCCAGCACGCTCACCAGAGTGCCGCCCAGTTCTCCCAGACCGCCCAGTAAGCCACCGGAGCCGGTGATCATCTCGCCGATGCTGCCAAGGCCGCCCAGTGCTTCTCCCAGCAGTCCCGTGCCGCCCGTGGCAGAGCCCAGCAGGCCGCTCATGTTGCCCAGGATGCTGCCAAGGTTCTCGGTCACGCCGGTCACCTTGACCACCTGTCCCATCACCTTCAGGGTACCGCCGCCCTGGGCCAGTGCACTGAAGGCTTTGGGCAGTCCCAGCAGAGCGTTCATGCCCTTGCTCATCAGCAGGCGGCCGAATTCCGTGCCCATAAAGTCCAACACGGTGGTAATGCCGCCGGTCACTGCCCCACCCCAGTCACCGCTCACAAGGGCGGTAATGGTGCCAAAGAGGTCGGTGATCACTTCGGTCACGCCGTCCTTGGTGGCCACGCCAAAGGCTCTGCTGAGCTTCGAGGCCATTTCCGGGGCGCTCTTCTGCACCTGTGCCCAGACGCTGTTGAAGCCCTCCTGAATGGGCCGCCAGTTCTTCGAGATGGAGTAGCCCAGCTGCATCATCATCCGCTTGCCGGAGTCGTCCAGTTCAAAGGCATCCGCCAGATTTTCCGCAAAGCCCACAAAGTTGTACTGTTCGCTTTGCAGGTCTGCCAGTGCATCCAGTGCGGTCTCGCTGTTCTTGCCAAACTTCTTCACAGCCTCGTCGTACTTCAGCTGCTTGTTCGTTACCTTCTTCAGGCTGTAGCTCATGCTGTCCAGTGCCGTGCCCACGCCGATGATGGCGGTCATGGTGCCCTGGGTAGCTGCCTTCCGTGCCTGGACGCTGTCGGCTCCGTATTGTTCCACCGCAGCCTTGTAAGCATCCTCCCGGCCCGCAAGGTCACCGTCTCCGTAGAGCTTGGCCAGCATGTTCTGCCGGTTGGTCACCAGCTTCTCCTGCTTTTCCAGGTAGGAGACCTTGCTGTCATAGGCATCCAGCTGGGCCTGATTCAGCTCGTTGATGAGCTTCTGCTGCTCGGTCTGTGCCGCCAGATACTGCTGGTAGGCCGCCTGGGTCTTCTGGCTTGCCTCGCCGAACTCGTTTTTGATGGCGATGTAGTCCTTCTCGGTGGCCAGCAGGATCTCCGCCTGGTTCTTGATTTTCCGGTTGATGTAGTCGATCTTCTTGTTGGACTTCTCGGTCACCTCGGCGCTGTCCTCGTACAGGGCGCTCCAAAGCTCGTATTCGTCCTCCGCGGTCTTGGCATCGGTCTCGTACCGCTCCTGAATGACCTTCAGGATGCTGTCCTGCTTGCTTCTCTGAAGCTCCGCAAGGGTCTTCTGCTCGCTCAGCAGGGTGCCGTATGCATCTTTCGTCTTGCTGTTGTTCGCGCCCACCTTGGCCAGCAGGGTGTCGTACTGCTCTTTTGCAATGGCCACCCGTTTGGTCTGGAGCTCGATCTCCTTTGTCAGGCTCTCGGTCTTTTTGGTGATAAGTTCTTCCACCGTGGCCGTGTCGCCGCCCGTCACTTCCCACAGCGCGTATTCGCCGGTTGCGTTGGACATCTCGGTCTTGTTGGCCTTCAGCTGGTCGGAGAATGCACTTGTCAGCGTGTCTGCCAGTGACTTACCGGCCTTGGAGGCTTTGGACTTAGTGGTGCCGCCGCCCGCTCCGTCCAGTGCATCATCCACGGCGTTCTGGTACCAACTGCTCAGGATGCCGTATGGGTTCTTCAGATTCTTCTGCGCATCCGCATTTCCCTGTTTTGCGCCTGCAATCTCGGCCTTCGTTGCGTTCCGGCTGCTGCCTGCTCTCTTCATGCCTGTCTTTCCGGGGATCACAATGGTATCGTCCATGGCATCGCTGAAATCGTTCATCGCGCCGGACAGCCCATTTTGATACAGCAGATTGCCGGGATGCAGACTGCTCTGCTTGAACGCGTCATAAAGTTCCGGCATCTTCTTCTGGATGGCAATAACGGTCTCGTCCATGGCCTGAAGGACACCGTCTTTCATCACCAGTGCGCCAGAATAACTCGCCTGCCGCAGCTCGTCCTGTTTCGTCTTGTCACCAATGCCCAGGATCGCACCCTCAAGGATGTTCTCCGCGTCGCTGGCTGCAACGTCACTGGGCGAATGGATGCCCCAGAAGGTGGTGAAAACATTCCGGATGGCGGCAGCAGCGCTGTGCATGGCCGCTTTTGCCTGCGCCAGAATGCTCTGGTTTTGCAGACCTTCCACAACGCCCAGCATGACATATTCACCGTTCTCGGCCATCACCTTGGAAGGCGAAGCAATACCAAAGAACGATTTGAACGCATCAACGATCTTTCCGCCCAGCGATTTGATGCCGTTGATCGCCATGCCAACCGGCCGGTCGTCCTCAAAGATCTCGCCGAACCAGTCAAAGATGCCCAGCGCCGCATCCTTCATGGCATTTCCGATGCCGCTGAACAGTTCGCCCCATGTTTCCGGAACACCAAGGAAACTCAGGCTGTCCTTCGCCAGCTGCCAGCACTCCGGGATCACGGCACGGACCAGCGCGTCAAATGCCTCGACAATGAGCCCGGCGCAGTTCTTGATCACCTCGCAGAGCATCGTCACCACGGTGGTCAGTGCTTCCTGAATGTCCGGGGCGGCGTTGATGATGGCTTGACAGATCGGTCCTGCAAACATGGAAAGAACACCCATCGCCGCAGTCGCCAGCGCGATCACGCCCAGCGACTTTGCGAAGTTCCAGAATGCTTTTGCCAGCAGTTCCAATCCAACCGCCAGCTGAGGCATTGCCGTCAGAAGAGCACCACCCAGCATGGTGATGAGCATTCCGTCCAGAAATACCTGTAACGCCTGCCCGACAGTTTTCGGATCAGCATCGCCCAGCAGTTTAATGGCAGGGGCCAGGATCAGCAGCGCCGCGCTCATCTTGAGCATAGCGGAGCCCAGACCATCCAGTGCGGAAGCAACGCCGAATTTTGTGAATACGACTAGCCCGCCAACCAGACTTCCCAGTCCGAGCAATGCGAAAATCCCGCCCCGTAAAAGCTCACCAATGTCCAATGCCGCAAATTTCTCCACCGCCGCAGCCAGCACATACAGTGCACTTGCCGTCAGAAGGATTCCTGCGCCGGAACTCACGCCACCGGTGGACATACTGGATGCGATCGTCAGCGCCGTCAATCCAGCTGCAACCTTGATCAGCCCATCGATGGCCGCATCCCCCATCACGGCAAACAGCCCCACGGCTCCTGCCAGTACAACAAGGGAGGTAGACATCACCAGGATGGCCGCGCCGGAGCCGAACTTCGTCTTGGACGAAAAGGCCGACATGGTGGTCATCAGGAGCATCAGGGTCTTGATGCTGGTCATGGCCGCATCCAGCCGGACAAGCTGAATGTTCGCCAGACTGCTCACCGCCTGTGCTGCGATCCAGATGCCGCCAGCCATGGCAGTGAGCGCGGCTCCATTTTGAAATCCGGTCGGGCCGATCACCTTGTTCACCGCAGCCAGAGCCGTGGCCATGGTGGTCAGCAGTCCGCCCAGCGAAACCACCGCCATACCGGCTTTTACCAGGCTGGTGAACTTGATCTCGCTCAGGGGCTTCAGAGCGGTGGAAATCACCTTGATGGCACCGCTCAGCGCCACCAGCTCCACCGCCGTCGAAAGGATCACTTTGTGGTTCATGGCCTTCTCGCCCACCACCAGCGCCAGAGAGAGCTGACGCATCGCCAGCATCATGGCAACGATGGACGCGGTCACAACGACCAGCGCTGAGACATTTGCTGCAATGTGGCCTTTCTGCATGACCTCCATGATCCGGGAAAGTCCCTTGGTAATGGAGCCAATGGCTATGCCCAGTCCGATCAGCGCCGCAGCAGTACCCCACAGGGTCGCTGCGTTCAGGGCGCTGGCTTTCAGGCTGTCAAATGCTTTCGTGAACCGCTTGGTGGTAGGCTCCAGCAGCTTTGCCGAGACCGTCAGCAGGGTCACGAAGCCAAAGACCGTAATGGCGATCTCCGTGAACTGGTCGGGTTTGATCCGACTCATCACGTACATGGCCCCGGCCAGGATCAGGATCGCGGTGGCCATGCCGGTCAGGGTCTTGGTGCTCTCGTTCTTCTGCCAGGTCTTGATCGCGCTGGTCAGCTGCTTAAAGGTGCCGGAGATGGAGTTGAGCATTCCGGTCAGCGGGGTCTCCAGCATTGTTTTCAGGCTCTTGGTGGCTTTTGCCATCTGCCCGATGCTGAACGCCAGCAATCCCACGTCGATCAGGCTCATAAACCGGTAAACGTCCGTCCCGCTGATGGCATCAAAGCCCTCTTTCACAGCGGTAAAGAACTGTTTCACCGGGGCAAAGGCATCCCCCACCGAGCCGTTGATCTTGTTCATGCTGCGCTGGAAGCTGGAAGCAAACTCATTCATGGATTTGCTCAGGTTCTTCGGCATGTCGATGAGGTTCTGCTGGAAGTCCTCCAGATTCGGCTTTGTCAGCCCCAGCACCTGCACCGCGTTCTCACCAAGGCCCCCCAGTTTGGAAAGCAGGGTCGAGATCGCCATGCCCAGCGCACCCAGGATGCCAATGCCTCCGCTTGCTGCGGTCTGGATCACAGCGCTCAGTCCGTCAAAGGCCCGCCTGCCAACGGAGTACAAGGTACCCAGCAGACCGGTGCTCTCCTCACCTTTTTTCAGGAAAGTGTCGATGCACTGCGCGATCTTCGTGTTCTTCAGCATGCTGCCCAGTGTATCCACGGGGCTCAGAAGCTTCGTCAGTGCCGTCTTGATGCCGCCCAGCTTCTCCCGCAGGGTGCCGCTTCCGGTGGCAACTTCGTAGATCGTCTCAAGGAAATCCCCCAGCCCGGCTCCCACGCTCAGCATCACCTGTGCCACAGGCTTCGCAGCGTTCGCCAGCAGCGAAAATGCTTCCTTTGCCACAGCGCCGATCTTGCTCAGGATCGTGGTAACGCCCTTCAGCACCGTGAACAGGCCCTTGAAGGTCTTCTTGATCTTCTCCGCGGTCTGGTCAGTGATGATGAGCTTCTGGGTCATCAGGTCGAGCCGTTCGGCAAAGCTGTAAATGCGCTCCCCGTCTGCGGGCGGGAAGATCTCACTGAACGCCTCCTTCACAGGGGCCACCACTTTGCCAATGGCATCCATGATGTTCCAGAAGCTCTGCACCAGATGCTCTCTGCCGGAAAGCTCACCGATCTTCTGGGCATACTCGTCCAGGTCCAGGGTTCCATTTTGAATCTCGGCGTTCAGCTTCGCAAAGGCTTCTGCATCCCGCTGGATGGTCTCCCGGTCATAATGCTTTGCGGCCATCTCCTTGTCGCTCAGGGTCAGCAGCTTTTCGGCACTGGTCTGTGCTTCGTCAAGGCTTGCTTTCAGCAACTGGGCACTCACGCCATTCTGCTGCAATGCCTTGGTAAAACTGCCCGCTTTGGTGATCTGTTCCTCGGTCACAGCACCGCTGGCCAGTGCCACCTGCTGGAGGGTGTAGCTGTAGGCATCCGCCTGATCCCCCAGCCTGCCTTGCAGTTGTGTCCATCCGCTGTTCAGTCCGTCCTTCAGCCGTTCGTTCAGCCCGTCGATGCTGGGCACGAAAATGTCGTACAGCCGATCCGAAAGCTCTGTCCATGTGTCGGTGGCCTCTTCCTTGTTGCCAAAGAAGGTCTCGAATACTGCCATCCATTTTGAGCTGACCGCGTCCTTGGTGGCATCAATGGCCTGTCCAAAACTGGTTGCCTGCTGGGCGGCGAGAGCCGCACGTTCTGCCAGCTCGCCGTATTGACCGCTCAGCTTTTCAAGGGCCTCGGAGCTGGTCATGCCCTTGTTCTTCTGGGTCATCTCGTAGGCCGCTTCCATCATGGAGGCGTACTTCTCAAAGGTCTTTTCCATGACCTTCGTGTTGGCCCACTTTTTGGAAAGGGAGCTCTCAAAGGTGCCAATGGTCACCTCGCCCTTTTTCAGGGTGCCAAGCTCCACCGCTGTGTCAATGAGCTCCTGCTTCAGGGCCTTGGTGGCCGTACCCATCAGGTTCAGGCTCTTCCAGTCCTGAAGCTGCAAATGTCCGGCGCTGTAGCTCTGGGTCAGGTTCCGGATGGTGCTCTGGAACGCAAAGCCCGTCTTGCCCGCGTCTGCGGTGGCGTTGGCAATGCCCATGATCATGGGGATCATCTTGTCGATGTTGCCGCCCGCAGCCGTCATCTGGGAAAGGGCGCTGGTCATCTCGCTGAAGCTGTAGCTGGTCTCGTCGGAGTACCACATCAGCTTGTTCAGGTAACCGTTCACCTGATCGATGCTCTTGCCCGTGGCGTTCATGATGGTCTGAACGTTGGAGGTCTTTTCGGTGTACTTGTCCCAGCCGCTGGCCACCTGATCGATGGACAGGCTCTTGACCAGCTTCTCGCCCGCGTCCACAAATTTGTTGGTAATGTTCACCAGCGCCGTGGTGGCCACGATGTTCAGGCTCGAGAACTTGGATTCCAGCCGGTCAAGGCTCGTCTGCATAGGGGCAAAGTCCACGTTCTCCGCGGCTGCGTCCAGCTTCTCAAAGCCCTTTTCCGCTCCCTTGAACTGGAGCTTCTCCATCAGCCGGTCAATGGTCGAGATGGTCTGTTTGGTATTTTTCTCAAAATTAGCGTTCTCAAACCGCATTTCAACAACGCGGCTGTCTACTTCCTGGCTCATTCTGTCCTCACCTCGCCCCATGCCCGTGCTGCGATCCGCTCAAAAATGGGCCGCATCGCAGGGTTGATATAATCCACGCCCTCTACGTATCCTCCGTTTCGTGTGCCGTGTCCGTATTGCAGGATCACCGCAATGGGCACACCGTCCACGATGTTGGAGTTTCTCCATGTAATGGCGATGCTCTCTTTTCCCTTGGTCACCGTGTAGCTCCAGCTTGCCGCCGTCTTTCCCGTGTCCTTCGGGGTCGCCTTCGCAAGGGCCTCCACACCCTCCTGTCCGTATCGGTCCAGCAGCTCATCCAGGCTCAGGTTCGAGCATCGCTTCAAAAATTTCCGGCTCTTCTTCCAGTCGCCCTTCTGGCGAAAGACAATTACTTTTGGCATCTTACCCTCTCGTCTTCAGCCGGGCCTTTCTCTGCTCGTTCAGCATCCGCTGCTGGGCCATCCGGTCACCCTTGCTCATCTTCTTCGCCGGTGCCTGGCTCTCCTGGCATACCCGGATCAGGGTCAATAATCGGTTCAAATGCCACTTCTCGCACTCTTTCGGAATGCCAAAGCTGAACATCTGGCAGTACAGCACCTCGGCCGTGGTCTCGGTCCCGCTTTTCCGGGGCGGTCGTTTGGGCCGTGGCTTTCCTGCGGTCTTTCGTTCGTTGGGTCTCGGCTCCCCGCTGAACCATGTTGCGGTCATGGGAGCTTCCATATATTCGTTAATGGAACGGTACTGTTCCCGGGTCAGTCTGGCGTACACTTCGGGGTCTACCCCCTTGGTCACCGTCATGCAGCGGATGTAGTCCAGCCACTGCTCCACGGTCAGCTTGTCCAGATTGCTCAGGAACGGGATGTTCCAGTTGCTTTCCCAATGAGCCAGGGAGAGCAGTGAATGTTCCAGCTTCAGGACCACGGCAGGCGTGTAGACAAATTCCTCTGTCTTTTCGTTCCACCGCTGTTGTCCTGGTATCGTAAGCGTCATCATTTGCTTTCTCTCCCTGGTATGTGTTCATTGAGGTGCCCTTCTCAGAGCACGCTCCATTTTGAATCCTCTTCTAAACAGAGCTCGCCTCTTTGGGGAGCTCCGCGACGCGCCGCCCTTTGGCGGACGGAGCGGTAAGAGGGGCATGTTACTGCTCCTCAGTGCCCTTCACGGGGGCTTCCAGCACCTTCAGGCCGGGCTGTGCGTTCACAGGGGTGGCCTTCTTGGTCTCCTCCTTCATGTCCTCCGGCAGGATGCCCTCAAAGAATGCGGCCGCTGCCTCGCCGTTGGAGGCCAGCTTGTAGTACAGGTCGCTGTAGGCCTGGGTGGACATAAAGTCCGCCAGCACCGCATCGTTCTTGATGAATTTCCGGCCGTCCGGGCTCAGCACACCGTAGCTCTTGCAGATGATCTGCTTGAACAGCTTGGCAAGCTCCAGCTGGCTCTGGGCGGCAGTGATGCGGTTGATCATCTGCACAAGGCCGCCCTCGGTGGTCAGCTCCATCTCCATGATCTCGGCACGGGTCAGATTAAAGTAGTAGTCTTCCGTCCGCTCAGTACCGCCAAAGTCCACGGTGGTCATCGTCTTTTTCAGCATTTTCCTTTGCCTTAGCAGCCTCCTTAAATGCAAGAGAACCACTCTTTGCAATAGTGCCCAGATTATTTTCCAGCTCTTCTTTCGTCATTCCGCAGCCATTGTCTGTGATTTTCAAAGTACGGCTTTCCTTGTCGGGAACAATCCAAATAGAGAAATCATCCCGATTAAGACCTGTATCACCATCGGTCAGCGTCTTATAATAAAGCTTATCGATTG
>ENA-ORRO01001105-ORRO01001105.1-human-gut-metagenome-genome-assembly--contig:-NODE-1105-length-20106-cov-4.377438_pt1 | contig 20106 bp, 21 predicted proteins | sample MGYA00242176_ERZ509136 | MGnify/ENA primary metagenome ERZ509136 (study PRJEB26280, sample SAMEA2338644) | human gut metagenome | biome: human gut; feature: human-associated habitat; material: faeces...
GGACCAGCCGCAGCAGGAGCAGCCGCAGAGTTCGTCGACCGGTGAAGAAAAGACGAACACGCAGGACACCAATCAGCCAGAAACCGCAGCGCCGGAGCCTTCACAGAGTGACCCGGAGCCGCAGAACGAAGCGCCTGAAAAAACGACTGGCGCTGCGGCGCTGCATGTCGTATGGATCGTTCTTTTCGCGCTGCTTGCACTCTGCGTTTGGCAGCTGCTGCTTCTGAGTCTGCGGAAAGCCGCGATGCAGACAGGCTCCAATAACAAGCGTGCGGTTGCGTACTGGCGGCATATCGAATTTTTATGTAAACTTGATAAATCGGAACCGCCCGACGAGCTTCGGAATCTGGCGCTCAAGGCGCGCTTCAGTCAGCACAAGCTCGATGGCAGCGAACTGGAACTGCTTCGAAGCTTTTCCGGGCAGAAGACGCAGAAGCTTCTTGCAGATTCCGGCTGGCTCAAACGCCTCTGGCTTCGCGCTGGGCTTGCGCTGCAGCCGGGAATCCGGCGATAAAACACGCGCCGGTGTGCCGCAGATCGCAAATGACACACCGGCGCGGCGCGCTTGACAAGCGCAAAAAAGCATTGTACAATACACAGGCAAATGCCCCAGTAGCTCAGGGGATAGAGCATTCGCCTCCTAAGCGAAGGGTCGGACGTTCGAATCGTCTCTGGGGTGCCAGATGTATCCTTATCCGAGCGCATTGTTTTTTTGAACGGTGTAATTGGGATGATCGTGCATCGATAAAGAAATCCCTCTCCAGTTTTGGAAAGGGATTTCTTTATTTTGCGATATGCGCATAGTATTCCTTTGGTGTACTTCACCGCCTTTTCCCCCATCAGATCCCGATACCGCCCGTCCTGCGAAGAATACCGGATATCCGGGTTCGTCTTGTCGAACGTCCCGATGTTGTCCATAGCGGATTTGATCTGTGCGGAATCAAATACAACATAGAATTTGTCGTAATCCAGATCTTCTTTGCTTCCATCATATTCAAAAATTACGCCGTCGTGCCCATGTTCTTTGGCGTAGCGAATAAACGGTGCTTCTGCAATGTTATCCGTGAATTGTTCCGGGGACAATTTCACCGTGTACGGATTCTTCATCTTGAGATAGGCTTCAATGATACGGTTTCCCCTGCGTTCATCTGCCATGCTCTCTGCATAATCCCTGCTTTCACTGAAGAAGTACGCCCCGTTCTCCTGCTGGAAAGTATTAAATTCCGCATTCGTTCCGTGCTACACCACTTTCGGTGTTCCGTCCTCATTGACAACCTTGCTCGCGTTTTCCGGGTGGTTCTGCCAGTCGCCGAACCAGCGCTTAAACTGTTGCGATTGTGTTACATTATTTAACTTTGGCTTGACAGTCGACCCCGCATCCCTTATACTGGCTACGAAGTCGTTGTCAGTATCGGGCATCTTGGGCATTGGGACCCTTGCCACCTGATACAAAGCAGCGGCTTTTACTTTGTCCACATAGAACAATGTTGTTTCGCCGTTATTGGATTTCTCAATCGCGTTTGTGAGCAGTCCCGTCACCGCATTCTTCTTTTCATAAATGCTGGTAACGGCATTGCTGTCAATGACAATCGAATTCTGTCTGCCGAACCCGTCAATGTACACCGGAATAATCACAGATTTTGCGTCCTTGATGAATGGCAACAGCGCAAAGACGCTTGTTCCTCTCTGTGATTCAGATGCGATGATCGCGACCGGGCTTTTCATCGCACGCGGAAGCTGCTTCAACATCGGTTCCCCGATGTGATGCTCCTCATCTTTCGTTCCATTGATGGCATAGTCCACATGCGTCTGATTGATTGTGACCGGCAGCGCATTAAAGCCCACCTTCTGAAATACCTCCGGTGTCGACCCGACCACCAGTGTATCATTTTTTTCGATTTTCCCGGCTTTCCAGTCGTCCACCTGTTCTGCAAACGGCTTTGTGAAATCATACTTTTCTGCTTTTGATGCAGACATCTTCGCCGGCGGCGCTCTCGCGCTGCCGGATTTTTTGTATAAAGAAAAAACAGCCGGATATGGTCCGGCTGTTTTACATAATATCGGGTTTTCGGCAAAAGCTATCCTGACTTGAATGGAAGGCAGGGATCTGTAAATGAAGGGCTTTGCGATGCTGGAGATCGGGAAGGTCGGATGGGTGGAGAAGCCGAAGCCGGTCTGCGGGCCGATGGACGCGGTCTGCCGGCCGCTGGCTGCGGCGGTCTGCACCTCAGATGTGCATACGGTCTGGGAGGGTGCCGTCGGCGAGCGGCACGATATGATCCTGGGACACGAGTGCTGCGCGGAGGTCGTTTCCGTGGGCGAGCTCGTGCGGGACTTCCAACCCGGCGACCGGGTACTGGTGCCCGCCATCACGCCGGACTGGAGCTCACTGGAGGCGCAGGCCGGGTTTGCCATGCACTCCGGCGGGATGCTGGCGGGCTGGAAGTTCTCCAACATCAAAAACGGTGTGTTTTCTGAGTTTTTCCACGTCAACGATGCGGATGGGAATCTCGCGCATCTGCCGGAGGGGATGGACCCGGTGGATGCCTGCATTATGTCCGACATGGTTCCCACCGGCTTCCATGCGGTGGAACTGGCGGATGTCCAGTTCGGGGATACGGTGCTGGTCATCGGCATCGGTCCTGTGGGCCTGATGTCCGTCCGGGCCTGTGCCCTCCGGGGAGCCAGCCGGATCATTGCCGTGGGGACCCGGCCGGTGTGCCGTCAGGTGGCCAGGGAATACGGAGCCGATGAATTCATCAGCTACAAGGAAGGCCCCATCTTCCAGCAGGTGCTGGATATGACTGGCGGCGCCGGGGTGGACCGGGTGTGCATTGCCGGGGGCACGGTGGATACCTTCAGCGAAGCCATCAAATGTCTGAAACCCGGGGGACGGATCGGCAACGTGAATTACCTGGGTTCCGGGGATTATGTGAAGATCCCCCGGGTGGAATGGGGCGCCGGGATGGCCAACAAGACCATTGCCGGAGGGCTTATGCCGGGGGGCCGGCTGCGCATGGAAAAACTTTCCAGCCTGGCCACCAGCGGGCGTCTGGATCTCCACAAGGAAGTCACCCATATCTTCCAGGGGAAGGAACATGTGGAAGAAGCACTGTTCATGATGCGGGACAAACCTGCCGATCTGATCAAACCGGTGGTCATCTGGTAAAAATGGAACAGGGGGGCGCTGCTTGATGGGCAGCAGCCCCCTTCTTTTTCCTGCAGGGAGGATTGCCATGAAAATACTCATTGTCTCCGGCTTCCTGGGAGCCGGAAAAACCACCTTCATCCGTCATCTGACGGATACGCTTCCCCAGGTGGATTTTGCCATTTTTGAAAATGAAATCGGGGAAACGGACCTGGATGCCAAGGTCCTGCGGGATGGGGACCGGAGCCTGAATGTGTACGAAATGACGGAAAACTGCGTGTGCTGCACCGGCAAGGCGGATTTTCTCACCAACCTGATGACCATCCTCTCCGCCCTGGATCCGGAAGTGCTCATTGTGGAGCCTACGGGAGCAGCCCGGCTCAGTGCCCTGATGGGGGCCATCGAGGGGCTGCAGTACGACGCCCTGGAACTGCTGCCGACCCTGACCCTGGTGGATGCCGGGACATTTTTCCGGGAAAAGGATGATTTCAGTGAGCTGCGCCTGGACCAGATCCGTCATGGATCCGTACTGGTTCTGTCCAAATCGGAACAGCTGTCCCCGGAAGAGACGGCGGTTTACCGCCAGGAACTCCAGGAACTGGCTCCGGAGGCGGAGATCATCACCGGGGATTACAAAAAACGGTCCGCAGACTGGTTCCGGAGCCTGCTGGAAAAGCGGGGAGGACTAGTCCTGGCGCAAGAGGATCATGAACCCTGCCAGGAACACCACCATCATGACCATGACCATCATCACGGAGAAGAGGCCCTGACCACTGTGACCCTGACCCGGGTGGCCGTGCCCCATCCCCTGTACCTGATGCGTTTCCTGGACCTGGTGACCAAAAGCTGTTTCGGCCGGATTCCCCGGGCCAAAGGGTATCTGCCCTGCGGGAACGAATGGGTCCGGTTCGATCTGGTCCAGGACCGGTGGCTGATTACTGGTTTCACCCCCCAGGCAGAGGCCCGGGTGACCCTGATCGGAACCCGGCTGAAGGAAGAAGCGGCCCGGAGCTGGTTTGAAGGGGCGGAGGGAGCTGCAAGGTCCGGGCTATAACAGTTGGCGGTTCATTCCGTAAGAAGATAGCTGGTCTTTATGAGAGCCAGGATGGCTTCGTCCGCCAAAGAATTATCCAGCACCACAGAAATCCACAGCCGGTGGTTCATGTGATAGGCAGGATAGATGCCGGGAATGCGGTGGAGCTGTTCCGCCTCCTGGGGCCGGATCTTCAGATTCATCACGTCGAGCAGGTCAGGGGTGCCATCCTTGTGGAGGACCGTACGCTTCACATTCATGATGAGGGCGAACCATTTCCGGTTGGAAGCATGGCGGAAAATTCCGTAGGACTGGTAACGGGCAGAATGTTCCCAGGGAAAATCCGGCCTGACCTGGAACTGGTCCAGGATCTGCCGGGTGAGCCGGTTGGCCTGGGGAGAAGCAAAAAGGACATCCTGGCAGCAGTGGTCGGCAATGTCTCGCAGCAGGGCGCCGGGCCTGCGCCCCCTACGGGACGGAACACAATGGCGGGGCGCCGGGCTTCCCCTGTATGGTACATTAGAAAGAAAAAAGGAGGCCTGCCATGAGAAAATATTGGAGCTTGGCCGCCCTGCTGGTCCTGGCCTTTTTGCTTGTTCTCCTGGCCGGCTGCGGAGTGGACCAAAGACAGAGGGACGGGAAGACCGGGGCCTCGCCGGTGAGAATCAGTGGGCCGCTTCGGGGCCTAGTCTTCTAGTCTCTGGCCGGATGAACGACTCACGATGAACCCCAAAGGAGGAACTCATGCCAATCCATTTTACCCCTTTCACTGGGGGGCTTTTGCTGATCAATCTCATTACGTTTGCCGCTTACGGCTATGACAAATTCTGTGCCAGGCGGGGAGCCTGGAGGGTGCCGGAAATCCGGCTGCTTTTTTTGGCGGCGGTGGGGGGCAGCCTGGGAGCCCTGTTGGCCATGTTCCTGTTCCGGCACAAGACGAAGCATCTGAAATTCACCATCGGGGTGCCGGTGATCCTGGGACTGCAGATTTTTCTGGGGGTGAATTTTTTCATCGCCAGTCAGTAGCCAAAGGAGAAATTTGCAGGCAAATCTTTTGAAGGGGAACGCAGCCCAGCTGCGTTTTCTTTCAGAACCATCTTCCTTTGACCGTTGGCAGCAGCCCTCCACATTTCCCTCTTGCCAAACGTCAAAATGTCAAATATAATAGAGCATGGGAGAACCTGTCTTTCCCATAGGAGGTAATCATCATGCGCAATATTGCCGATGCCATAGAGCAATTCATCATCAGCGAGCTGTTCGCCAATGAACAGGACCGGGTGGATGTGAAGCGGAGCCAGCTGGCGGAAAAACTGTCCTGCGCTCCCAGCCAGATCACCTATACCCTGACCACCCGTTTCACCCCGGAACGGGGCTACGAAGTGGAATCCAAACGGGGGAACGGGGGCTTCATTCGGATCATCCGGCTGCCCCGGCAGACCCAGGCCCATCCGCTGCTGCCTTCCGGCAAAGAGGTGAAATCGTCCGGCCAGCTGGTCCAGGCCCTGGCTTCCCACAAACTGATCACCGGCCGGGAAGCCCGGCTGCTGGATTATTTCCTCCATGTACTGGGGGACCATGTAAGCGAAGAAAACAAGGAACAGATTGTGCGGACGGCGTTCCAGCTGCTCCAGGAGGAGGAGTAAGTGGCCAAAACACAGACCCATTATGTATGTCAGAACTGCGGGTATTCCACTCCCAAATGGCTGGGCAAGTGCCCGGAATGCGGCCGGTGGGATACCCTGGTGGAAGAACCGGCGGCCCCGGCTCCCAGCCGGCAGCGGCCGTCTTATCTTGCGGTGACGGAGGCCCCCACCCCCAAGACCCTGAAACAGGTGGACCGGGTGAAGGTCCAGCGGATGACCACCGGGATCCATGAATTCGACCGGGTGCTGGGAGGGGGCATCGTCCCCGGTTCCCTGATCCTTCTGGGCGGGGCCCCGGGCATCGGGAAAAGCACCATCACCCTGGATGTTTCCATGAAGGCGGCGGCCCGGGGTGCCCGGGTGCTGTATGTTTCCGGGGAAGAAAGCGAAGCCCAGACAGCCATGCGGGCAGAGCGGCTGGGACAGGCCACGGACGCCCTGCAGATCATGACGGCCACGGAACTGGGCACCATCCTGGTCCAGGCCCGGCAGGTGAAGCCCCGGCTCCTGGTCATCGATTCCATCCAGACCATGTACAACCAGGAACTGGAAAGCGCCGCCGGCTCTGTGGGCCAGGTGCGGGAATGCACCGCCAAGCTTTTGACCTTTGCCAAGGAAACGGGGATCGCCATCATCATTATCGGCCATGTGACCAAGGAAGGGAATATTGCCGGCCCCCGGCTGCTGGAACACATGGTGGACGTGGTGCTCCAGTTCGAAGGGGACCGGTCCTACACCTACCGGGTGCTTCGGGCCCTGAAGAACCGGTTCGGCTCCACCAGCGAATGCGGGATCTTTTCCATGGAAGAGGAAGGGCTCCGGGAGGTGGCCAATCCCTCCGGGCTGTTCCTGGAAGCCAAGGAAGAGGCGGTGTCCGGTTCGGTGATTACCGCGGCCATGGAAGGGAACCGGCCCATCCTGACGGAAATCCAGGCTCTGGTGTCCCATACCCCATTCGGTCTGCCCCGGCGGACGGTGGTGGGGGTGGATTTCAACCGGGTGAACATGCTGCTGGCGGTGCTGGAAAAGCGCTGCGGCATGAATTTCGGGGATCAGGATGCCTATGTGTGCGCCGTTGGGGGCATGAAAGTGAAGGAGCCGGCGGCGGACCTGGCCATCCTGGGAGCCCTGGTATCCAGCTACCGGAACCGGCCGGTGCCCATGGGGGTGCTGGCCATGGGCGAAGTGGGCCTTACCGGGGAACTGCGCCGGGTGGGCCTTACGGACCGGCGGATCAAAGAAGCCGCCCAGCTGGGATTCAAACGGTTCATCGTCCCCAAAGGGAGCTTCCCCCAGGGCAAGGAGCCCAAAGGGGTCACCGTGATCCAGGCCAGGACCGTGGAAGAAGCCATTGCGGGGATGTACAGGGAATAGGGGTGTTGCACGTTTTGTGCAACACCCCCTGTATTTATTTGACAGCCCTCTATACTTTTTATATAATTTATGGGATACGAAATAGATTATATTTTTCTGGCTGATGGGATTTTCCTTTTTGCTGGAGCAAATTTGGGAGAGTTGGTAATGAAATATTTAAGTGGCAACGAGATTCGACAAAAGTATCTTGATTTCTTTAAGGAACGGGGACACCTGGTACTGCCCAGTGCTTCCCTGATTCCCCACGATGACCCTACGCTTCTTCTGATCGGCGCAGGCATGGCTCCGTTCAAGCCGTACTTTACCGGCAAGGTGAAACCCCCTGCGACCCGGATCACCACCTGCCAGAAATGTGTCCGTACCGGGGACATTGAAAACGTGGGACGCACGGCCCGGCACCATACCTATTTCGAAATGCTGGGGAACTTCTCCTTCGGGGACTACTTCAAGAAGGAAGTGATCCCCTGGGCCTGGGAATTCCTCACCAAGGTGCTGGAACTGCCGGCGGATAAACTGTGGATTACCGTATACCCCAAGGACCAGGAAGCCTATGACCTGTGGCATGATGTGTGCGGGGTTCCGGCGGAACGGATCGTGAAACTGGAAGACAACTGGTGGGAAATCACCAGCGGCGGTCCCTGCGGCCCGGATTCCGAAATCCACATCGACCTGGGCGAAGAACGGGGCTGCGGCAGCCCGGACTGCGGGCCCGGCTGCGACTGCGGACGGTTCCTGGAACTGTGGAACCTGGTGTTCACCCAGTACAACAAAGAACCGGACGGCAGCTACACCCCGCTCCAGCACAAGAACATCGATACCGGCCTGGGCCTGGAACGGGTGGCTTCCGTGCTCCAGAACAAACCCAGCAACTTTGAAACGGACCTGATCTTCCCCATCATCGAATACGCCTGCAGGGTTTCCGGGAAGACCTACAACGCGGATCCCAAGGACGATGTGTCCCTGAAGGTCATCGCCGACCATGCCCGTTCCGTCACCTTCATGATCGGGGACGGGATCCTGCCTTCCAACGAAGGCCGGGGCTACATCCTGCGCCGGGTACTGCGCCGGGCCATCCGTCACGGACGCCTCCTGGGCATCCGGAAGGAATTCCTGGTGGGGGCTGCGGACCTGGTCATCGACATGTACGGGGACCATTACACGGACCTGCGGGAAAAGAAAAGCTACATTGAAAAAGTCATCGCCATGGAAGAAAACTCCTTCCTCCAGACCCTGGAACAGGGCACCGATCTGCTGAACCAGAAGATCGACGCCATGCGGAAAGCCGGCAGCACCGTCCTGAACGGGGAAGACGCCTTCCAGCTGTACGACACATTCGGGTTCCCCTGGGAACTGACGGAAGAAATCCTGGAAGAACAGGGCTTCACCATGGATAAGGAAGGCTTTGAAAAGGCCATGGAAGCCCAGCGGGAAAGAGCCCGTTCCGCCCGGAACGACAAAGAGGGCAAACCGGTGCTCTACGAAACCCGTCATCTGAAGCTGGGGGCCCTGACTGTGGACGAAGCCAGCAAAAACGGGAAAGTGGCGGCCATTTTCCCGGCCCACGACACCCAGCCCATCCAGAACGCCAAGAGCGGGGATGAACTGGCCGTGATCCTCACCAACACCGCCTTCCATGCAGAAGGGGGCGGTCAGCTGGGGGATACCGGCCGGCTGGTATCCGACAAGGGCATCTTCAACGTGACCGACACCAAAAAACTGCCGGACGGCTACACCATCCAGCTGGGAACCCTGGAACAGGGCACCCTGAGCGTAGGGGATGAAGTGGAATTCGAAGTGAACCTGAAACGCCGGGCGGACATTGCCCGGAATCATACGGCCACCCATCTGCTCCATGCGGCCCTGAAACAGGTGCTGGGCAGCCATGTGAACCAGGCCGGCAGCTATGTGGGACCGGACCGTCTCCGGTTCGACTTCTCCCACTTCTCTCCTTTGACGGAGGAAGAACTGGCCCAGGCGGAAGACATCGTCAACGAAAAGATCCTGGATGCAGTGGATGTGGAAATCTCCCAGCAGGAACTGGAAAAAGCCCGGGAAATGGGCGCCATGGCTCTGTTCGGGGAAAAATATGGCAAGATCGTCCGGGTGGTGAACGTGCCGGGATACAGCATGGAACTGTGCGGCGGTGTCCATGTGTCCAACACCAGCCACATCGGCCTGTTCAAGATTCTGTCCGAATCCAGCGTGGGCGCCGGAGTGCGGCGGATCGAGGCCGTGACCGGACGGGGGGCTCTGGCCTATACCCGGGAACTGGAAAACCTGATCGGAGAAGCTGCCGCTGCGGTGAAGGGCCGTCCCAACAACCTGGTGACCCGGATCAGCGCCCTGCAGGAAGACCTGCGGGCAGAAAAACACCGGGCAGATGAAATGGAAAAGAAACTGGTGGCCGCCCAGGCTGCCAGCGTGACGGCGGATGCCAAAGATGTGAAGGGCGTGGCTTTCCTGGCCCAGGAAGTGAAGGTACAGGATGTGGATGCCCTGCGGAAGATGGGGGACACCCTCCGGGACAAAACCGGCGGGGTGGTGGTCCTGGCGGCTCCCATGAGCGCCGACAAGGTGAACATCCTGGTCATGGCCTCCAAGGAAGCCGTGAAGAAAGGCATCCATGCCGGGAAGATCGCCAAGGCTGTGGCCCAGACCATGGGCGGCAACGGCGGCGGACGGCCGGATATGGCCCAGGCCGGGGGCAAGGATGCCTCCAAAGTCCAGGAAGGACTGGCCAGGGCCCTGGAACTGGTGGAAAGCCAGATCCAGTAAAAACAACAGCAGGATTGCTTGACAAGAAGGTGTGGAAATGGATCCAAAGGAAAAACTGGGAAAAGCCCTGTACCATCTGCTGGAGAAAAAACACCTCCACGATATCACAGTGGACGAGATTGTCCGGGATGCGGGGCTGAAACAGGAAGATTTTGACCGGTACTGCAAAAGCAAGAAGGAACTGGCCCACTGGGTGTACCTGCATATCCTGGCCCGTCACGGCCGGGATATCCTGAAAAGCCGGTGCTGGTCCGAGGCCCTGTACAAGAAGTTCCTGCTGTACAAGGCCAACCTGAAGTTCCTCCAGAACCTGTACACCAGCTGTGATGTGGAAGAAATCCGTCAGACCAACCGGCGGTTCGTCCGGGATGCCTACCATCTCATGCTGAAAAAGGCTGGGGCGGATCTGAAGAACCCCCACATCCAGTTCGCCACGGAAATGGTGATCTACGGGGGAGAAGAAATGACCATGCGCTGGATCCTGGAAGGGATGGAAGTCCCCATCGAAGTGATGCTGGTGCTGTTCCAGGAATCCATTCCCCTGATCATCAGTCAGTATTTTTATTAAGAAAGTGGGAGGCTGCTGCGTCTGCAGCAGCCTCCAGTCGGAAGTCAGAAGTCGGAAGCCTCTGGAAAGGATCTGCCTTGAAAGTCAGATTCCGCCGATTGTGTAAAACCGTAGGGGGCGCAGGCCCGGCGCCCCACTCAAGGCACGGACAATCCATGTGCCATGCGGGCGGCCGGGCCTGCCGCCCCTACGGAACCGATTTACACATTCCTGGAATTTGCCTGCAAATTTATCCAGGGGCTCCTGATTTCAGACTCCCGATTTCAGATTGAGCCGCTTTGCGGCTCTCCTGCAGCATAAAGGAGGGATACCATGTCTCGTACTACACAGGAAACCACCATGTTCAAACCGGTTCCGGAGAGCAAAAGTGTTTCGGAGACCATCCGGGAGGTGGCGGAAGCCCTGACGGAAAAAGGGTACAACCCCATCGACCAGCTGGCGGGCTATCTCCTGAGCGGGGATCCGGCCTATGTGACCAGCTACAAGGACGCGCGGCTGAAGATCCGCCGGTTCGAACGGTATGAACTGATCGAAGCCCTGCTCCAGGCGTACCTGGAGGGAACGGAACGCAGATGAGGATCATGGGCTTGGATCTGGGTACCCGGACCATCGGGGTGTCCGTCAGCGACGAAACCGGCTTCATCGCCCGGGGGGTGGAGACCATCCGCCGGAAGGGCCTGGAAAACGATCTGAAGCGTCTTGGCGAACTGGTGGAACAGGAAGAGGTGGGGCAGTTCGTCCTGGGCTACCCCAAAAACATGAACGGGTCCATCGGCGACAGAGCCAGGGCCAGTGAAGAATTCAAAACGATCCTGGAGGAACGCTTCCCGTCCATCCCGGTTGTCCTGTGGGATGAACGGCTCTCTACGGTAGCGGCCGAAAAAGTCCTGATCGAGGCGGATCTCCAGAGAAAGAAACGGAAGAAAATCATCGACATGATGGCCGCGGTGGTCATCCTGCAAAATTATCTGGACAGCCCGAGGAGGAATTGACAATGGCCAAAAAAGACGACGAAACCCTGCTGGAAACGGAAGACCAGGAAGCGGTGGTGGTGATCACCGACGAAAAAGGCAACGAAACCTATTACCTGGAAGAAATGGTGATCCCCATGGACAGCAAGAACTTTGCCCTGCTGACCCAGATCCCGGAAAATGACGATACGGATCCGGACGATGAGGACAATGTGATCATTGCCCGGGTGGATTTCGACGAAAACGGGGATCCGGTGTACCTGGACCCTACCGACGAAGAATTTGAAGCGGTCCGGAAAGCCTATGAGGAAATCATGGACGAAATGGACGCCCAGTAAACAGGACGGTCCATCATGCGGAAAAAATTACTGCCCATCGGGATCCTCCTGATCCTGGCCCTCCTGGGAGGGGGGTACTGGTACCTGGATTATTACAACACCAACACCAGCCTGGCCACGGGCCAGAAAGTCCGGTTCACGGTGACCCATGGGATGACCACCGGGGACATCGCCACCCTGCTCTACAACAAGAAACTGATCCAGACCCCGGATTCCTTCCGGATGGCCGCCCGTCTCAAGGGACTGGAAAACCATCTCCAGGCCGGCACCTATGAGATCACCGCCGGCATGAGCGACGGGGAGATCATCAACATCCTGTCCAAGGGAAAGGTCCATTCCAACCGGTTTGCGGTGCCCGAAGGGGCCACCGTCAACGAAGTGGCCCTGAAACTGGAGCGGGAACACCTGACCACCGCCCAGGAATTCAAGGATGCCTGTCGGAACTATGCTCCCTATCCCTATATGCAGACCAGCAACCCGGATGTGGTCTACAAGGCGGAAGGGTTCCTCTGCCCGGCCACCTATGATTTTCCGGAAAACGCCAAGGCCAGCGACATGGTGGCCTTGATGGTGAAGGAATTCGACAAGAAGCTGACCCCGGACCTGCGGACGGACATCCGGAAAAGCTATCTGTCCCTCCGGGACATTGTGAACCTGGCTTCCATGGTGGAACGGGAAGCCACCCACAAGGAAGAGATGCCGCTTATTGCCGGGGTGTTTGAAAAACGGATGCAGATGGGGATGCCCATCCAGTCCGATACCACCATCCAGTACATCCTGGGGGCCCAGAAGAAGGAAGTCACCTACGACGACCTGGAACTGGAATCTCCCTACAACACCTATCTGAACAAGGGGCTGCCTCCGGGACCGGTGGGGAATCCCAGCATGGATGCCATCCGGGCGGTGATCCACCCGGTGATGACCGATTATCTGTACTTTGTGGCGGATAAGGAAGGGTACCATCACTTTACCAAAACCTACGAAGAACATGTGGCCATGATCCAGAAACTGAATCCTGGAGAAGTCATAGGAGAAGCACAGTGAACAAACCTGAACTGCTGGCTCCCGCCGGGAGCCTGGAAAAGGGCCGGATGGCCCTTCTGTACGGAGCTGATGCCGTGTACCTGGGCGGGAAGGCTTTCGGGCTCCGGGCTTTTGCCGCCAATTTTTCCCTGGAGGAGATCCGGGAAATGGCGGCTTTTGCCCATGAAATGGGGAAAAAGGTCTATGTGACCGTGAACATCTTCCCCCACAACAGCGATCTGCCGCCTCTGCCGGAGTATCTCCGGAACCTGGATGCAGCCGGGGTGGACGCCCTGCTGGTGTCCGACCTGGGGGTGTGGAACACCGCCCGGGAAGTGGCGCCCCGTCTGGATCTCCATGTGAGCACCCAGGCCAATGTGACCAACTGGGCCACCGCCCGGGCCTGGGAACAGCTGGGTGCCAGCCGGGTGGTGCTGGCCCGGGAACTGTCCCTTGCGGAAATCCGGGAGATCCGGGAAAAAATCCGCGCGGAAGTGGAAGTGTTCGTCCACGGGGCCATGTGCATTTCCTATTCCGGCCGGTGCCTTTTGAGCAACTACTTCACCGGGAGGGACAGCAACCGGGGAGCCTGTGCCCAGGTGTGCCGGTGGGAATTCGGCCTGACGGAAAAGAACCGGCCCGGAGAAGTGTTCCCGGTGGCGGAAGACGAACGGGGCACCTACATCATGAATTCCCGGGACTTGTGCCTGATGGACTGTCTGCCCCAGCTGATGGAAGCCGGAGTCAGCAGCCTGAAGATCGAAGGCCGGATGAAAAGCGTCCATTATGTGGCTTCCGTGGTCAGCGCCTACCGGAAGGCCATCGACCTTTGCTGGCAGGATCCGGAGCATTTCACCGTGCCCCAGAGCCTCCGGGCGGAACTGGACAAAGTGTCCCACCGGCCCTACACCACCGGGTTCGCCCTCCGGAAGACCGGTCCGGAAGACCAGGTGTACACCACCAGTTCCTATGAACAGACCGCGGATTTCGTGGGCCTGGTCCGGAGCTTCGATGCCCCTTCCGGCCGGGTGCAGGTGGAACAGCGGAACCATGTGAAGGCCGGGGAAGTGCTGGAAGTGCTGAACCCTGCCGGCCAGGTGTTCCCCTGGACCCTGGAAGCCATGGAAGACGGGGAAGGGAACCCCATCACCGCCGCACCCCATGCCCAGATGCTGTTCACCGCCAAGGGGGATCCCCGGATGACGCCCTTTTCCCTGATCCGGCGGCTGAAGGGCTGAAACAAAACAATTTGTAACAAAGTACACGGAAACCCTTGCTTTTTTTCGGGGTTTAAGAGTAAAATAGATTAGTCGAACCGATTCTGTTCGGCAGTCACAAGGAGACGATAGGATGAAGGCACTGGAAAGACTTCGGGCTTTTCTGGAACAGGAAAAAGTGGACGGGATCTTCATCAAGGGAGATTCCTCCATCCGGTATTTCACCGGGTTCACCGGCGGGGAAAGCCTGCTGTATGTGGATGCCCGGCGGGCGGTGATCATCACTGATTCCCGTTATACCCTGCAGGTGCGCCAGCAGGCACCGGAGTGCGAACTGGTGGAGCATCTCCACGGGTTCTGGCCGGAAGCGGCCAAACTGCCTCAGTCGGACAACCTGGCCCTGGATGGGGATTATTTTTCCTATACGGAACAGTGTGCCCTGGCAGCGGTCCTGCCCCATGCCGCCTGGAAGAATGTGAACCTGGTGGGCCTGCGGGCGGTGAAGACTCCGGAAGAGATGCAGCTCATCCGCCGGGCGGTGGCCATTTCCGACGAAGCCTTCCTCCAGCTGCTGCCCCATATCCGGGCCGGCCGAAAGGAAAGCGAACTGGCGGCGGAACTGGAATACAACATGCGGAAGCTGGGGTCCACCAAGCCTTCTTTTGAAACCATCTGTGCCTCCGGCAAACGGAGCGCCCTGCCTCACGGGGTGGCCTCCGACAAGGTGGTGGAAGAAGGCGACTTCATCACCTTCGATTTTGGCGCCACCTATGGGGGCTACTGCTCTGACATCACCCGGACGGTGGTGGTGGGGAAGGCCGCTCCCTGGCAGAAGGAAATCTATGACATCGTCCTCCAGGCCAACCTGCTGGGCGAAAAGACCCTGAAGGCCGGGCTCACCGGCATCCAGGTGGACGGGGCCGTCCGGGACTTTATCGGGTCCAAGGGCTACGGGCCCAACTTCGGCCATGGTCTGGGCCACGGCGTGGGCCTGGACATCCACGAAAAACCGGTGCTGAACCGGGCCAACGGCCAGCCTCTGCCGGCCGGGGCTGTGGTGACCATCGAACCGGGCATCTACCTGCCGGACAAGGGCGGGGTCCGGATCGAAGACACGGTGCTGGTGACGGAAACGGGCTGCGAACGGCTCACTTCCGTCCCCAAGGAACTGAAAGAACTCTGATTTACCCATACTAATTTATTTTTTGGAGGTTGTTTTCATGATTTCTACGAACGATTTTAAAACTGGCGTAACGGTTGAAATTGACGGCGATGCCTGGCAGGTCGTCGAATTCCAGCATGTAAAACCGGGCAAAGGCGCTGCTTTCGTACGGGCCAAAATGCGCAACCTGTGCACCGGCGCTGTAGTTGAACGGACTTTCAACGCAGCTGAACGTCTGCCCAAAGCCATTGTGGAAAGAAAAGACATGCAGTATCTGTATGAAGCCGATGGCACCTATGTGTTCATGGACAACGAAACCTATGATCAGATCGAACTGAACAAGGATCAGCTGGGCAACGCCATCAACTTCCTGAAGGAAAACATGGACGTGAAGATCATCAGCTTCAAGGAACGGATCCTGGGCGTGGAACTGCCCAACACGGTGGAACTGACCGTAGTGGAAACCGAACCGGGGATCAAAGGGGATACCGCTACCGGCGGCAGCAAGAACGCCAAGATGGATACCGGTTATGTGGTGAAGGTTCCTCTGTTCATCAACGAAGGGGACGTGCTGCAAATCGATACCCGTACCGGGGACTATATCGCAAGAGCATAACAAACAACAAATGGGGGGCTGTCGCAGGACAGCCCCGTTTTGTATTCCGGCTGCTCTCCAGGGCGGACCGGATCTGGATAAAGGATATTTTTATGAAAACAATCTATCTGGTGCGCCATGGGGAGACCCTGGCCAACCGGCAGGGCATCCTCCAGGGCTGGAGCAACAATCCCCTGGATGATACAGGCCGGAAACAGGCGGCGGCCCTGGTGACCCGGGCATCCCGGGTGCCCCTGGACGCCATCTATACCTCCGATCTGATCCGCACCCGGGAAACGGCGGCTCCTCTGGCGGAGGCCCGGGGACTGGAACCCACCGTGCTCCCGGGGCTCCGGGAAATTTCCTTCGGGAAATGGGACGGCCATCATCTGAAAGAAATCCAGGAAAAGGATCCGGACACCCTCCGGGACATTTTCCTGAAGCCGGGCCAGGTGGACCTGGAGGCGGAAGAAGATCTGGCCGCCTCCCAGGAACGGGCCTGGGAAACCTTTACGGGCCTGGCGGAGGGCATGGACCCGGACGGCACCATCCTGTGCGTCAGCCACGGAGGTCTGATCCGGCTCCTGGTGTGCCGGATCCTGGGCTTTTCCATCGACAACATGTGGCGGATGAGCCTGGCCAACACCGCCTTCGTCCAGGTGGTCCGGACGGAGGAATACGGGTTCCGGGTGGACAAGCTGAACGATATGGGGATGCTGTGAGACCCTTGACTCATCTGTTATAATAATAGATACATATATATCTTTCAAATGAGGGAGCGATTTTTATTTTAGAATTCAAGCACATCAGCATCGACGACAAGCCGATCTTTGATGATTATTTTACAGAAGAAGATTACCACGCCTCGGAATGCTGCTTCGGCTCCATTTTCATCTGGCGGAACCAGTATGACAGCTACTGGGGCATCAGCCACGGCTGTCTCATCATCAAGGTCACCGTACACGGCACCACCTTTGTGCTGCCGCCTTTCGGGGGGGTCAACGAAGACCTGCCCAAGGTGCTCTGCGCCCTGAAACAGTATTTCAAGGGGGAACCCTTCGAAATGCACGGCATCTACGAGCACACCATCGAACGGTTCCAGAAATACCTGCCCCAGGTGAACAAGTTCACCACGGACCGGGACAACTGGGACTATGTGTACCAGCGGTCCAGCCTGGCCAGCCTCAGCGGCCGGAAGCTCCACGGCAAAAAGAACCATTACAACCAGTTCATCAAGGACAATCCCGAGTTCGTCTACGAACCCATCACCCCGGCCAACAAGGACGAATGCATCGCCTACGGGAAGGAATGGGTGGAAAAACGGGAGCTTACCGACCCCTCCATCGTGGCCGAATACGATGCCATCAAAGAAGGGCTGAACAACCTGGAAAAACTCCAGCTCCGGGGCGGGCTGATCCGTCTGGACGGCCAGGTGAAGGCCTTTACCTTCGGGGAACGGGCCGGGAAGAACACCGCAGTGATCCATGTGGAAAAGGCGGATCCGGATATCCGGGGCCTGTACACCGCCATCAACAAGGAATACATCGCCCACGAATGGCCGGATGTGACCTACATCAACCGGGAAGAGGACATGGGCAAGGAAGGGCTCCGGGAAGCCAAGGAATCCTACAAGCCCGCGTTCATGGTGAAAAAATACAATACGGTGATCCGGTAAAGGAGGAAAACCATGGATTTTCGTTTGCTCCAGGAAAGCGCCCTGTCCCAGGCGGCGGACCTGTGGGACTACTGTTTTGAAAAGAAGGGAACCCCTTTTTATGAATGGTATTTCCGGGAATATGCCCTGAAGCAGAACCGGATCCTGGGCGGGTTCCAGGACGGGAAGCTCCGGACCATGCTCCATCTGAATCCCTACGTGCTCCGGGTCCGGGGCCGGGACTGGAAGGTCCCCTATATCGTGGGGGTGGCCACGGACCCGGTGGCCCGGGGACACCATGTGATGGGCCAGCTGATGGATACGGCCTTCACCATGCTCCGGGCCATGAAGGTGCCCTTTGTGATCCTCATGCCCATTTACGCCGGCATCTACCAGCCCTACGGTTATGCCTGGACCCATCTCCGGAAGCATTACACCCTGCCCCTGGCCGGACTGGACCTGGCAGGCCGTACCCTGGACGGTTATGAGCCGGAACGGGTGGATACCGCCAAAGCCCGGGACCTGGTGGCTCCGGTCTACGCCAGAAGCATGGAACGGTACCACGGATATGCGGTACGGGATCAGCGGGTGTGGGACAATCTCCTCATCACAGCCGCCCAGGAAAATTTTGAGACGGTGATTCTCCGGAATGACGGTGCGCCGAAAGCCTATGCGTTGTATAATAGAGAGGGTGACAAAGTGACCGTCCAGGAACTGGCAGCGGTGGATCCTCCGGCGAAGATCCGGCTGCTCCAGTATTTCAAGGGGCTGGCGGGGATCCACAAGACCCTGGACTGGCTGGCACCGGAAGATGATCTGACCTGGACCCAGCTGCCGGACCAGGCCCTGGCCCCGAAAGAAGCTCCTTTCATGATGGGCCGGGTGATCAACGCGGCGGCCTGTCTGAAGGCTCTGGCCGTGCCGGAGGACCTTTTGGGGAAGACCCTGGTCCTGGCCCTGAAGGACGAACAGATCGCCCTCAACACCATGCTGGTGAAACTGGAATTCACCCGGGAAGGCATCAGGCTGCTGAACACCCTGGACGATCCGGAAGTGCTGCTGGATGCAGGGACCTTCACCCAGCTGTTTTTCGGTTTTATGGGACCGGCACAGCTGCAGCAGGCCGGCATGATCTATGTGGACAGTAAAAATGCGCTGGAAATCCTTGACAAATTGTTCCCGCGGGAGAATAATTTTATCAATGAGTATTTTTAAGGGAGGCTGTCATGAGCGACAAGATTAGAAGAGTATTTGTGGAGAAGAAGAAAGAATATGCTGTGGAAGCAGCAGGTCTGTGTTCCGATCTCCAGCAGACCCTGGGGCTGAAGAATCTGAAAAGCGTCCGGATCCTGAACCGGTACGATCTGGAGGGCCTCAGTGACGAAGAATACCAGGAAGCCAGAAGCCTGGTGCTCAGCGAAGCACCGGTGGATGTGGTCCGGGATGAAGAAGTGGAAATCCCTGCCGGCATCCGCAGCTTTGCCGTGGAACTGCTCCCGGGCCAGTACGACCAGAGAGAAGATTTTGCCGCCCAGTGCATCCAGGCCATCACCCAGGGACAGCGGCCCATTGTGGCAGCCGCCAAAGTGTTCCTGCTGGAAGGTGACCTGTCCGACGCCGACTTTGAAAAAATCAAGAAATACTGCATCAACCCGGTGGAAGCCCAGGAAGCGGCCATTGAAAAGCCGGAAACCCTGGATATGACCTGGGATGTGCCCAAACCCGTAGCCGTGCTGGACGGCTTCCGGAGCCTGGACAGAAAAGGCCTGGAAGACTTCCTGAACCAGCAGGAACTGGCCATGAGCCTGGAAGACCTGGCCTTTATCCAGGAATACTTCCAGAAAGAAAACCGGGATCCCTCCATTACCGAAATCAAGGTGCTGGATACCTACTGGTCCGACCACTGCCGGCACACCACTTTTGAAACCAAACTGGAAAACGTTTCCATCACCGATGGCGTATACACCCAGCCGGTGGCGGAAGCCTATGACCTGTACAAGAAAGACAGGGATTTTGTCTACGGTGCCGACACCAAACGCCCCATCACCCTGATGGACATGGCATGCCTGGCCACCAAGAAGCTGAAAAAGGAAGGGAAGATCCCCGACCTGGATGCTTCCGAAGAAATCAACGCCTGCAGCATCGTGGCCCCCATTGACGTGGACGGCAAAAAAGAAGACTGGCTGGTGATGTTCAAGAACGAAACCCACAACCATCCCACCGAAATCGAACCCTTCGGCGGTGCCGCCACCTGCCTGGGCGGGGCCATCCGGGATCCCCTCAGCGGCCGGAGCTATGTGTACCAGGCCATGCGGGTCACCGGGTCCGGCGATCCCCGTACCCCTTATGAACAGACCCTGAAAGGCAAGCTGCCCCAGCGGAAGATCACCCTGGGCGCTGCAGCCGGCTACAGCTCCTACGGCAACCAGATCGGTCTGGCCACCGGTTCCGTGGAAGAATACTACCATCCCAAATTCGTGGCCAAGAGAATGGAAGTGGGGGCCGTCATCGGGGCTGCTCCCCGGGACGCCGTGGTCCGGGAACGTCCGGCTGCGGGCGACCTGATCGTGCTGCTGGGCGGCCGTACCGGCCGGGACGGGATGGG
>ENA-ORRO01001110-ORRO01001110.1-human-gut-metagenome-genome-assembly--contig:-NODE-1110-length-20074-cov-3.948899_pt1 | contig 20074 bp, 17 predicted proteins | sample MGYA00242176_ERZ509136 | MGnify/ENA primary metagenome ERZ509136 (study PRJEB26280, sample SAMEA2338644) | human gut metagenome | biome: human gut; feature: human-associated habitat; material: faeces...
GGGCTATGGTGTAATGGTAACACAACAGATTCTGGTCCTGTTTTTCTTGGTTCGAATCCGAGTAGCCCAACAGGAAGGTGCTCCGAGTAAATCGGGGCACCTTTTTTATGTCTTATAATTCGTTTGTTGTTAATCTTGTTTATCTCACATAATCAACTAGTTGCGCGCTTTTGTCTCCTTTTTTTTCTTCTTAATGGGTGTTAATTGTTCGTTCCTTTACAAACATTTTCTTCAACAATCTAGTTATAAAGTCATCGAGATTGATAAATGTAATTAGGTATTAACGTTTTTGAATGAAAAGATGAAAAAGGTAACTATTTTAGCTGCCGCATTGGCTGTTACGTCTCTTTCTGTGAACGCACAAAAAGCGTATGAAGGGAGCCGTTTTTTTGACAACTGGTACGTGGGTGTGAAAGGTGGAGTGACTACTCCTACTACTCATTCTGCTTTCTGGCGTAACATGCGGGCAGAAACCGGCCTTGAACTGGGTAAACAGATTACTCCCGTGTTTGGAGTTTCTTTTGAAGGATTAACGGGTATCAACACGTCTGTCAGCAAGACTGCTTTTGACGACTTGAACCTGGGTCTGTTGGGTAAGATTAATCTGAACAATCTTTTTGGCGGATACAATGGCCAGCCGAGATTGTTTGAGGTGGAAGGTATTGCTGGATTTGGCTGGGGACATGATTTCATGAATTCAGGTGTGGGAAGTGATCGCTCTTACATGGTGAGCCGTTTTGGTGCCAGCTTGAATTTTAATCTGGGTGAGAAAAAAGCATGGGCAGTGAATGTACGTCCAGCCGTTGTGTATAGAATGGATGGTGACCGCGCACACGTGTTGAATGTCAATAAGTCGAAGATTGAAGTGTTGGCAGGAGTGACTTATCGTTTTGCCAGCAGCAACGGTAAGCATTATATGACTATCCAGAAGCCTTATAATCAGGCAGAGGTCAATTCTCTGAATGAATCCATCAATGCGTTGCGTGCGGAAAATGCCCGTAAGGAGGAAGCTTTGAACGCAAAAGAAGCTGAAAATGCTCGTCTGGCAAAGGAACTGAACGATTTGAAGAACGCTCCGAAGCAGGTACAGACCATTGTACAGAACACTCATTCCAAGTCGTTGGAGTCTGTGGTGACTTTCCGTCAGGGAAAGACTTCCATCAGTGCAGACCAGGTGCCTAATGTAGAGCGTATTGCTACTTATATGAAGAACAACCCGAAGAGTACGGTGGTTATCAAGGGATATGCTTCTCCGGAAGGTAGTGCGGAAGTCAATGCACGTGTGGCCAATCAGCGTGCGGAAGCCGTGAAGGATATGTTGATTAGCAAATATAAAATCAGTGCTTCACGTATTACGGCTGAAGGTCAGGGAGTAGGCGATATGTTCTCTGAACCGGACTGGAACCGGGTAAGTATTGCGACTTTGAACGAAGCGGAATAATTCTTTTTAAATTGAAATAATGTACTCTGAAGGCTGTTGCGGGTAACACTGTGACAGCCTTTTTTATGTTTTGTCCGTGGTAGGGAGGTTTTTGCATTTCTTGTATTTATGAATTGTGGGAAAAGTGGCTGAAAAGCATTATCTTTGTCCCCGAATTTGTAAAATCATGGAAGAACGTACACGATACAATGATTTTGCCAACTTTCTGGCACTTCACTTTCCTTTCAAGGTACAGAAAATTTCCCTGAATGTGGGATTTACCTGTCCGAACAGGGATGGGGTGAAAGGATATGGTGGATGTACCTACTGCAATAACCAGACGTTTAATCCAGCCTATTGCCGGACGGATAAGTCGGTGACAGAGCAGTTGGAGGAGGGGAAGGCCTTTTTTGCACGGAAATATCCGGAGATGAGATACCTTGCCTATTTTCAGGCTTATACCAATACGTATGGGATGCCCTTCGGGTGAAAGGGGTTGTCGGACTGGTGATTGGTACTCGCCCTGACTGTATGCCTGAAGAGTTGTTGGATTATCTGGAAGACCTGAATCGCCGGACTTTTCTGCTGGTGGAGTATGGTATTGAGAGTACGGACAACCGGACCTTGCAGCGGATTAACCGCGGACATACGTTTGAATGTACGGCAGATGCCGTGAAACGTACGGCGGAAAGAGGGATACGTGTAGGCGGTCATGTTATTTTGGGATTGCCGGGAGAAGACCACGAGGCCATCATCCGTCAGGCTGCACAGGTGTCGGAATTGCCTTTGACGACGTTGAAAATGCATCAGTTGCAGTTGGTGCGCGGCACACGTATGGCCCGTGAGTATGAGGTGTGTCCAGAGGACTTCCATTTGTATGAGGTGGACGAGTATATTGACTTGGTGATTGATTACCTGGAGCGTGTGCGTCCCGACCTGGTGCTGGAACGTTTTGTGTCGCAATCGCCCAAGGAATTGCTGATAGCGCCCGACTGGGGAATCAAGAATTACGAGTTTGCTGTTCGCATGAAGCGTCGTCTGCAGGAAAGGGATACTTGGCAGGGTAAGTTTTATAATAAGGAAAAAGAATAAAAAACAATATAGTATTTTTAATTAATAGGATATCAATGGAAATTAAAGGTAAAGTTCATTATGTCGGTGTGAACGACCGCACAAAAGCATTGTTTGAGAATTTGTGGCCACTGCCGTACGGCGTATCTTACAACTCTTATCTGATTGCAGATGACGATATGGTGGCACTGGTGGATACGGTAGATGTCGCTTTCTTTGAAGTTTATATCAAGAAAATCCGCAGCATCATCGGCGACCGTAAAATCAATTATCTGATTATTAATCACATGGAACCTGACCATTCAGGCTCTATCGCGTTGATTAAGAAATACTATCCTGAAATTGTGCTGGTTGGAAACAAGAAGACTTTCGACATGGTAGAAGGATACTATGGCGTGACAGGTGAACGTTACGTAGTGGGTGAGGGTGATTTCCTGAAATTGGGACACCACAACCTGCGTTTCTATTTGGTGCCGATGGTTCACTGGCCGGAAACCATGGTCACATTCGATGAAACGGAAGGAATCCTGTTCTCAGGTGATGCCTTCGGATGCTTCGGCGCTTTGAACGGAGGTTGCATCGACCGCAACATCAATACCGATATTTATTGGAACGAAATGCGCCGTTACTATGCCAACATTGTAGGTAAGTTTGGCAATCCGGTGCAGAAAGCCTTGCAGAAATGTGGTGGCCTGCCTATCAAGATGATTTGTCCGACTCACGGACCGGTATGGGAAGAATATATTCCGAAAGTGGTGGATATGTACGACAAGATGAGCCGCTATGAAGGTGAAGAAGGAGTGGTGATTGCTTATGGTACGATGTATGGCAACACAGAAGAACTGGCTGAAACCATTGCGGAAGAATTGAGTGCACAAGGTATCAAGAACATCGTGCTGCACAATGTATCTCATACGCCTCATTCTTATATCCTGGCCGATATCTTCAAATACAAAGGACTGATTGCGGGTTGTACGACTTACAACATGCAGCTGTATCCTGAGATGGAGTCCTTGCTCAACAAGGTGGCTGCCCGTGAAATGAAGAACCGTCTGTTCGGTTACTTCGGCTCATTCACCTGGGCCAGTGCGGCGGTAAAGAAACTGGGTGAATTCACAGAGAAACTGAAATTCGAAGTGGTAGGTAACCCGATTGAAATGAAGCAGAGCATGAAAGCCGACAACTATGCGCAGGCGAAGGAATTGGCAAAGGCTATGGCTGACCGTCTGAAAGCCGACCGGAAATAAGAAGCGAATTTCCTTTTAGGAGATAGGATATAAAAAATCTTCCACTGAGGTAATGCCCTTCGGTGGAAGATTTTTTTGTAGGTAGTATAAGCAATTGGGAAATCAGTCTTTTGCCTGATGTACCGTCAACTGCGGGAACGGGAATCCGATGCCTTCCTTGTTGAAGGTGTCATACACGATTTTGTTCATGTCGAAATATACGTCCCAGTAGTTTTCGGTCTTGGTCCAGACACGTACCTTGATATCCACGCTGCTGGCCGACAAGGCTCCCAGCCCGATGAAAGGAGCAGGAGTGGTCAGAATACGGGTATCTGCCGCGATGATGCGTTCCAGTACGGCTTTTACTTTCTCAAAGTCTTCTCCATATTCCACGCCGAACACCCATTCCGCACGGCGCATTTCCTGTTTGCTGTAGTTGGTGATGGCATTGCTGCTCAATGCACCGTTGGGCACGTAAATGATACGGTTGTCTGTCGTAGCCAGGATGGTATGGAAAATCTGGATTTCCTTGACTGTTCCGCTGGCATTCTGTCCGTCGATGTAGTCGCCCACCTTGAACGGCTTGAACACCAGGATAATCAGTCCTCCGGCAAAGTTTGACAGGTTGCCCGACAGTGCCATACCGATAGCCACACCGGCAGAGGCCAGGATGGCGGCAAAGCTCGTGGTTTCTACGCCCAGCTTACTCACGATGGCAAATGCCAGAATCAGGTTCAATAAGATGTTGAGCAGACTTTTCAGGAAGGTCTGCACGCTGATTTCCAGTTTCCTTTTCTCCAGAATCTTGCTGACCAGCCGTCCGATTTGCTTGATGATGAACCGGCCTACAATGTAGATGATGATGGCTGCCAGAATGTCTTTTCCCACTTCAATACCCCAGTTGAGCAGTTTGTCCAGAATTTGTTCCACATTGATTCTGGAAGCTGCCTTGCCTGCCTGTGCAGTTGCTTGTAATAATGTAAGTAACATGATTTGATGATTAATTAATAATACAGTTATTTATTCCTTCAATATACCTTTTCCCTCTCTGATAATTTCAGGTACATCTTCACAACAATTTATCACGGTAGAAGGTTCAATGCCTCCTGTACCTCCGTCGATAATCAGGTCGGTCACACTGCCGAACTTTTCCTCAATCAGTTCCGGGTCGGTGATGTATTCGATGTCCTCTCCCTTTTCCAGCGGAAGGGTCGTGGTCAGAATCGGGGCATCGAGCAGGCGGCAGATTTCGCGGATGATAGCGTTGTCGGGCACACGGATACCCACTTCTTTTCGGTTGCGGAAAATTTTGGGCAACCGGCTGTTGGCGTTCAGAATGAAGGTGAACGGGCCGGGCAGGTTACGTTTCATCAGCTTGAAAGTGGCGTTGCTCACCTGTGCATATTCGCTGATGTTACTCAGGTCGTAGCAGATGATGGACAGGTTGTGCTTGCGTGGGTCGATATTTTTCAGCTTGCAGATACGTTCGATGGGCCGTTCTTTCAAGGCGTGACACCCGATGGCATACACCGTATCGGTGGGATAGATAAGGATTCCGCCGTCGTTCAGCAGGTCGACTACGCGTTGCAAGTCTTTCGGTCGATTGTTTTTGGGATATAATTTCAGTATCATGGCGTTCGGTCACGAAGATGAGACCTCGTGAATCGCAAAAATAAGAAATTTATTTCTTTTTCTTCCGTAGTTCTTCCGCAATTCGATAATGGATGGCTGCTTCTATTTCTTTTCCGCTTTTTTCGAGTGCCTCGGCAAAATATTCATGTGCTCCCGCATGCTGGGGTTTCAGGCTGGTCGCCTTGTCCAGGTCGGTCAGGGCCTCTTCCGTTTTTCCGGTCAGCAGCCGGAGTTTTCCACGGTTGTACACCGCCTTGAACTCCTGAGGTCGGAGTTGTACAGCCCGGTTCAGGCATTCTTCCGCTTCTTCCACCCGGTCTTCATCGAAGAAGGTCACTCCCTTGCGTACCCAGGCATCCACGTATTCCGGGTACAGCTCCAAGGCCTTGTCGTAGTTGGCCTGTGCGGCCCGCGGGTCGTGCGCTTTGGTGATGCACTCGTTGCCCATCAGGTAGTATTCGCGGGCATATTTCTGCAGGTTCTGCCGTTGCTGCTGCATTTGCTCTTTAAGCTGTCGGTTTTCTTCCTTGAGCTGGTTGATGAGGCCCAGTTTCCGGCGGATAAACCGTTGGATGAGTGGTTTCTCAATGTCGTATCGGCTGTGGATGGCCTTGAAGAAAGCTTCCAGAAATTTCGCAAATTCTCCTTTGTCGAAGGCTTTCACGGCTGCCACGTATTGGATATCGGCCTGTGCCTGTTTCATGGCCCGTTCAAAGGTCTGGTTGTCATTGAAACGCTGGGCAAAGCTGACGATTTCCGGGCGGACAAATACATCGGCCGGTGAGATGCGTCGTTTCAGCTGGATACCTTCGAGCGAAGTGCAGCGGCTCAGGGCCACGTACGCCTGTCCGCCGGCAAACACCCCTCCCGTGAAGTCGATGATTACCCGGTTGAACGTGAGTCCCTGGCTCTTGTGTACGGTGATGGCCCAGGCCAGCCGGATGGGATATTGGGTAAAGGTGCCCAGTTCTTCTTCTTCTATCTTCTTCTCCGTCTCGTTGTAGCGGTAGCGGATGTTGCTCCAGCTTTCCTTATGCACGTCAAACTCACTGCCGTCTTCCGTCACCACATAGATTGTGCCGTCGGCCGAGAGTCCCGACACGGTGCCGATGGTACCGTTCACCCAGCGTTTTTCCTGGTCGTTCTTGATGAAAATCACCTGTGCACCCGGTTTGATGACCAGCTCCATGAGGGTGGGAAGGCTGCTTTCGGGAAATTCCCCGTGTATTTCTCCTTTCAGTGTGACCGGGTCGCCCGGCAGTTCTTCCAGCTTCTTTTCGTTGATGTAGTCCACGTTGTCCCGGCGGGTGGCCAGGGTGATGTAGAGGTCGTTCTCTTCCGGGCAGGGAGGTGTCGGGGTGTAACGGGTGTTCAGCAGTTGCAGGTCGGCGGCTCCGGCGGTATTGGTCCGGATATGGTCGAGTACGCTGACAAACACCTTGTCGGTCTGCCGGTACACCTTGGTCAGCTCAATCGACACCAGTTCCATTTCCTGAAACACCTTGGCCGAGAAGAAATACGGGTTCGGGTAGAAATGGTTCAGAATCTCCCGTTCGTCACTTTTCACTACCGGCTCCAGCTGGAACACGTCGCCCACCAGCAGCAGCTGTTTCCCGCCGAAGGGTTCACGCAGGTTGTGCGAGTAGGTACGCAGTACCTTGTCGATAAAGTCGATGATATCGGCCCGCACCATGGAAATCTCGTCAATGATGACGAGCTCAATGTTTTGAATCAGTTTCCGGTGGTCGGCCGAATATTTCAGGAAATCTTTCAGTTTCCGTCCCTGAAACTTTGGGTCGTTCGGCAGAAGCGGATGAAACGGGAGCTTGAAAAAGCTGTGCAGGGTACTTCCGCCCGCATTGATGGCCGCAATGCCCGTAGGAGCCAGCACCACATATTTCTTTTTGGTATGCTGGCAGACGTATTTCAGGAAAGTAGACTTACCCGTGCCCGCTTTTCCGGTCAGGAAGACCGACTGGCGGGTGTATTGGATGAGCTTCAGGGCATTCTGAAATTCAGGATTGTCGGTATCTATCAGGGTCGGAGTCATGGGGTGTGGTTTTTAGAAGCAAAGATACAGACAAAAAGGCAATAAAAAAAGCGGTTGGAAATCCAACCGCTTTTTCGTCAGAATATTTACGAGAAGCCTTTCGGCATTTATCAGATTCATTCTTCAAATGCTGAACTTGTCAGCGCCGCCTGTTTATTTGCGTCTTTCGTCGCTCAGCATTACATAACCCCAGATCATCGGATCTGCATTGGCAATCTTGTGGAAAATGTTTTTTACCTTTTTCATAATTGTTATCCTTTCTTTTTTTAGTTAGTTTAATTAAATCTTCTGGCGGGCTTCCCAGCTGGCCTTTGCTGTACTTGTTACCTAATTTATAATTACCTATGAAAACTTTTTGTGGGCCTCTTTCTTATTGCCCTTTTCTTTTTACACCACAAAGATAGGACTTTCTTTCTTATGAAATATGTTTTATAGCATATTTTTCAAGTAAAGGCCCGATTTGTTGATGTAAATCAAATCCGAGGATGAAATGATTGCTTTTCGGTTACATTCTTCTTCTTCTCTCCTGAAAAACTCGTAACTTTGCTTCCGTTTTTGGAAGATTTATGGCAGCAAGAATCAACAATCAATACGAAGAGCGCCTGGGGACGGAACGAATGCTTCCCCTTATTTTCAAGATGGCGTTGCCGGCAGTGGCCGCACAGTTTGTCAATCTCCTATATAATATAGTAGACCGCATTTACATCGGGCACATTCCCGAAATCGGGACGAATGCGCTGGCGGGAGTGGGAGTGACCACCTCCCTCGTTATCCTGATTTCTTCATTTTCGGCCATTGTGGGAGCCGGAGGAGCCCCGCTGGCCGCCATGGCTTTGGGACAGGGCGACCGGGTGCGTGCGGGAAAGATTTTGGGCAATGGTTTCATGCTGCTGATACTGTTTACCGTCCTCACTTCGCTGGTGTCTTATCTGTGCATGGAGCCCATCCTGAAGTTTGCGGGAGCTTCTGCCGTCACACTGCCTTACGCGGAAGATTATCTTTCGGTGTATTTGCTGGGTACGCTGTTCGTGGAAGTTTCCACCGGACTCAATACCTTCATTAATTCACAGGGACGCCCCAGCATTGCCATGTATTCTGTGCTGATTGGAGCTTTGCTGAATATCGTGCTCGACCCGATTTTCATTTTCTGGTTCGACATGGGCGTGAAGGGAGCGGCCTTGGCCACCATTCTTTCACAGGCCTGCAGTGCTTGTTGGGTATTGGGTTTCTTGTGTTCCGACCGGGCTTCCCTGCGTTTGGAAAAGCGCTATTTGAAATTTGACCGCCGCATTGTGGGGGGGATGCTGGTGTTGGGTGTGTCTCCTTTCATTATGGCCAGCACGGAAAGCCTGGTAGGGTTTGTACTGAACGGCAGTCTGGAGAAATTTGGCGATATCTATGTGGGCGCTTTGGCCATCCTGCAAAGTGCCATGCAACTGGTCAGCGTGCCGCTCACCGGTTTTGCCCAAGGTTTTGTGCCGGTGGCCAGTTATAACTACGGGCATGGCGACCGGCAGCGGGTGAAAGACTGTTTCCGGATTGTGCTGACGGTGATGTTCTCCTTCAATTTCGTCCTGATGCTGCTGATGATTTGTTTCCCGTCGGTAGTGGCTTCCGCCTTTACGAGCGACCGCGAACTGATTGCCACCGTGGAGCATGTGTTGCCGATTTTCCTCGCCGGAATGACTATCTTCGGCCTGCAGCGTGCCTGTCAGAACATGTTCGTCGCCCTTGGCCAAGCCCGGATTTCTATTTTTATCGCCTTGCTCCGTAAGGTTATTCTGCTGGTACCTCTTGCCTTAGTGTTGCCCCGTTTCTTCGATGTGGAAGGCGTGTTTCTGGCTGAGGCCGTTTCGGATGCTACAGCCGCCATCTGCTGCACCCTGCTCTTCTTCTGGCAGTTTCCGAAGATACTCCGCAAGGCCCCGATTCCCGTGAAAAAATAGATTTTGTGGAATGATAGGGTAAATTCATTGAAACACAAGTAGATAAGGTGTAAAACGTATAAGCATATTCTCTGTCCCACAGTGTGGGATATAAAAACCACAGTGTGGGATACATATTTCACACTGTGAAATACAAATCCCGCAGTGTGAAACAGAGAAAGTATAGAGAGATTTACAGTTATTCTTGGGGATGTTTGTGATTAAGGACGATTGCTGCACAATTTTTTTTCAGAAATCACCTTTCATACCATAAATCTCTGTAATTTTAACCTCCGGGAATCTGCCAGGGATTTTCTTGTATTGTATTCGTATGTGGGGGTAAGATTAATCGATGAAAAATATTATTGAGAGTATCAGAAAGCAATGTCCTGTATCCGACTCTACGATTGAGGAGCTGGAGTCTTATTTGACACCTTGTACTTTTCCTAAAAGGTACCAGCTGATTAAAGAGGGAATTTATTGCAAATATGCCTATTTCATAGAAAAAGGTATCATAAGAGCCTATTGGGTGGTGGATGGAGAGGAATATACCACTTCATTTGGCACAGAAGGCGGCATTGTGTTCAGTATGGATGAGCTTTATTACAATAGGAAAAGTGAGGAATATGTAGAAACCTTGGAAGAAGTGCAAGCCTACAGAATCAGTATAACCGACCTCCAACATCTGTTCGAAACGAATCTGGAACTATGCAACTGGGGGAGAATCATCCATCAGAATGAATACAGAAGGCTCCACAGAAGTCATAAAGAGCGGCTGTCGCTTCCGGCCAAGGAACGTTATGAGGAATTCCAGAAACAGTTTCCCGAAATATGCAGGAAGGTGAACTTGAAATACATTGCTTCTTATCTGGGGATTACCCTTTCCACGCTCAGCAGACTGCGAAGCAAAAAGCCATAATTTGATGTAGGACAAATTTAAATTGGGGGTGATTCCCTATCTTTGCAGGGTCACATTCAATTTATTCCAATATGAATCATTCAATTTCTTCCTCGGCCTTTGCCGATACGAAACCGCATTATGAACTGCTCGACGGACTGAGAGGAGTGGCCGCACTGCTGGTGGTGTTTTATCACATTTTTGAAGGTTTCTCTTTTGCCGGAGGGGGCACCCTCATCACGGTCATCAACCACGGCTACCTGGCCGTCGACTTTTTCTTTATACTTTCGGGTTTTGTCATCGGCTATGCTTACGACGACCGCTGGAAAAAAAATCTGACCTTGAAAGGCTTCTTCAAGCGAAGACTGATTCGCCTTCATCCGATGATTGTCATGGGAGCGGTTATCGGTTGCATTACCTTCTTTATCCAGGGAGGGGTGAAGTGGGACGGCACGCAGGTGGCTACCTCCGCAGTCATGCTGGCCCTCTTGCTGGCAATGTTTTTCATACCGGCCTATCCGGGAGCGGGTTATGACGTACGCGGAAACGGGGAGATGTTTTCGTTGAACGGTCCCAGCTGGTCGCTGTTTTTTGAATATATCGGGAATATTCTTTATGCTCTTTTCATCCACCGGTTGAGCAACAAAGCGCTGACCGTCTTGGTGATATTGCTTGGAGTAGGACTTTCGTGGTTTGCCTTGTCCGACGTGGTGGGCTACGGCATGATTGGCGTGGGCTGGACGCTCGACGGACTGAACTTCTGGGGAGGGATGTTGCGAATGCTTTTTCCGTTCACGCTGGGCATGCTGATATCGCGGAATTTCCGACCGTTTAAGGTTCGGGGGGCGTTTTGGATTTGCAGTGTCATTCTGTTGGTCCTTTTCTGTGTGCCTTATGTGGAAGGCCATTCGCCCGTGTGTCTGAACGGGGTGTTCGAGATGGTCTGCATTGTTGTCATATTCCCTATGCTGGTTTGTCTGGGGGCTTCCGGACAGACCACCGACAAGCGGTCGACCCGTATCTGCAAGTTTTTAGGCGATATATCCTATCCGTTGTATGCCATCCACTATCCTTTGATGTACCTGTTCTATGCGTGGCTGATTGAAAACAAACTGTACACGCTGGGAGAAACCTGGCCGATGGCGGCATTGGTTTATTTCGGAAGCATCGTCTTGGCCTATCTGTGTCTGAAACTCTATGATGAGCCTGTAAGGAAGTGGCTGGGCAGGAAGTTCGTGAGATGAAGAATTACGGAAGTCTTTAGGATAAAGAATAAATTTCCCCAAATATCTGAGGTTAATCTGATATTTGGGGAAATTTAAATTCTTAGTATTCGTATGTTTGTAGTTCGGTAGTTGGGTTATCGTTTATCCGTTTTTGATTACACTTTGAAGGGTTTGCGGAACTTGCATCCGTTTTTCCACTGTGAGCATCCGTAGGCCATTTTCCCCTTGATGATGATACCCGTGCCGCATACGGGGCAGGCTTTGCCCAAAATACTGTCGTCGGCAGGAAGGGTATCCTCTTTAGGAGTATCCGGCGCGGCGGTTTTCTTGCTGGCTCGTGGCTTGCGGGGAGCGGCTTTCTTCTTGGGCTCACCGTCGTTGCTCTTGGGGGCAGCGGCTTTTTTTAACGGGATTTTCGGACTGTCGTCGGTGGTGACGGTGACACGGCGGTTACTGTTGTCGCGTAACACACTGTACACAATGTCGGTGACCATCTGTTTCAGTTCGGCCAGGAAGGTACCCGCATCGTAGCTCTTCCGCTCGATTTCCCGCAGTTTCTTTTCCCAGATACCGGTCAGTTCGGCCGATTTCAACAGTTCTTCGTGAATCAGCTGAATCAGTTCCACGCCCGTAGGAGTGGCAATCAGGTTTTTACGTTCCTTGCGGATGTAATGCCGCTTGAACAAAGTCTCGATGATGGCGGCACGGGTAGACGGGCGGCCGATGCCGTTTTCCTTCAAGGCATCCCGCAGTTCGTCGTTGTCCACCAGCTTTCCGGCAGTTTCCATGGCACGCAGCAGGGTAGCCTCGGTATAAGGTCGGGGCGGCTGTGTCCATTTCTCGTTGAGCATCGGACTGTGTGGACCGCTTTCTCCCTTGGTGAAGGCGGGTAATACGCTTTCTTCTTCGTTTTCCTTGTTTTCTTCCGATACGTCCTTGGCAAAGATGACCCGCCAGCCGGGTTCCAGAATCTGTTTGCCGGTTACTTTGAACTCTATTTGGTCGGCTTCCCCGATGACGGTGGTCGTCGAGAATTTGCAGTCAGGGTAGAACACCGCGATGAAGCGCCGGGCTATCAGGTCGAATACCCGTTTTTCCATGTCGCTGAGGCCCTGCGGCTGTACGCCCGTAGGGATGATGGCATGGTGGTCGGTCACCTTGCTGTTGTCGAATACCTTCTTCGACTTGAGGAGCGGTTTCCCGGCCAGTGCGCCCGTATAAACGGTATAATCTTTCAGTCCCTCCAGAATTTTCGGACACTTGGGATAGATGTCATCGCTCAGGAAAGTGGTATCCACACGCGGATAGGTGGCCACCTTCTTTTCATACAACGACTGGATGAGCTGCAAGGTCATGTCGGCCGAGTAGCTGAATTTCTTGTTGCATTCTACTTGAAGGGAAGTCAGGTCGAACAGGCGGGGAGGAGCTTCCGTACCTTTCTTGGAACTGACTTCGGTCACGGTGAAGTCTACGTTCCGGATGCGTTCCAGCAAATCTTTTCCCGTCTGTTCGTCGGTAATCTGCGGAATGCCTCGGTTGGCATCGGTCTGTGTCTTTTTCTTGGTCGAAGGATTCTCTTTTTCCTTCTCGGCTTCTTCCGCCAGTTCCTCGTCACTTTTGCGTACGATGGCCGAGAAGACTGTATCCCGGTAGACCGTCTTCAGTTCCCAATACTGCTTGGGTACGAAATGTTCGATTTCCTGTTGTCTTTTCACAATCAGGGCCAGGGTAGGTGTCTGTACCCGCCCGATGGAAAGTACCTGTTTGTTCTGTCCGTATTTCAGGGTATAGAGTCGGGTGGCATTCATGCCCAAAGTCCAGTCGCCGATGGCCCGGCTCAGCCCGGCTTCGTAGAGCGGCTGGAACTCCGACTGGTCTTTCAAGTGTGCAAAACCGTCGCGGATGGCCTCTTCCGTCAGTGAGGAAATCCAGAGCCGTTTGACCGGACACTTGGCTCCGGCCTTCTGCATCACCCACCGTTGGATGAGTTCTCCTTCCTGGCCGGCATCCCCGCAGTTGATAATCATTTCAGCTTCCTGCATCAGTTTTTCGATGATGTGGAACTGCTTCTCAATCCCGCTGTCGTTGATCAGTTTGATTCCGAAGCGGGGAGGAATCATGGGAAGTGTACTCAGGCTCCACGTTTTCCATGAAGGAGTATATTCATGCGGTTCTTTCAGGGTACACAAATGCCCGAATGTCCAGGTCACCTGGTATCCGTTTCCTTCAATGTATCCTTCTTTTCGGTTCTTGGCTCCCAGCACGTCGGCGATGTCGCGTGCCACGCTGGGCTTTTCGGCGATGCAAACTATCATGGTCTTTCTTTCAATATGGGGCAAAATTACGCAAAGTTGCCTGAATAGAAAAATAAAATCTTTATCTTTGAGCGGAAACGACTGACAGCCTTTCTTTTGGCAAGGTTTTTGTAAGATAGAATGTATAACGATTAAATGAAGAAATTATGTTTATTTGGATTGTATTTATAGGTATTGCGATTCTCAGTTACATGGTTCAGGCCAGTCTGAAGAGTAAGTTTGAAAAGTATTCCCAGATTCCGCTGACCAATGGGATGACGGGAAGGGAAGTCGCCGAAAAAATGTTGCGTGACAACGGTATTTACGACGTGACGGTGACCAGTACGTCGGGGATGCTGACCGACCATTATAACCCGATGAACAAGACGGTGAACCTGAGTGAAGGGGTTTATGGAAGTGCAAGTGTGGCTGCGGCGGCAGTAGCTGCCCATGAGTGTGGACATGCCGTACAGCATGCGCGGGGATATGCGCCTTTGCGGATGCGTTCAGCCTTGGTGCCGGTGGTACAGTTCTCTTCTTCCATCGTATCGTGGGTGCTGCTGGCAGGTATCCTCATGGTAAATTCTTTCCCACAGCTGCTGCTGATTGGTATTTGTCTGTTTGCCATGACTACCTTGTTCAGTATTATTACGCTCCCGGTGGAGATTGATGCCAGTCGTCGGGCGTTGGCTTGGTTGAGTCGGGCAGGTATCACCAATGCCTTTAATCATCAGCAGGCCACGGATGCCTTGAAGTCGGCTGCCTATACGTATGTAGTAGCGGCACTGGGTTCATTGGCTACGTTGATTTACTACGTGACAATTTATATGAATCGCCGCGAGTAAGCGTGAAATCCTTTCGTTTTGTGTGTGGAAGGTAGAAATTTTATTCGTAATTTTGCCCCGTTAATTTAAAGACTGATTCATTATGGCAACAAAACCAAGTATACCGAAAGGAACGAGAGACTTTTCGCCGGTGGAAATGGCGAAACGTAACTATATATTCAACACGATTCGCGAAGTGTTCTATCTTTATGGCTTTCAGCAGATAGAGACTCCTTCCATGGAAAACCTGTCTACCTTGATGGGAAAGTACGGGGAGGAAGGCGACAAGCTGCTTTTCAAAATCCAGAATTCGGGGGATTATTTCTCTGGGCTGACCGATGAAGAGCTGTTGAGCCGGAACGCAGCCAAGTTGGCTAGCAAGTTCTGTGAGAAGGGGTTGCGCTATGACCTGACGGTTCCTTTCGCACGTTACGTGGTGATGCACCGTGATGAAATCACTTTTCCGTTCAAGCGTTTCCAGATTCAGCCGGTATGGCGTGCCGACCGTCCGCAGAAGGGACGTTACCGCGAGTTCTACCAGTGTGATGCCGACGTGGTGGGCAGCAATTCGCTGCTGAATGAGGTGGAACTGGTGCAGATGATTGATACGGTGTTCCAGAAATTCGGTATCCGGGTTTCCATCAAGATTAACAACCGTAAGATTCTGACCGGTATTGCGGAGATTATCGGAGAAGCAGATAAGATTGTCGACATTACGGTAGCCATCGACAAGTTGGATAAAATCGGTTTGGACAATGTGAATGCGGAACTGGCTTCAAAGGGTATTCCGCAGGAAGCGATTGACAAGTTGCAGCCGATTATCTTGCTGAGCGGTTCGAACGAAGAGAAACTGGCTACATTGAAGAATGTGCTGGCTGCCAGTGAAACTGGTCTGAAAGGGGTGGAGGAAAGCGAATTTATCCTGAAGACGATTGCCAGACTGGGTATCAAGTCGGAAGTGGAACTGGATTTGACGTTGGCCCGCGGATTAAACTATTATACAGGAGCCATCTTTGAAGTGAAGGCCTTGGATGTACAGATTGGTAGTATCAGTGGAGGTGGCCGTTATGACAATCTGACAGGAGTGTTTGGTATGGACGGTATGTCGGGCGTAGGTATCTCTTTTGGTGCCGACCGTATTTACGATGTGCTGAACCAGCTGGATTTGTATCCGAAGGAAGCCGTGAACGGTACGCAACTGCTGTTCGTCAACTTTGGAGAGGCAGAAGCGGCTTATGTACTTCCTATCTTGTCACAGGCGCGTGCGGCAGGTATCCGTGCGGAAATCTATCCGGATGCAGCCAAGATGAAGAAGCAGATGAGCTATGCCAATGCGAAGATGGTACCGTTTGTAGCTATTGTAGGTGAAAACGAAATGAAAGAAGGAAAGGTGACACTGAAGAATATGGCAAGCGGCGAGCAGTCGCTGGTTACTCCGGATGAATTGGTGGCTGCCATTCACGGATAAGTGTGAATCATTTCTAATAAAATAAGAACGCAGGTTTCACGGAAGAAGGCGGAAGAGGTAGAGGCTTCGGACTTCGGTTTCGTGGAACCTGTGTTTTTTATCTGAACACTGATAAATAATTCACAGTAGAACAGGAGATATGGAAATCGTATATTTAGTGATTGGCGTGATAGTGGGAGGTTTGCTGGGCTATTTGTTCGCAGCCCGGAAATCGGTAGCCTTGCGCTCACAGTTGCAGTGGAGCGAGGCACATGCCCAGGATTTGCTTCAAGCAGAGAAGGAACGTGCGGCGGCTTTAGCAGAACAGTATAAGAAAGAGACGGAGAGACTGCGTGGGCAGTTGGACGAACTTTCCGGAAAGTGGAGTGAGACCGGTCGGGCACTGGCAGCTTCACAAGCGGATCGTCGGAATTTAGAAGAGCGTTTGACGCATCAGAAGGAAGAAGTGGAGCAGTTGCGGAAGCAGTTGAATATGGAGTTTGAGAACATGGCCAACCGCATTTTCCAGCAGAAGACGGAGGCGTTCAATCGGCTCAGCTCGGAAACGTTGGGCAATCTGTTGAAACCTTTTGGCGAAAACCTGAAGGAGTTCAAGCATCAGGTGGAAGAAGTGTACGACAAGGAATCCAAGCAGCGCTTTTCGCTGGAGGACCGTATCAAGGAACTGATGCAGCTGAACAAGCAAATCAGTGACGATGCCAACAACTTGACTCGGGCTTTGAAAGGAGATTCCAAGGTACAGGGAAACTGGGGCGAAATGATTTTGGAAACCATTTTGGAGAACTCCGGACTGCGGGAAGGGGAGGAATATTTCCGTCAGGAGTTTCTGAAAGATGAGCATGGCGAGCCGCTCAAGAATGAACTGGGACAGCGGATGCAGCCCGATGTGCTGGTGGTGTATCCGGACAACCGGCAAGTGATTATCGACTCGAAGGTGTCACTTACGGCCTATGCTAACTATGTGGGGTGCGAGGATGCCGGACAGCGGGAACAGTACTTGAAAGCCCATTTGGCTTCGGTCAAGGCGCACATCGATGAATTGAGCCGGAAGGATTATTCCAGTTACAATGTGTCGGCCTTGGATTTCGTGATGATGTTTGTGCCCAATGAGCCGGCGTACCTGCTGGCACTCCAGGCCGACCCGGACTTGTGGAACTATGCGTATCAAAAGAAAGTGGTGCTGATGAGCCCTACGAACCTGATTGCGGCGCTGAGGCTGGCGCTGGATTTGTGGAAGCGGGAGTATCAGGTGAAAAATATTCAGGACATTATCAAGCGAGGTACTGTGTTGTATGAGAAGCTGGTGGGATTTACCGAGACTTTCGAGAAAATCGGTGATACGCTGCAGGCGGCTTCCACGGCTTACAAGAATGCCTTGGGACAGCTTTCACAGGGAAAGGGCAACCTGATTCGTCAGGCGGATATGCTGACAGAACTGGGCATTACGTCGAAAAAGAAATTCTCTCCTCGTCTCCGACAAGAGGCTGACAAGGATACGGCATTGGCTTCTCCGGCGAAGGACTTGTTTTCGGATTCGGAAGACAAATGAGGATAAAAAGAAACTCCATGACATCTTGTCTTGAATGTCATGGAGTTTCTTTTTTATACTAGTTTATAACTAGGCTGGGTTATAGTTTCACGGTATACTGCTTGGTTGCTCCGGCATAAATACCTGTCTGACTGAAGTCGGCGGTAAGTGTTTGTTTCTTCTTTCCGATTTTCAGTTCCACCTGAATGGGCGATTGGGTTTGTCCCGGATCGGCAATATGCAGGTTCGCAGTCTTGGCGGTAATATCTTTTACCATCAACACGCACGGTTTGTCCACCGTCACGCTCAGGTCTTTATGCTTGAATGTACCCGCTTCGAAGAAAGTCACCATCCAAACATTCAGCTTGGTGTTTCTTACGGCTTGAATCTTTGCTGTATTCGAAAGGATTTCAATGGCATTTTTCTTCTGATAATCCTCCATTTCTTTGGCTGAAGTTTTTCCTGGTACTACAATGTAGGCGTAGGAGCCGTCTTTCGGGCCTACTCCATGGTTGATGCCCAAGGTAAAGACATCCATTTTTTCTTCCTTCTTCGAAGGGCGGGGCACCTGGCAGATTTCTTCGAAATACTTGAATACGCCAGCCGGCTTTAAGTCTTTTTTTTCCATGCTGTTTTTATTTTATAATAGGAATAGAAGGGCTGTTTTCGCTTCTTCTATTGCTAAATATGGTTAATTTGATTGACTTATCTGAACTCATATCTCATTAAAGCCTATCTTTGCACTCACAAAATTAATAGAAATGGTTGAGACTATACTGATAACTTTGTTAATAGTTGCTATTTCCCTGGTATTATTAGGGGTGAAAGTATTCTTTACGAAGGGGGGAAAGTTCCCGAATGGTCATGTGAGCGGGAATAAAACGTTGCGTCAGAAAGGAATCGGATGCGCACAGTCGCAGGATCGCGAAGCACAAAAGAAACCACGTTTTTCTATTGATGAGTTGGAAAAAGCCTTGAACGATAGTATGAATTAAATTTATTAAAAACAATACTTATTAATTATGAATAGAATGAACTACCTCATGAACGGTTTGGCTGCTCTTGCGTTTATCGTTTTATTTTCACAATGTGCTGGCAAAACTGACAATCAAACTACAAGTACTCCGGCACAGGCTAATGCCGAACTGTCAGGAATGAAAATTGCCTATGTTGAAATAGATACGCTGCTTGCCAAATACAATTTCTGTATTGACTTGAATGAGGCAATGGTGAAGAAGAGCGAAAATGTACGTTTGACTTTGAACCAGAAAGCCAAAGACCTCGATCGTCAGAAACAGGAATTCCAGACAAAAGTTCAGAACAACGCTTATCTGACGCAGGAACGCGCCCAGCAGGAGTATAACCGTATTGCCAAATTGGAACAGGATTTGCAGAACTTAGGTAATAAGTTGCAGGCTGAACTGATGAGCGAGAACGAAAAGAACAGCTTGCAGTTGCGTGATTCTATCAATGCTTTCCTGAAGGAGTATAACAAGACTAAGGGTTACAGTATGATTATCAGCAACACCGGTTTTGACAATCTGTTGTATGCCGACAGCATTTATAACATTACCCGTGAAATTTTGGACGGTCTGAATGCAAGATACTCTTCTCCGAAGAAATAAGTTGGAAAATAGTTGCGGAGTATTCTGTTAGCTTGGTTGATATAATGAGTTAAGAAGATAACCGTAATAAGTTTATATCATAAAGAAAGGAAGTTAATATCATGCTTGGCATGAAGTTAACTTCCTTTTTTAGTTATATGCCTAATAATCTTTGGGAGGATTCGTAACACTGCAAAAAAGACTTTTAGGGCTTTTCTTCTGTTTATCTTTCAGCTTCTATTGTATAAGTAAAACTATCTGCCCTGTAATAGCCTATATTATATTCAATAGGTATTTGGTTAATATCGTAAACAAAACGTTCCCGAATCAGGATGGGAGCTGTTGGTTTGATATCTAGTTTTTCTGCAATGGTCTCTCCTGCAAGTCTGGCAGAAATCTTTTCTTTACTTGTCTTTACAATAATGTTGTAGTCTTTTTCTAATAACTCATATAAAGGACGTGTGAAATCTTCTTCACCGGTTAAGGGGGTGCTTGGGTTAAAGTAGGAGATGAAATAAACAAATGGATACTCTTTCTTTCCTCGTACTCTTTCCAGTACGATACACTTAGGGGAAGTATTTGGAGCTATCTCAAAAAAGTTACAAATATCTTCTGTTGGTTTTTTCCGGCTAATGTGTAGCTCGAAATTGCGTATCTCTATACCTAGCATCTTCATTTCTTGAGAGAAACTCAACCAATTTTTTACTCCTCCCAAGATCCCTTTTTGTGCAACTTTTGTACCTACTCCTTTTTTACGTACCAACAAACCTTCGAATACAAGTTTGTTGATAGCTTGTCTTAGCGTATTCCGAGAAATATTTAGCTTTTGTGAAAGTTCTACTTCATTAGGTAGGTATTTGCCTGTTTTATATTCTTCGGAATCAATTAGATTGCGAAGAATCTCCTCT
>ENA-ORRO01001117-ORRO01001117.1-human-gut-metagenome-genome-assembly--contig:-NODE-1117-length-20007-cov-29.526063_pt1 | contig 20007 bp, 24 predicted proteins | sample MGYA00242176_ERZ509136 | MGnify/ENA primary metagenome ERZ509136 (study PRJEB26280, sample SAMEA2338644) | human gut metagenome | biome: human gut; feature: human-associated habitat; material: faeces...
AAAGAGCCATGTTGACAAGCGAGATAATCAGCAGGATGCCGCGCACCCATGTGCCGACCTTGACATTGCTGATGTTTGCAAGGATGTCCTTAATTTTTGCCATTTTGATAGCCTCCTAAAATATGTTGTCTATGCCCTGCGCAGCGAGAAAATCCCGCTGTTCGTGCTTAATTTTTGCGGCGTAATTAAGTGCCGCGTGCATATCGCCGTTGCAGTGCGCGTCCGGTATGCGTTGTACGGCGCGTGCGGTCGCTTCGCTGACGGCGAGAGCCGCGTTTGTGCTCGCGAGCAGGTTTTTTTCAAAAACTTTTCGCGAGTTTTCCTGCTTCGTGCGCTCCGCTTCGAGCTTTGCGTCCTCTGCGGCGCGGGCTTTTTCTCGCCTTGCTTCCTCTTCCGCTCGGGCGGTTTCGCGTTTTACGATGCTCCGCTCCAAAAGCCAAACAAAAAAGCCGACGATAGCGACGGTCAACGCCGACGGTATGCCGCATATTGCGGCAATCTCTCCGACGGTCACTCGATCACCTCCAAATATTTGACGGCAACCCAACTTGAGATGTCCGTCAAAAGAGCCTCCCTGACTCCGCCGTTTGTCTGGATTTTGCCGACGATATGCTGCCTTTTCAGCTGCGCACCCGGAACGATGGAGCCACGTGCCGCCGTGAGTCCGCCGTAAGTCGCGCCGGGCTTTATTTTGACCTTGCTGCCTACCGCGACGGTCTTTGCAGGCGACTGCAAAACGGTAAGGTCGGCGGTATAGACCCAGCTGTTAATCTCTTTAAGCAGTGCCTTTTCGCCGTTGACCGATTTGACCGTGTGCTTTTTAAGTTTGACCCACATCGGGATCTTCTGCCCGGTCGCGTACTTGTTGCCTTTGATTTTGACGATATCCCCTGCTCTGACGGTTGCCGTTGCAGGCTTGTCCTCGCTCGGTTTGACTGCCGGAGCGGACTTTTTCTTTATGCCGTAAAAATTGGCGATAGCCTTGACGATAGCCTCTGCGCACTGTCTCTGTCCGGCGGCGGTCTCGACGTGCTTGCGGTCGCTTGCCGTGTCAATAAATACGGTCTCTATCAGCAGACTCTCGCACTTGCATGAGCGGACAAAACCGAAATAATCCGTGCCGTTTGCAGGATTGATTTTGACCTTGGCGCCTCTGTCGCGGATGCCGAAAGTGTTAGCAATGCTCTTGCTGATTGCTCCGGCGAGCTTCTTGCCGGACGCGCTCTTGTGCTTGTAATAGACCTCCGAGCCTGTGCCGCCTGCGGCGTTGAGGTGTATCTCCATTGCCAAATCATAGCCGTGCTTGTTGACGTGGGCTATTCTGTCCGTCAGATAAAGCGTCGCGTCATAGTTTATGACATCGGCTGTGCAGGCATAGCCTTTAAAAATCTCGCCTATGTACTTGCCTATTTCGCGTCCTATCTTAAATTCCTGATAGTTTCCGCCGAGTGCGCCGCTGTCATAGCCGCCCTTTGCTGATTTTCCGTGACCGATTGATACGCAGATATTCATTTACTCTGCCTCCTCAAAATATACTCCGACGAGCTGCGACGGTACATAGTGCAGTATAGTACCTTGACCGTTGCTGTCGTCTCTTGTGCATCTGTAAATTTTGCCGGCGTCAGCATAATATAGGTCTTTGTAGTACCTCATACCAGCCGCCGCCGTGATAGGATTGTTGATTGTGCCGTCCTCGCCGACCGTGATGCGTTCCCAGTGCGCCGCCACATCCTCCGGCAACCATGTCGGATTTGCCGTTATAGCGTTGTAGCAGCGATAGAGCCCGCTCGGTCTGCGGACTATACTGCCGACGGCATAATCGACATACCCGCTCCACAGCAGATAAAGCTCGGCATACTCCAAAGCTTCCGCGTCCGTCGTGACCTTTGTCAAAACGCCGTCTATCTTGTCGCGATAAGCCTTTGCTTCTGCTCGCGTCATGCGTCTGCACCTCCTGTGATTATTTCAAGTGCTTCGGAATCGGATATCGGGTCATCGTCCGACTGCTGGACTTCCGTCCACGTCTGCGTGATTTCCGTCTCTGTCTCCGTCCATGCGGCGATATAGTTTTTCCCGTCATTCGGGCAGTCCGTCAGCGTTATCGGCTTATAGCCGTTTGCCAGATAGACCGCCGGGTCGTTGGTAAAAACATCGCCGTCTGCTGTTTTAAGTGGTCTCGGCGCTCCTCTGAGCTCGCCGCCGACCAGTTTTCCGTATATCATATTTTCACCCCCATGTGAAGCTGCCCGCGCCCTGATTATAGAGCGCCGTTTTGCCTATAAGATCATAAAGGCACGGCACACCGTTTGCATCGAGACACGGGACAAGCCGCTGTGCATCGCCGTCGGTGTAGCTATATAACCGCATAACAGCCTTATTGCCCGACCAGTTGTTGTTGCCGACGTCAAATATCAGTCCGTTTGTCGGTGTCTCGAAGTCGGCGATATCGCTCCAAGATTTTTTTAAAATATCATTGACCCACACGCCGGCTTTGTTTATTTGGATTTTTGTTCGTTCCAATGATGAAGCCGCCGCAAAACGGTGCTTTTGATACTCGGAAAAGTCGCCGGAGAAAACAATCGGATTTTTGTTTTGAAACAGCGTAAGATTATTTTTCAACGCACTCTCGCGCGAACCGAATATGCCTGCGTCCCTGTTTATTTCACCGACTATCCTGAAATCTATGGTGATATCAGAATCCTGCGTCAGCTTGCGCCCGGTGTCGATATACTGGCTGCCCGAGGACTGCAAGAAGCTCACGGGAGTGAAGTCATCCGGCAGACCTTCGATATGCCGCGCGGCACGCGAAAAAAGTTCTCTTCTTCGCCCCATCAAGTGCCGTCACCGACCTTCTGCGCCGCCAAAATTTTGTCTTTGAAGCTCAGCTCCCAGGTTTCGCCGTTGTGAAAATCCGGCGCAGTGCCGATATATCCGGTGCCCGCGGGCAGAGTGACGGTTATATCGCCGCTTGCCGCGAAGCTCAGGCGCATCCAAGATTCGAAATCACCTACCGGATAGCTTAGCTTTAAGGTCGTGACATCTGTAAGACGGTACTCGGTATTGTCAGCAAGGGTTATATATGGACCCTCAGAGATTTTTTGAGCGATTATGGGTTTGTTATTATAATAAAGAACTCCATTAGAGTCGGAAAGACCATCAAGTACGGACTTATTACTATGCTCGTGGGCTTTCTCAACCGCAGGATAAACCAAACTGTTAAGAATTGTCTGTAAACTTAATGATTGTGCAGAGCTGTCGGCAGATATCTTGGCTTTAATACTGTCTGCTTCAAGTGGTTCCACATAGCAATCCCACGTATCTGTGTTATCGACATATACATAAAAGACCGCATTGGCAAAAACTAAGAACTCATAATCGGTTTCTGTGGCAATCCCGAGAGGAATTAAAAATGTGTTATTCTCATTCGTAACCGTGAAAGCAATCAAAACTTGCTTGCCCGCCTTATAAGCTGCATCTATTTGCTCGTAGGTCTTATTGTGGGAAGTAATTGTATATCCATCTGCCCCGCTTTGCGCCTGCACATTAACAATAAAAAGTTCCGACTCTGTTGAACCTCCGCCACCTATAACCTTGCCATCGTACAGCAGCGTGCCGGTATCATCGGCGGTCAACAGGTCAATGACCGGCTTGTTATCATGGCCGTGCCGTGCAGCGGTGTTAAGAGCTATCTCGGCGGCGAGGCTGTGCGAGAGCCGCTCTGTGCCGTCCGGGATTGACACCTTTGCAGAGCCTGTTATCATAGGCGCATAGCCGACTATCTCGCCGTCCGCAAAGGCGACAAGCTGCGCTGCCATGTTGCCCGGCTCGGGCACAACATCGCTTGTAATTTTAACCGCCACATAGCCGTCCGCAGGAGTCAGCGGCTCGGTTTGCAAGTAATCGCCGACCGTCGACTCAAAGTAGACACGATAGCTATCTGCGTCTTTAAGTTCGGCGGGCACAGGCAAGGCAAGCACGGTAAAGTTATTTTCCGCGCGATAGCCTACGTCGTAGCCACGCGGGCGGCTGTATTCGACTTTTATCGTTCTTTCCTGCATCTTCCTTTACCTCCTCTTTCGCGGGCTCTGCAGCCTGTTTTTCGCAGTCTGTAAGCATTTCGGATAAAAGGTCAAGCTTGCCGATAATCTTCGCGATTTCGACCTTGTTGACCTCTATTTGCTGTATCATCTGCGCGTTGTGCTTCTGCAAGGCGTCGCCCTGCGCTTTGACCTCTGCGATTTTCTTTTCGATTTCGGTTTTTGTCATTTTTTCACCGCCTATTCGTCTGCAAATTTCAACCGTCTGCCATTAAAATACAAAAAGTCGCCATTTGCCGTAAGTGTCCTGATGTATGTCGTGTTGTCCTGATTGCTTGTCTGAAATGTTAGACGCATAATATTATCAGCCTCTGTCCACGCATAAAGCCCCGCCCAGAGCTTGCCGGAGGTCTCGCCCCTTATTTCCAAACCCGCTCCCGGTGTCTTTTCGGCGTTCATTTTTGCAATACCAACGCCAAGTTTAAAATTTGTTCCGCCGACGGGTCTGTGGTGTATCAGGCTTTCAAACTGGTCATTTTTTGCCTCGTTTGTCTCGACACATTGTCTGATTCTCGTTCTGTTTTTTTCGATAATCGCGAAATCAGTGTCCCAGTTGTACGCCAAACCGCCGACGGCAGGCTTCGCCGCAGACGCGTTGACGGTTGAAGTGCCAAATCTAAAGCCTTTCGAGGACTGCTCGCCGAGCGTAAACTCAGGCGCGGCTATAGTCGCATACCAGTCGCCGCCGAGTGCAGTTTTAAACAACATCGAGCTGCCAAAGGTCAGATATTTTTCCCCTGTTCCTGTTTCCGTGCCTGCGCCTTGATATAGGTCAAGCACGCCGCCGGACAAATCGGCTTTATAGCCGTCGTTGTTTAAGATTGACAGAGTACCGCCGTCAAGGTTTATGTCGCCGCCAGTGATGTTGATGTCGGAAGCTTCGATGTGACCGGTTTCGAGGTTAAAGGAAAATTCGCCATTTATGGACTGCATTATGCCGGCGCGGATGATGTTCGCGTTTAGAATGCCCGTGTCGATAAAGTCAGCGACAATGTGACCGTCCTGCGTGACTGCTGTCCTGTATGGTCCGGAGTAGCCGCCGGACGAATGACCAAAGCCGGAAAGATTAAACCGCCATATGTTTTTGGCGGTCGAGATGTCCGGCGTGTCCATGATTAAAATTTCCTGCGGATTCTGCGACGGGTTGAGTCGGACATATCCGCCGCTGTTCCCGGTGATTGCCGCCGTTGCGTCGGCTATCGCCTTTTCGTATGCCGCCGTCAAGTCGGACTTCGCCGAGACGAGCTGACCGCGCAGGTCTTTGGCCTCGTTGACCGTCTGTTTTATGACGTCGGCAAAATTCGCACGCGGCGATCCGAGGTCAATGGATGTGTACCGCTCGCGCAGGACATCATAGACCGTTTTAATTACCTTTGCTTTGATATTGATGTTGAGGTCTTTGTGATAGATCTGCACTGTGTCGCAAAGGCTGACAGACTCGAGCGCGGAAAAACTCGCGTATTCCGGCGACTGCGACAAGTCCACAAATGACACCGTCATTGACACGGTCGGCGAGTTGATGTCATTTGCCGCCGCGTATGCCGCCACCGCCGAGTCAAGCCCGCTCTGCGTGATTTTGCTATCGCCGCCCGAAAAATCGGACGAAAAATCGCGTATCAGCGTTTTTGCATTGATGCCGCTTGAGTTGATCACTGCCTTATAGCTGTGCAAGTCGACATTGTCGTTTTTGACATAGCCATATATGCCGGTGTATGCGCTATCCATGTCGATATCGCACTTTAACTCCGTCATGTTGCGACCGTATGCAATTCTGACCCCGCGATCTTTGCCGCGCGCCTTGTGCAGCTTTATCGTGTGATTGTCAAACTCGTACTCGCCGCCGTAGACGTCAAGGACGGAGCCGGACACTCCGCCGAGCGCAGCGCGCGCCGAAACATTGGTCAGTGCGATTGACGACGACAGAGTAATATCGGTCGTCGCCACGGAAAAGCCTGTGTCCTTGCCGAGCTGATTCTTTGCGGCGGTCAATATGGCGTTGATAGCGACCTGCGCGTTTCCGGATGCCGAAACGGTCGGCACCGGATAGCCGGAAAGTGCGTAGCTGATATGCTCGCAGCTAACGGTAAACATGCCGTTGATAGGCTTTGACACTTTGCGGATGTGGAAAAACTGATTTGCGGCGGTCGCGTTTGGCTTTGCCTTGACATATCGGTCAATGACAAGATCTGCGGCGTATCGTCCGAGCATCGGATATTGAAATTCGAGCTCGAAAACGCCGTTGCGCTCTTCCGTGCATTGGCAGTCGCTCGCCTCGGCAAGCCAACCGATTTTGGTTTTTGCGTCCGGCTTATAAAGTATCGGTATCATAAGCGCCTCCAGTGCGGCACGATCTCGACCTTGGTCACGGTTCCGCCGCTCCAACTTATAGCATTTCCCCCGGGTGACAGCACCGGAAAGCTGTCAAAGTTGGCTCTGTCCGGTTTGCCGGTCGCGCCGGTATAGACAAGCTGCAGGCTGCTGTCGCACTCGATATAGCTGCCGATGTTTAAAAACGGAAAGGCTTGACCACCAATCGAAAGCGTGATGTTTCCACTGCCGTATATCTTGATATATGGCAGCGCGGAATACGCCGTCGGATTGGTGATTTTTTTCGCCGCCGTCAGCGTCGTTTTGACATCGCCGGAAGTCAGAAAGCGGAACGGCTTGCAGCTGAACACCAGCTTCGCCGTGCCAAAATTCCGGATCTGCTCGTCCCAATCCTGCCCGCTCGTGCAGATTGCCATGCGATAGCTGCTTGTGTCGGAGCTGTCCGCCAGTTTAGCATATGCCGCACTGCCGAAAAGCCAGTCTGCGATAGCGTCGCGGTTTGCCGCAATGTCTTTGCAGCCGACGGTGTAGGTGATTTCTACATTTTCAAGGTCGTCGATGCTCGAATCGATTATCAAAAGCCCGGCGCGGCCGGGAATCTTTTGCAGATCATACGGTCGCGCCGGTGTTTTGTTGATTGTTGCCCCCTGCACCACAAGGCCGAGGTCGCTTGATTTTTTGGAATTGAATGTGAAAGTTTTAGGCATATGCCCGCTCCTTTCTGCGCATCTCGTCGTAGATTTCCTCGGCGATGCGCGAAGCGAGAGCCCTCACATCGCCCCCGCCGTCTGCGGCATTTATGGTGACATTAAAGTTGTAGACCTTATTGCCGCCGCTGACTGCCGCCCGCGCTCGGCGCGCCGTGAAATTCCCTGTTGCGTTGATGTCGACATCCATCGGTATGGAGTCGGTCATTCTCTTCGCGACATCGCGCATCGTGGTTTCAAAGCCGACGCCAACGCCGAGAGCCATGTTTTTACCGATCTGGTCGCGGAAAACGGTCGACGGTGAGTGTATGCCGAGCACCGATTTCATCGCTTCGGTGACGGCAGAACCGAGAGACTTGATTTTTCGGATAAGCCAGTCTTTCATGTTCTTGATACCGTTCCACAAGCCTTCAAGAAGATTTTTACCGAGTCCGGCAAAAACGGTTGACGGCGAGTGTATGCCGAAAAAGTTTTTGAAGCCTTCAAGCATTGCTTTGCAGACCTTGACAATTGCGTCCACGACAAGACCTTTGTTGTCCCACAAACCTTTGACGATGCCGCCGATCAGCTGAAATGCCGCCGGGATAAGACGCGGAACGTTGGCGATAAGCCCGGTCGATATTTCTATCACCAGTCTGACTGCCGAGTTGAGAATTTTAGAAAGATTATCATCCTGTAGCAGTGCATTGACAAGCGAGTCGACGAGCGTAAACGCCGCGTCTATCACTTTGTCGATGTTATCCGCAAGCGCGCCGACGAGCACAACAATAAGCGTGACCGCCGCCTGCATGATAGGATCTAAATTCGCGACGATTCCGTCGACCAGAGTAAAGACGACGTCAACCGCGCCGGAGAGTATCGGCGCGAGGTTGGAGACAAGGCCATCGAGCAGAGAGTTGACCATCTGCGCGCCTGCGTTAAGCAGTGACGGCGTCTGCTCTAAAATCGCATTGATAACATTCTGCACGACCGGAGCGGCGTTTCTAACGACCGCCTTAACCGAGTTTAAGAGATTCATAATCATCGGTTCGAGGTCGGCTTCGCTGTTGCCGAGGTTTTCCTTGAGCGTCTGCATTGCCGCCTTCGTCATGCCGATAGATCCGGTCAGTGTGCTTTCCGCTTCACGCGCAAAATTGCCTGCATACTGCTCCGTTTTTTCAAAAAACATCTGCATCGCAAGCTCGGCTTTTTCAGCGTTCGATGCTTTGTTCCAGACAAAGTTGATGCCCTTGCCGGCAGCATATGCCTGCAAGGTCGTCGCGTTCATAGCCACGCCGAGGTTGTCCATCATCGTGAAGTTGCCTTTTGCAGCTCCGGCGATAGATTCAAGTGCCTGCGATGTATCAATGCCCATGACGGACGCGACATCGGTCGCGCGCTGCATAGCCTTTGTGGTCAGCTCAAGGCTGCGCTCCTGCGACAAGCCGGAGCCTTGAAACAGCGAACCCATTTTGTTCGCTGTCGCGAGGTATTCGCTCTGAGCAACGCCCATGTTCTTATAGGCACTTTTACTCTTTTCAACGACCGCATCGGCATAGCTGCCAAAAACAGCCGTCGAGCCGCCGAGGTTCTGCTCGAGCTCGCCAAAAGCGGAAACGGAATCTTTAACAAAGTCCACAACGCCCTTCGCGATGCTTTTGCAAGCCGAGGCGACTTTTTTCAAGCCGCCGACAATGATGTCGCTTATGACATTTGCCTTGATACGGTCGCCAAACTTTAAGCTCTTCTCACCGGCATCTTCAAGGCCATCTCCGGCTTCATCGGTTCCCTTGCGGAAATAATTAAAACGTTCCTTCGCGTCGTTTAACTTGTTTTTCAGCTTATCAAAGACATTGATTTTTTCTTTAAACGCGTCAATTTTGTCATGCGTGCCTTTCAGCGCCGCGCCAAACTTTTCAATAGCCGTTTCCGGTTTTTTCTCCTTGGCTTCTTCCAAACTTTCGTTGACTTCGTTCAATCTGGCTTTGGTCTTGGCAAGCTCGGCTTCTGCGTTGTTCAGCTTTAAGGTCCAGCTTCGTACCTGTTCTGTTCCTTCGCCGTATTTTTGATTCGCGTTGTGCAACGCGATTTTTATCATATTAATCTTTTCTTGCTGTTGCTTCGCGGATTCAGAAAGCACTTCGCCCTGTGATGTCCACAGCTGCATTTTGTCTTTATTTTCCAAAAAAACGGCGTCATTCTTCTTCATCTCGCTTTTTAGCACTGACAAACTTTTATTGATATCAGTTACGGCTTTTTTAAAATCAGCTTCGCCGTCAAGTACGATTGAACCTCGCATATATGCTATGCTTCCCGCCATTAGTCATCTTCCACCTCCTCTTTGTCTAATCCATGCCATATGCAATAATTTTCAAACAGGCTTGTGACTTGCCGCAAGGTCAGCCGCCAAGCCTGCGCAAAAGGAAAGCCGAGTAATGCCGTCGCTCTGAAAATCCAGAGGTCAACATCGACTATTACTCGGCTTGGCTGTTTTTTGTTTCTTCGAGTCCTGCCGCTTCTGCCACGGCATCGACGGCGGCGTTCAGCTCATCGTCCTCCGGCAGCTCCTCGGCGGTCGGAAGCGACACGCCGAAGGTCTGCATCAGCACGTCGGTGTACTCGCTGATGTTTCCTATGTCGATTTTTCTGCCGATATAGCTCTCGGTGACATGCTCAAGCTTGACATCGTGGTCGTCGTTGTAGGCATCGACCGCGTCGTTGATAAGCACGGCAAGGATCCACTTAAGTTGTTTGACCTCACTCGACGCTCCAAAGACATTCTCAAGCTCGCCATACCTCTCCTGCAGCTGTTCGATACAGTTCAGTGTCAGAGCGACATTATATGTCTTTCCGCCGATAGTCAGCGGAACCCGTCTTTCTTTTGTTTCGCAAATAATAGCGTTCATAAATAGACGCGCGGGCGAGTTTCCCCGCCCGCTCCTCCTTTTTGGTTTATGTGTCGGAGACCGTGATTCCGAACTTGGTCTTAAGTGCGGCGATCGCCTCGGCGGCGGTGGTGTAATAGGTCTTGGTGCGCCATGCCCCGGACTTGTCCGCTATTGCCTTGCCCTCGAGCGACGAGGTATTAAAGGTGATGTTGTCGCCTTTGGTGGTGTGTGTCTCACTCGGGAGCGAGAATTTGACCTTGTGGACAACATAAGTCAGATACTTTCTCACGCCGTCCACGACCTCGACGGAAACAAAGCCATATCCGCCATATACCGGCGCATCGCTCGCCTTTGAGGTCAGCACGGTCGGCTTCGGCGTGCCCGTGCCGGTGCCCTCGGTCTTCGTCTCGCCGAACATACTCACAAAAACCTCAACCGGAATAGTTGACGTTTCAAGAGTGATGTCGGCATCTTTAAATTCTGTTTCATACTCCGCCAGCGCGTCGTCGGCATAGAGAGAGCCTTCGACCTTGTTCGGTTTGACTTCGGTCTTGACCATCTTGCCGACAAAAGCACCGTTTTCGTAGGTTATCGCCGAGTCGGTTTCTGACTTAATCGGCGCGAAAACAGGCAGAGATGCTTTGAACTGTGCCATTTTTTAATCGTCCTCCTCGTCATTGACTACGCCCTCGATTTCGGCGTCAACCGCGATCTGGACATAGTTCTTTTCTTCATCGTACAACTCCGCAGTCGACGTGACCGTAAAGCCCGCCGCGCGGAGCCGTTTTCTGATTTGCTTTTTGTATTTCTGCGGATTGTTCCGCGTCCACAGCGACACGCGCACATATGTGCCGTCATATATCGGCTCATCGTCCGCCCAAAACTCCGGCCGCTCGTCGAGATAGGAAAAAGTGATATACTCCTCGTCGTCGCCGGAATAAAAATTCGGATATATTTTCATTCCCATATCGCCGAGTGCCGACCTTATCAGCTGATTCACATTCATCACTTTAACCCCGTTTCTTTCTTAAAAGTCTCGGCCATCGCCCGCTCGCACTCGCTCTTGCTATCGTTTAGAGCTTTAGTCAAGATCGGTGTCGGTGCTTGTTTTTTCGTGCCGTACTCCATGTGCGCGAGAATCTCCATGTTGCGGACCGGTGTTTTACGCTCTTTAAGCTCGCCTTTTGAGTTAATGTACTGTGTCGCAACTCCGGTCGGTCTGACCGTGGCGATATATGCACCGTCTTTCGTCCTCTTTGCGCGGGTCTTTTTGACGCTGTCAATCATCGTGCCGGTTCTGCGATGTTTCGCAAGCTCGGCTTTGACCCGCTTTTCGAGGATTGGCACCGCAGCATTGACCATCTGCGGCGCGTACTTGTCGACATCCGACAGCTTGCCGAGACTTCGTAAAAAAGCCGGATCTATTTCAAAATCAAACTTTCCCATTCAGTCCACCTTCATGTCGGAGCAGTGCAGCTCCGTCAGACCGTCGAGACGGTCATAGACGCGCGTTATCTGCAGTTTTGTTTCGCCGTCGTAGACAAATTTGCTACGGCGGTCAAAAGACCGCGAGCGCACGACGTAGACCCGCTCGACTTTCATTCCGGCTTGCGCCGCCTCATAAAACTCGCTCGACTTCGACGACTCCGCGTGCGCCCACAGCGGCAGGCGCCGCTCGGTGTTTTTCTCGTAACCGTCGGCGTCCTGCCCGCTCTTGTCGATATAGGCTACCTCAATTCTGTTTTTCAGATACATCGGCTTTTGCCTCCGTTCTCAGCTGCAGTGCAAAGCTGTTAAAAAGCTTCTCGGTGTTCGCCGACACCGTGCGGTTTAGCTCGCCGCCGTCGTACATATCACGCACGGCGACGAGCACAAGAAACTGTGCGCGCGGATCGTTAAGGTCACAGTCGCTGCCGACAGCGGCCGAGAGGAACTTCTCGGCCGCGTCAATGAAGCCTTTTATCATTGCGTTATCGACATCATCGTCAACACGCAGGAAGCGTTTAGCTTCCGCAAGCGATACGGCCATTTCTCACACCGCCTCAGCCGTTCTGCTTGCCGGACTGCAGGACAGCAATCTTCTGATTGTTCTCGACCTTGGAGTCTGCCTCGAGCCAGCCGACAACGCCCTTGGCGTTACTGTCGGCATACTTCTCGTTAAGCACCTGCAGCTCGAGCTGTTTTGCAATTTTAAGCGCCATGCCCGAAAAATCACCGTAGAGGACGGGGAAGCCCTCCTGCACAGTCGCCTCGTCCATAGCGTCGGAGAGGTATACAGGAGATCCGAGTATCTTCCAGCCGAAGCCGTTTTCGATGTCCTTCATCAGGTAGTCATTCTGTGAGTTTTTGGTCTTCCTAAGCGCGGTAAAGGTCTTGTTGCTCATGATCCACATCGCATTGGACTGGTAGATCTGCGGCACCATAGCCTGCATATCGATAAGGACATCAAAAGTGATACCGGAGAGCGCATAGGTGGTAAGCGTCTTCTTGTTGGTGGTCGAAACCGCGCCGGTCATCTTGTCGATCGTGCCGTGGATAAGCTCGCGCTCGAGCTTGGCGCGGAAAGCCTCGGTCATAAGCTCCTCAACCTTTGCAACGATGTTGATATCGGTGTTGTTGATAAGCTTGTTGGAAATGACGGTAAGCGCGCCGAGGGCATAACCGGTAAGGTCAACGCTCGTAAACTTGCCCTGACCTGCGGTCAGTGCGGCAAACTCTGCGCCCTGATATGCGGCGGCGATGTCTCCGGTCGGAGAATCTGCGCTTGCGTCGGTACCGTAAACCGGAATCGACAGCGCGCCTTTGGTATAATACTTAGTCGCTCTCTCGACGATAGGCGAGATGTTGATAATATCGGTGATTATCTTGCTCGCGATGGTTTTCGGGATAATCGCACCGTTCGAGCCCTGCGACATTCCCGCCGAGGCCGCCTTTCTCAGATATTCGACGAAGCTCTTCTCTTCGCTGAGATCTGCACCGCCGTTGTCGCCGTGCTCCTCGGGGTCGAGCTCGTCCTGCTCCGCCTCAAAAAGGCGCTTCTCGGTCTCATACTCGCCCTTGAGGTTGTCGACCTCGTCGAGGCAAGCCTTGACAAGGTCAACCTCGCCCGCCTCATTGTGCTGCCTTGCCTCTTCGGTCTTGGACTTGATTTTGGCAAGCAGATCTCTCATTTTCTTATTCATCGTTTGATTCCTCCATGTAGATAAAATTTTCACGGATGCGTATGGCATCCGTGTAGTCTGTGGACTTTTCTTTTTCTTCGGGCGGTTCCTCGCCCTCGAACTCTTTGGTCACGCCCGCCGCGCGCTGTGCGGGAACCGCGACAAAAGAAACCTCATAAGCGTCGACCGCGCCGACAAGCTTATAAAAGCAAAGCGCGCCGTCGTACCGTTTGCCGCGATAGTGCTCGCATCGTCTGGCGTCGCCGCCGCAGATGGAGCACTGCGCAGATTTGACGCTGCACCCGACGCTGCACTCCTTTTTGATGCCGCCCTCGATTTCGGCGATGAGCTGCCCGCTCGTTGCCTTAATGCAATAGCAGTGTAAGACAAGCTGTTTATACTCTTCGCCGGTCTTGGTGGTCTCGCCGGGACTGGTGATAACCTCCGCGTCAAAAATCCGTGCGCACTGATTTGTGCTCTGCGGATTGTGGTCGCTTATGACGGTCTTGCCTTTGTACAGCTCGGCAAGCTGCTCAAGCGTCTCGCCGGAAAATGCCTCATAGTCGCGGTCAATCTCGTTGTCGCAAGCGACCATTTTGAAGGCAAATACCTCTTCGGCGGTCAGCTCTTTCAGCGTACAGGCGTTGATTTTCGCCATTTTGTCATCGTCAAGGTCAAGGCTCTTGACAATGGCGCATTTGTCAATTTTCATCTTTTTCACCTCCTTTGGCGTACTGTATTCCGGCTTGCGTCAGCGGCAGCATGGATCCGTTACAAATCAGCTGGTCGCCGCCAGGACGCTCGCCTTTATCCAAATAGGCACGCGCCTCATTTGGTGTGTAAATGGCGTTTTGTACTGCAGTTGCCATCGCCTCGAGCTGTGTCTTAAAGTCCGCGCGGAGAATGACCGCCGCGTTGAATTTTGCAAAATACCCGTTTGCGATATCCTCGTCGCTCAGAAGCTTGTAGGTGACCTCGTCCTCGTACTGCTTCAAGATGTACAAAAGCGTGTCAATATAAAAAGCAAGCTGCTGCTGCTCTGCGGCGGCGTAGCTTGCTTTCTCATAGTCGTTAATCTGATTCGGTTTAATTCCAAAGGCGGCGGCGATCTGCAGCGCCGAGTATTTTTTCAACTCGATAAACTGATTGTCGGCGAGTTTCATGTTCAGCGGCTGAATGGTCGAGCCTGCCGGAATCGGCACGAGGTTTTTGACCGTGTCGACCTTCCCGGTGATATACTCTTCAATCTTCGTGGTGTATCGCTTCTCAAGTTCGTCGTTCAGGTTGCCGGTATACTGCAGGACGGCCTTCGCGGTAAAGCCGTTCTTGTACATCTCGTTCAGCATCTTCTGCCCGCGCATGTTCCCGCCGAGCGTGGTACTCAGCTGGTCCCGGACACTCAGCCCGGCGACGCCGTCAAAGGAAACGGACGTGCGGAAATGCATAATGCTGTCGTGCGGAATCCTGACGGTCTCGCCGCTTTTCGGATTGTGGAAAAGATACCAGATAGCACCTTTCTTTCTGTTCCAGATTCCTTTATCGTCGCAGTATATCTCCACGCTCTCCGGCGGCAGGCACCACAGGTTTGTGTTTTTGCCCGCTCCCGTTATCCACACATACGCGTTGCCGTAGTGGTTTCGGTTGATTTCGACCGTCGACCAAAAGTGCGTGGCGGTCATATACGGATTCGGACGGATTGCGAGCAGACGGTAAAGCTCGTGCTTCTTCGCCGTCTCGATTCCGCCGCCGGATGTCGTGCGCATGATTTTAAACGGCATCTTTCCGATAGCTTCTGACAGGATCTTTATACAGGCAAAATATGTCGCCTCGCCCAGAGCCTCGCCGTCGTCGCTTATGCCGAGAAAATCAAGCAGCGCCTGCCGCTCGACCGTCTGCTGGTCGCTTGCACTTTTTTTCTTAAACAATGGCATCATGCCCACCCCATTTTCTTCAAATAATCTTCGACCACCGTTTCATAGTCCGGCGTCTCTTCTTTGCTGGATTTTCGATACGCGACATGCGCGTCGATAATAGCGTCGACGACATCGATGCGCGCGTGCCGTGCGTTCACTTCCTTGTCGACTTTGATTTCGCCAAAAGAGTTTTTCGTCTTTTTCGCGTTGACAATAGACCACGACATCAGCGCGTTCCGCTGGTCGTAAAGCACATTTCCGGCTTTGACCTCGAGTGCAAAGTCAACCGTCGTGTCCGACAGAAAACGCGCCGACTGCTTAACTTCAAGCAACGGCGCGCCGAGCGTATCAAGTTCTTCCAAAAATGCGTCCGCATTGTGCGGGTCATATCCGATGCAGGCGATGTTGATTTCAAACTTTTCCTGCAGTTCTTTCAGATCTGCTACGATTTGCAGATAGTCGTTTTTCAGACCGCCGACCGCTTCGGACGGCGTAAGCAAGCCGGACTTAGCCCACACATCATACGGTGCGGTGTCCGTGATAATATGTTCTTCAAGTCGCTTGGCCGGAATGTACGAGTGCGACCAGACGTATATCTTGCCGTCGTCAAGCGGAAAGAGTAGCGCAAGTGAGGTCAGATCTCCGCCGCTTGAGAGGTCGAGCCCGGCGAAACACTTGCGGCCGCGCATATTTTCAATCGTCATTTCCGTCCGACCGAGCTTCCACTCGTTCGGTGTGATATACTGCGTGTCGCCATACTCATACCACAGGTTTTGACGCTTGGTCATATAGTCGGACATTTCAAAGCCGCCCATCTGCTTCGCCGTCTGCGCATCGCGGCGGAGCTGTTCGAGCGCGCTCGGTACTGTCACGAGGTGCGGATTCGCTTTATACCACACGCTCTCGTCAAAAGGGTCGTCCTCTTTGTCGAGCGTATAAATGTCAACAAAAAAGTCGTCGGCTTCCGCCGTGCCGGCAAGTATCTGCAGGCAATAATCGTCCATCTCGCGGCAGAAGCTGTTCAAGCTTTTTCCGCGCGTGGTTATCATCGATATCAAAGCTTCGTCAAGCGAGGCTTGGCCGTTGTACAAGGCTTTGTAAATGCCGTTATCTTTGTGCTGGTGAATTTCGTCGACCGAGCAGAAGATTGCGCGGAAACCATCGTCAAGCCCGCTCTCTCTCGACAGCGCCTCGATCGTACATCCGGTGCGTTTGGCAATGATAAGACTCTTATAGTCCTTGACGTCAAACAGCGCCTGCAGGTCTTTGTCGACCGTTATAAATTTCTGGATTTCTTCCCACGCGATTCTCGCCTGCCGCTTTTTCGTTGCCGCCGTGAAAAGCTTGCCGAAGTTATATCCGCCCCAGTTCGCGATGTACGACCCGGTGATTCCGTTTTCAAATGTCTTGCCGTTCTGTCTCGCGACGGATTTATATTTTCGGCGGATGCGCCGGAAGCCCGTCTCTGCATGCACCCACCCAAACGGCACGCCCAGGTCGAAGCACTGGAAGTCGTGCAGCCGAACTGGACGTGGCTGCGCGCCCTCGGCAATCGTCAGCATTTCGGCATAGCGCAGTATCTTCTCCGATTTCTCCGGACACCACACAAACGGAAATTCTTTCGTGCCCTGTTTGGCAATCTCGTTCAGGTGCCGTTCACACGCCATTCGGTGCGTCAGGCAGGACGGCTCCTGCCCGGAGACCACCCGCTCAGCGTGCAAAGTAGCTCTATCCTGCACTCTCATCACCGCGCTCATTCGCGTCGAAAAGGTCGAATTTGTTCGCCGGCTCTTTCGGCTTTTGCGGAATAATAAGCTTGCACCTGCTCGATACGGTCATGCCGAAGTCGGCCGCAAATTGCTGGCAAATTTTGAGGTATTTTGCCTGCAAATTCAGCGTTTTTTCGTACTGCTCAAACGGCATTTCTTTCTTTAACCGCTTGCGGATTTTCTGCAGAGTTTCTTCGGCGATTATGTAGCGCCCGAGCGACTCGGCGTCGATATCAGCATACAATCCGATGTCGGCGAGCTGCCGGGCGATATAATTGAATCTATTTTTTTGTTTCTTCGAGAGACAATCCGGCGGTTCAATTTTTGTGAACGGCGCGGTCACTTCTGCTGCTCGTCTCTCTTCAATTTCGTCCTTCCCGAGGTGCGATTTTCCGTTCAAAACGAGAAGGTCTATCGGCTGTCTTGGCCGCCCTGCCATGCTCTCACTCCTTTGATTTTCATTTTCGGCGTTTTTGCTGCGAAGAGGTGGGTCGCCGTTCGGTTCTTTCAATTTCTCTCAACTTTTTACATATCCCCCCGGGTCGGAACAACGCCGGTCTTGTCCGCTTTGTTGTGACACTCCTTGCACAGAGATATGCAGTTGGACGGATCAAATCGCTTGTTCCAGTCCTGTTTAACACGGACGATATGATGCACATCAGAGGCCACCGACAAGCGACCGTTTGCCGCGCAGGCAACGCACAGATACTTGTCCCGCGCAAGGATGCCCTTGCGGAACATCCGCCACTGCTTGGACTTGTAAAAGCTCTTGACCTTTGCACTCATCTCCTCGCTGTCGTCGACCTGCAGCTCCTCTCGCGTTACCTTCTCAACCGGACGACACTTGTCACAGTACGTCTCGCCAAGCGGTATGACTGCGCCGCACTTGGCGCAGAGCTTATAAAACATCCTGCTCCTCCTTTGCAGTTGACTGCAAAGCGCACCCCCGAAGGAGTGCGCCCGCGTCTGTCCCTTGCCGGACTCGGACCGGCGTCCCGAAATGTCATACGATCGGGCTCTTGCCTGTTGAGTTAAAAGGACATAAAAAGCGCACCTCTCGGCTCACGGAGAGATGCGTCAAATGAAGGTGTCGGCAGCGCGTGGAGTCGAACCGCGCCTTTGGGGTCCTATAAGCCCTAAAGATAACCGTATGCCACCATATAAAAGCCCTGCTATTAAAACCCGCCGCAGGGCGAGGCGGGAAGAAAGGAGAAAAGAAAAACCAGATAGGTGTTGTTGTCTATTTTTACTTCTACAGCATACCACAGACCTTAACTGTATTTCTCTGTATTTTCCTGTACACTTTTAGAGTTTATCAAAATTTCCAGGGCTTCGTTCGCCTTGCGGTTGGTCTTCCAGCACCATTCACAGGAATATCCCATTTCTTCCGCTATGCTCTCAATGCTCATATTCCTGCAATATCTCAAAAGCACAAACTCCTCCCACTGCGGCGGGAGCTGACGCGTAAGCGACAGAAGTTCGGTTTCTGCGGCAAACTTCCGCCGATAAAGCTCCACGATCTCTTCGCCCAAATCCACATACTGCGAAATTAGGCGGCTCATCTTGTCATCTGCTGTTTTTTGTATGGCTTCGCCCTGCGGCGCGGTAATCGATGTGAGCACTTCAAGCAGTTCCTCACGCTGGCGCTGTTTGAATGACAGCTCATTGTTCATGTGCCGAATCCGGTTTATGTATTCTGCTACTGTCGTAAAGATTCCCCCTTTTCCATTTTCGCGCCGCAGTGCGGACAGTAATGATAGTGTGATATACATGTTCCGTAACGTTGGAATCCACAAGCGGAGCACTCGTCGCCCGTGATTTGCCTTCGCCAATCTTCATAGCACAGCTTCCATTCGCCATGCTTGACCTCTTGTACATCTGCGGCAGGAGCCTCCTCAATACTTGTTATTGCTTTTGTTAGGTAATACGCACATAGCGCAGAACCGTCTGCCCACCATGTCGGCAAATCTTTAATGTGTTTTATTAGTTCCTCGCGGTCAATATAATCGCTCATTTTGTTTTCCTCCTCTTCGTCGCGAAACTTGACACATTTACAAGGCTTTAAAAAGCTGACATCCGTCAGCAGTTTTTCCTTTTTCTCGGTCGATTCGGCGGCTCGTCCTCGGGCTCTTTTATGTATTTAAAACACATATATCCGAATCTGTTTTGAATGCACTCGACAAGGCGATAGCCTTTCGGGGCGATCGGCGGGTTGTCCGGGCTGTAGCTCCGAAGCGCGACCTTTGCGTCCTCGCTGTCAGGCTGTCTCATGTTGCGAGTTGATAGGTATCTATGTTTAGTGCCCTGTTCGGGCGTCCAATGGTCGAATAAGTAATTGGCAAGACCTGTGTAATCGCAACCGTGGTCTATACCGTTATAATAGTTGTGTCGGCGCAGGTGCTCTATCTGCACAATATCGCCATAGATCCACTGCGCTTTAATGATCTCTTCCGGCACGCCGTCGGAGACCATGTGGAAATGTATTCTCTTTGTGTTTCTGCCGCGTCCCATATAAAGGTTGATTTTCGCTTCGGGGCACGCGTATTGTAGTCTGCGTTTATATAATGTACGCAACCGGCGCGCCTCGCCCCAGTCGTGTACTTCGTGGTCATTGTCAAAGGTAAGAGTGGAATATAGGGAAGTCGGCGAGAAATTCTCGTTGAAAACTCGCGCGTGCTTCCGTCTCGCGATCATTAAATTGTGACGCTCACGCTCCTCGTCCGTGCGGAGCACCGGCTTGTACTGCGATTTTGCGACATTGGCGGTGCGGTCAGAAACCGTGTAGACTTCCTGCTCGCAAACCGCGCCGGAAAATATTCGTTTCTTAACTCGCACCGCTTTTCACATCCTCATTTCAGATTTTCATATTTTATAGAACTCATTGTCGAAAGCTCATCGAGATATCCGACCGTCTTTTCCGTCAGCACCCGCGTCGTGCTTATCGGGATAATTGCCATCACGAAGAAGCCGGCTTTCGCCGCGAAGAACGCGCCTGACTCGGTCTGACGGTAAGGGTGCGGGCGGCGGAGTCGAATATCCTTGCAAAGCCCGCCGTCGAGCTTATAACCGCGCGCTCGAGCTGGCGGTCGATGAGCTTGTCATACTCGGTGGAGACAGGGCCTGTCGTGACCATCTCGAGGGCGCAGCTGCGGTCGATACCGATTA
>ENA-ORRO01001121-ORRO01001121.1-human-gut-metagenome-genome-assembly--contig:-NODE-1121-length-19973-cov-6.930867_pt1 | contig 19973 bp, 15 predicted proteins | sample MGYA00242176_ERZ509136 | MGnify/ENA primary metagenome ERZ509136 (study PRJEB26280, sample SAMEA2338644) | human gut metagenome | biome: human gut; feature: human-associated habitat; material: faeces...
TCAGCCTTAATGACAGTATGCGCTATCTGTTGTATAACCGCCCTACTGATATGCGCAAAAGCTTTCATACTCTCAGCGGTATCATCACCGACGCCATGGGTCAGGACCCCTGCAGCGGCAATGTGTATATCTTCATAAACCGTGCCCGTGACCGCATAAAGCTCCTGCATTGGGAGCCGGGCGGCATGGTGCTGTATTCCAAACTTCTGGAAGCCGGTACCTTAGGCAAGCCTGATTCTGTCAACGACAATGAGGTCTGTGCAAATATAGAATGGCGGGAACTTGTCATGATAGTGGAGGGTATCATGGAAGCCCGCGACTCCCGTCGCACGAGACTTGAAAACCTGCAGAAACTTCGAAAATAGTGCCGTTTTCTTACTCTGTTTGCTTTTGTATGTCATTGGATTTTAGTATATTTACATTGTGAAACAATGAGATACAGATGCTTACGGAAGAACAGGAAAAAGCCTTATTGGAAGAGATTGATAAGCTCCGCCAGGATAAAGCGGCGCTTATCAGCAGGGTTGCTTCGCTGGAGCAGTCGCTGTACTGGCTCCGGAAAAAAGTCTTCGGACGGATGAGCGAAAAAAATCTTCCGCTTGATCCCAACCAGTTGTTTCTGTTCTCAAAAGAAGAAATGTCCTCCATGGAAATATCCCGGATGGAGGATGAAGTCCGCAAAAGCGATGAAGAAATCACCAGAACCATAAAAGTCAAGGAGAAGCCGTCCCGCAAGCCCTTGGATACATCTTCTCTTCCGGTAGAAGTTGTTGATCTTTACCCCGAAGGAACAACTGACGGGGAAGGCAGGCTTAAGGATGATTTCATTGAAATCGGAAAGGAAGAGAGTTCACGCCTGGAGCGTGTTCCGGCAAAAGTATATATCCTGAAGACCGTCCGTCACAAAGTGATAAGAAAATCCGATATGGAGAAATATCCCGAGGAAAGGCAGATTCTGATTCATCCTCTTCCTCTTGTCCCGGTCAGCAAATGTATGGCAGGCGCCTCGGTCCTGACGGACATTATCATCGGCAAGTTCATGTATCATCTCCCGTTCTACCGTCTGATACAGCAGTATCGCGAATCAGGAATCATCATAAGCGAATCTACCATGTGCGGATGGTATGAAATGGCGGTGGAGAAACTCAGGCTTCTGTACAACCTGCTCAAACAGAAGATACTCTCCAGTGAGTATATACAAGTGGACGAGAGTGTCATTCCTGTGCTGGACAATGAGAAACATAAAGCGAGAAAGGGGTATGAGTGGTGCGTACGCGACGGCATCACGGGGGACGTCATGTTCCATTATGACCGTGGGAGCCGTTCGGGCATGGTAGCCCGTGAACTGCTGGGATGCTGCCGTGGCATTGTGCAATGTGACGGCTATGCAGCTTACGAACAGTTTGAGCAGATGAAAGGAATTACTCTGGCCGGCTGCTGGGCACATGTCAGAAGAAAATACGTGGATGCTCTGGAAGAGAACAGGACCCTGGCTACACAGGCGATTCACTACATCGGCAAGTTGTACAAGATAGAGTCTGATTCCAATGATGCAGGGCTCACTACTGAAGAGCGTAAGGAAAAACGTATCCATGAGTCCTATCCGCTGATACTTGAATTTGAAAAGTGGCTGCAGGATGCTTATCTTAGAGTACTTCCTAAAAGCCGTATGGGTAAAGCCATCGAATATACTTACACGCTCCTTCCAAGACTTTCCAGATACGTAAACGACGGAAGAATCGAAATTGATGACAACCGCATAGAAAATGCCATAAGACCTTTGGCTTTGGGAAGAAAGAACTATCTGTTCTGCGGCAACGACGCATCCGCATACAGGGCTGCCATCGTGTACTCACTGATTGCCACCTGCAAATCAGCAGAAGTAGACCCTAGAATCTGGATGGAAGATGTCCTGAGCAAAATTCCATATTATGAGAGGGATGAGAAGAATATGGAAGAACTTCTACCACGTAATTGGGCAAAATCCAATCAAACTTGTTCCGAATAGATACTATTAGTTCCGAATCGACTACGAATAGCACCGATTCGGAACTAATTCACAAAATTTGCAACGTGGTTTACCGAATGCTTACGAAACTTTTGGTATAACTGTTCTATCTCCTGCCAAACACCTTGTTCCATGAACTCTTATTTAATAGGATTTATCTTTTCAAAGGTAGTATATTTGTATTGCGTAGCCAAAGAAAATAATGACTTACTACCGTATTTTTGTACTTGTGGGGAAAATGAAGGGAAAGTTTCGATAAAATAAAAAAAAGCTAAGCATTGATTTCTCAGTTGCTTAGCTTCTTGTGGTACCCAGACCCGGTACAAGGCATAGAAATCATAGGAAAATAAAAGAATTTATCTTCCTTATTATCAATTATTTGCATCTTTCTTATTTTCTCTATTTTTGCCATATTTTGCCCATTTTTCGTCATTAAGTACACTTTTAGTACACTTTGAAATTCCATTTTCTTTTGTACCTTTGCAATATCGGAAAACAAAAGAAAATCAATTATTTAGCGTAATCACCCGGTTACGGTATCTAAATCGGGATAAAACCTCTAAACAATGGCAAAGTTAGAAAATAAAACGAAAGAAAACCCAAAATTGGAGCAAAATAAACTGTCGGACGGCAGAATCAGCCTGTATCTGGAGTATTATTTGGGTAGAGAGGAAAAGCCCGTGTTGGATGAAAACGGTAATCAGGTGTATTATGAAAGCGGTAAGATGCTGGGAAAGCCGAAGTTCGCCGTCAAGCATCACAGGCGAAAAGAAAACCTCAGTTTGTATCTGATAGAAAAGCCCCGTACTCCTGCGGAACGCCAGCAAAACAAGGAAACATTGGAACTTGCCGTAAGGATACGTGCCGAGCGTGAACAGGAGTTCAAGGAAAGCATGTTGGGCTATCGCCTGAAAAAAGACCGGAACGTGAATTTCTTGGATTATTTTCAAGCCTATATCAATGACTATACCAAGAAAGACATTCGGATGGTGCAAATCGCCCTAAGCCGTTTCAAGGACTTTTTGAAGGAGCATTACCCGATGCACGAGTTCGGCATCAAGCCGGAACTTATCACGAAGGACATGATGGAACAGTTCGTAGCTTATCTGCAATCCCGGAGCGTGGGCGAAGGGGCTAAAAGCATCTTCCAGCGTTTCAAGAAGGTTATCCACTATGCGATTGACCACGATGTGATGCTGAAAGACCCCTGCAAAGGCGTTACCTGCAAGGCGGATAGCCAGATACTACGCAAGGACGTGCTTTCGCCGGAAGAAATCCAGCGGTTGATTGCGTGCCATTATGACAACGAGAACCCCAACGTAAGGCGTGCGTTTATCTTTTGCCTGTATTGTGGCTTGCGCTTCTGTGATGTGAAAGACCTTACCTATAAGAATATCGACTACGCTAATAAGCTGCTAAAATTTGAGCAGAACAAGACCAAAGGTCATTCCGCCAGTAGCGGTGTGGTCATTCCGCTCAATGACGGTCTTCTTTCGCTTGTGGGAGAACCGCCGACAGACGGTAACAAAGACGCTCTCATCTTCAACCTGCCTTCGTATGAAAGTTGCTGCAAATCCGTCAAGCGTTGGGTGAAAAGAGCCGGGATAGATAAGCACATAAGCTGGCATTGCGCCCGTCACTCATTCGCCGTGAATATCCTCAACAATGGGGCGAACATCAAGACGGTTGCCAGCCTGCTCGGGCATAGCGGACTGAAACATACGGAGAAATACACCCGTGCGGTGGATAAATTGAAAGAGGAGGCGATAAACAGCCTGCCGGAATTAAAGTTTTAACCATAAAAGACTTACCTTTGCAATTATGGACTTTGAAGCATTAGTAAAACATATCAGCACGATACAAAGCACGTTGCAGGCGCAAGCCGCACACGCTGTAAACCTCGCCCTGACTGCCCGCAATTGGCTCATGGGCTGCTATATCGTGGAGTTTGAGCAAAACGGTGAAGACCGTGCCGCATACGGCGAACAACTGTTGAAGAAACTGGAACAGCGGTTGAATGTCAAAGGACTGAACGAGCGCAGGTTTCGTGAGTTCCGGCGGCTATACCTTGTTTATCCGCAACTGAAAGAGCCTATCGCACAATACATATTGGCAGGAAGCGAAATTCGGCACACACTGTCCGCCGAATTCACAGACCCAATTCGGCACACGGTGAGTGCCGAATTACAATCCGTTAATAATCAACCAAGTGAATGGAATACACAAGCTGATAGATTATTTGAAAGATTACCGTATTCTCATTTAAAGTTTATTTCTAAAATAGAACATCCGGTCAAACGTGCTTTCTATGAAATGGAAGCAATAAGGGGTTGTTGGTCAGCAAGAGAACTGGAGCGGCAAATCAATTCCCTCTATTACGAGCGCAGCGGATTGTCGAAAAACAAAGAAGCCTTATCTGCTTTGGTGCAACGGCAAGCCATGCCGCTGCAGCCCAAAGACATTATTAACACGCCCGTTACGTTGGAGTTCTTGGGATTGAACGACCGTACTTTGGTAACGGAAAACGACTTGGAGCAATCCATTCTGGACAACCTGCAACGCTTCCTGTTGGAAATGGGACATGGCTTCTGCTTCGAAGCACGCCAAAAGAGAATCCTGATAGACGGGGATTATTTCTTTGCCGACCTCGTGTTTTACCACCGCATTTTGAAATGCCATGTCATCGTGGAATTGAAGATAGACAAGTTCCGCCACGAATACGCTTCGCAACTGAACCTATATCTTAACTACTTCAAGGCGGAAGTGATGCAACCCGACGACAATCCGCCTGTCGGCATCCTGCTTTGCACCGAGAAGGGCGACACGTTGGTAAAATACGCCACTGCCGGATTAGACCCGAACATCTTCGTGCAAAAGTATATGATAGAACTTCCCACTGAAGAGGAAATTAAGAAGTTCATTTCAACTGCAAACTATTAGCAATAAAAAACACTACTGGCGAAAAGAAGGAAAGCCATTCTTTCTCTTTTCGCCAGCACGTTTATTACTGCCAACAAGAATAGGTTTAGGTTGGTTTGGATGTATATACAAAAGACAAAACTAAACCGTAAATGCAGACGATAATTATAGCAAGTCACTTATGATACATTCTGTTCTTCCAAGACTATATTAGCATTATTATCGCATTTTTCAGGCTTAATCCGCTCTATACGACGAATATGTTTTGCCCTATTAGCTATAATTAACGGTACACGCTCGACAACAACAACCGATGTGTCAAGCCCCAACGCACTCGGTTCTCCAATGCCTATCTTTCTAATTAAGGCATAAAGGCTCATCAGCAAATTTTGTCGGCGGTTACGGGAATCTTCAGGATAATATATCCGGTGGATAATAATAAAGCGAAAATCACCCGGTATGCCATTCTTATGCAATGAAGGATAAGAGCTTGTTAGTTCTACTTCACCATCCGCAACAAGGTCATCAACTACTTGTCGTAAATAAAGGCTCACGCGCGGTTCTATACGAAAACCTATACGCATGGTTATACTAAACAATGTCCCTTTTATTAATGTGGAACAATTATATTCAAGTGTGTCTGGTGTATCCACAAATTCAAGATTAATAAGCCAATAATGATCTGCCCGTTTAGGCTGCTTATTAATTATGGAATACAACAATTTATCGTCCACACAACCTTCTTTGTCTGCATGATTCACATAGACAAGATTAGAAGCATATTTGGATATGCTTTCGTCCGCCTTAATATCAGAAATAATGTTGTAGTATTCACTTAACCGTTTGGAAGACATATGTTTTCGACGAATTTTGTTGGCACTTACCCATACAAACATGATAAAACATAATAATCCACCTATTAACAGCGTAAACCAACCTCCGACCATAAATTTGGACAGGTTTGCAGCAAGGAAAATACCTTCAATAACACAATATCCGCCGACAAACAGTATTGATAGAATGCGTGGAATGTTATGCATATGCAAATAGAATCCCAACAACAATGTTGTCATCAACATTGTAATAGTTATGGCAAGTCCATAAGCGGCTTCCATGTGGGTGGAATCTCGAAACAACAATATAGTAAATATTACTCCAATATACATTACAAGGTTTACCATTGGAATAAATGACTGACCTTTTACGTTGGTAGGGTGCTTAATACGCATACGAGGCCAGAAATTCAAGTTCATAGCTTCACTCAATATGGAAAATGAACCGCTTATTAGAGCTTGGCTCGCAACAATAGCTGCCCCGGTAGCCATTGCTATGGAAAACAACAGTATTTCTTGTGGCATGATTGAATAAAATGGGTTCACTGTACCTTCTGCACTTTCCGGATGATGCAATACCCACGCTCCTTGCCCCAAATAATTTAGAATAAGCATCACCTTTACAAATATCCAACTGACCGTAATATTTCGTCTGCCACAGTGCCCTAAATCAGAGTATAAGGCTTCTGCACCAGTGGTACACAAGAAAACGGCACCCAATATCAGAAACCAGTGGGGGGATTCCACTAATAACCGTATGGCATAGTAAGGATTGAATGCCTTGAATACTTGAGGATAGGAAGTCAGACTGATAGCTCCGGCGATTCCAAGAAGCAGGAACCAAAGTAGCATAAATATGCCAAATGACCGTCCTATATTTTCTGTACCAAAACGCTGAACGAAAAATATAATGGTAATAATGGTCAGTGTAATAGGAATCACAGGCAGATGCGGACTGATACTTTCAAGTCCTTCTATGGCAGTTGTGACCGTAATGGCTGGAGTGATAATACCATCAGCAAGCAAAGTGCTCGCACCGATAATGGCAATGATGTAAATCCACCTTCTTCTGTGGCGGCGTAAAAGGGCATAAAGCGCAAGTATGCCACCCTCCCCGTTATTGTCGGCACGGAGAGCCACCAGCACATATTTCACCGTAGTCTGAAGAGTAAGCGTCCATATGATACAAGACAATGCGCCTAAAACATAATTTTCATCAAGAGCTTCTCCAGTATGAATGATGGCTTTCATAACATAGAGTGGCGATGTTCCAATGTCACCAAAAACAATACCCAATGTGATGAGTAACCCGGCAAATCCAAGTTTATGTTGAATATTGCCTTCTTTTGATAAGTTTGCCATAAAAAGTAGTTTTTTGTTCTACATATATTTGTTTTCCTTTTAAGCGGCGCAAATATAAAATAAAATCTTAACAATAAAATTTCACTTTTCTTTTTTCGTGAAAAATATCATATAAACCTTGACGATGGTCAAGGCTTGTCTAAAAAAATAGTCTGTTTGAATTACGTATAACTATTAAACTCAAAAGCCGAAGTTATGGGACTTATCCTTCACCTCGGCTTTTTGCTATTTACTGATTTCCTAACCTATCAGCTTCCTTTTTCAACTGCTCAGCCTGCTCATTAAGCAGCTTTGCCCGTTCCAAGGCTTCCGCCTGCCTGCGGCAACGTTCCTCAAAATCTAGTACCGAATCCGTCAGGTTGCGGATAAAACGCTCGTCCCGCTGCCACTTGAACTTATTCTCCAGTCTTTCAAGGGTATTGCCGTCCGCTTGTCCCTGCATCAGCAGATAACGGTATTTCATGTCGTTGTCCTGCAACTGCCCCATCCGTTCAGCCAGACGGACATTCAGGAACAGGGACGTGGCACAGACAATCAGACCTGCCGAAAAGAGGAATAGCTTCGGGCGTACCAAAGAAGTTACTTTGTTGTAAATCCGCCGATGAAACGGTACGGGTTTGGCTTCTTCTTTTTCTGCCATGCGCTCATCATGGTACCGCTTCATTGTTTCCAGCATTTCCTTGAGACAGCCGAAAGTGGCTACTACATAATTCTTGACCTCCCCGAAAGATTGCCGTTGTTCCCTCTTTTTCTTTTCGTCAGGAAGTACACTTTTAGTACGCTCGATAAAAAGAAAAATCCTTGATAATCAGTCGATTATCAAGGATTTGAAGTACCCAGACCCGGGGTCGAACCGGGATGGATGTTACTCCACTGGTGTTTGAGACCAGCGCGTCTACCGATTCCGCCATCTGGGCATAATTTTCGATTGCGAGTGCAAAGGTACACATCTTTTCCGATATTGCAAGGATTCCCGCCGAAAAAAACGAAAAAAAGTTTTCTAACACTATTTAGAATCCTTTTCTGACGTTTCTTGCAAAATAAACTTTATCTTAGCATCAAACTTTAACGCTAGCATCTACCATGGACAGTAAGAATTTTTATTGCATCATCATGGCCGGAGGAACCGGGCGTCGGTTCTGGCCATATAGCCGCAAAGCCTTACCCAAACAATTCCTCGACTTCTTTGGAACGGGGCAGACGCTCTTGCAACAGACTTACGAAAGATACAAGCAAATACTTCCTGCGGAGAATATCTTCATCACGACCAACCAACATTACAGGGAACTGGTGCTGAACTCGCTCCCCGACTTCAAGGAATCGCAGCTCATCGTAGAGGAAGAACACCGAAATACGGCTCCTGCCATCGCATACGCTTCGTATGTCATCCAGAAAATCAACCCCGACGCAAGTATCGTCGTCGCCCCGTCCGACCACCTGATTCTCAAAATGGATGAGTTCAAACGGGATATCCTGAAATCACTGGAATTTGCTTCCCGCACGGACAAGCTTCTGACATTGGGCATCAAACCCAGCTATCCGGAAACGGGTTACGGCTACATCCAGATTTCTGAAGAAGATAAGGAAGAAGACTTCTATAAAGTCAAAACGTTCGTCGAAAAACCGCTGCGGGAATTTGCGGAAGTGTTCGTACAGAGCAATGAATTTTACTGGAACTCGGGCATCTTTGTATGGCATGTCAATACCATCCTGAAAGCGTTTCATGAAATGATGGCGGATGTGTGTCCGCAAGTGGAATGTGACATACCAAAGTTTAGTACATGTCCGAACAGTTCCATCGACTACAGCATCATGGAAAAGGCGAACAATGTGTACGTGTTATTGTGTGACTTCGGATGGGCGGACATCGGCACGTGGAACTCGCTCTACGATGCCTCACCGAAGGATGAGAACCAAAATGTGACTACACACAGCAACACGTTGTTGTACAACTGCAAGGGAAATATCATCATGACGCCGAAGGACAAACTGGTCGTTGTGCAGGACTTGGAAAACTACCTGATTGCCGAACAGGGGAACGCCTTGCTCATCTGCAAGAAGGACGACCAGAACGCTATCCGGAAGTTCGTCAACGATGCGGAAATGAAATTCGGAGAACAATACTCATAACCCGCAAAAAGCAATCCGTCCATTCAGATAATGAAAACGGTCTGCCGCTTTCCTCGAAGAAAGAAGCAGACCGTTTTCTTATGTCGTCTTATTCTCAATATTCAAAAGTAATACCCAGTGTGGGAAGCAGGGTGCCACTTTCCTGACGGATGGATTTCATGACGTAACGCTGTTCAGCCAACGGAGCGGAAGGGTTTTCAATCTGCCCCGTACTCATCAGGGCATCCGGCCGACGCAGCTTGCTGGCTGTGATATTCTGGATATCGAGGTAAAAGCCCAGCATGCATTTCTTCAAATAAAAGGTTTTGTCTACCCGCACATCCAACTGTCCGAACACGGGGAGACGCTCCTGGTTGTAACGGCTGTAGTCGTAATAAGCCCGTCCCTGCACATCCCAAGCTTCCACCAGAGACGATTTTGCCTCATCATAGGGAGTGTACGGAGAACCTCCGATGCAGCTGACTTTGGCACCCAGGCTCCAGTGCTTGGGGAAATTGTAAGTACCGCTCACGTTCAGGATGAAACGGTTGTCCCAGGCGGAAGGCACATAACTGCCTTGCTTGCCGTCCTTGAACTCACTTTTGAAAATAGTCAGCGAAGAAGAAAGGTTCAGTTTCTGTGTCAACAACCATTTGAACATCAGTTCTGCTCCGTAGGAACGTCCCTTGGCTTCGGAAGAAAGGGCTTCGTTGCCAATCGTCCCGTAGTCATTTCCCTTGCACGACAAGGGTATCTGGTCGGACAAAGAGAACGGCATGTTTCCATAGAGTTTGTAGAAACCTTCCACCGAGAACTCCATGTTCTCATTAGGGGTCCAGGACAGTCCCACACTCTCCTGCGACACGGAGATGTAATCCAGGTGTTTGTTCACGTAGTCTCCGGCTTCTCCCTTGAAGCCCAAGGCGGTATAAGAAGGCAGCTGGTAGTACAGCCCCACATGACCGCTCAGAAACAGCCCTTCGGCCAGACGATAAGACACGGACAGACGGGGAGAAAGCTGGCGCCACAGTTCTTTCATCTTGTCGCTGTAATTGTTGCCATCGGTACGCACGCCAATGGAAGCAGTGAAACTTTTGTCGGGAGCCGCATAATCGATGGAAGCAAACAGTCCCCACCGCCAAAGGGAGAGGTCGGTGTGGTAATTGTATTCCCGAAGCGCATCGGCAAATATCTTCCGGTATTCATCGCTTTTGTAGCGGGAATAGTTCAGGTCAAAACCAGCTTTTACCTTCCACACACTCCACGAGGAAGTGTTCTCCATTCGCAATTTGGCTTCCTGTTCCACGGAACCCAGATGCAGCGTCAGATTGTCCTCACTGCTTTCATCGTTGTTACGGTATTTAATGTTCCGGTTGTTCAGATAGCTCTGACTCAGCACGATGGTCTGCACGTGTATAGGGGTATAATGCCGGTACACCCCGCCTACGGTATAGGTTTCCTGCTCTATCTTGGGAAGGTAACTGAGCATGTATTCGGCATCTTCTCCTTCAATACCCAAGTTCAGTTTCATGCGGTCAAGACCTCCCAGTCCGAGCAAAGTCAGTTCATTGTGACTGTCGAAACGAGTTTTCAGTTTGAAGGAAGCATCAGTATACGCAGGCAAGAAAGGCAGTCCCAACACCTTGAACAGAGCCTGCAAGTAGGACTGGCGGACCGACACCAGATAGGAGGGCTTTTTGCCCAAGTGCCCGTTGGAACTCAAAGAAACTTCCGAAGCGCCCAAAGTGGCTTTCAGGGAGTTCCGCTCCATGTCGCCATCGCGCAGACTGAAATCCAACACACTGCTCAGGGCATTGCCCCTGTCGGCCGGGAAGGCCCCGCTGTAAAACTTCACACTACGAATCAGGTCGGCATCAATCAGTCCGACCGGCCCGCCGGAAGCTCCCTGGGTACTGAAATGGTTGATGTTCGGAATTTCCACTCCATCCAGATAGAAACGGTTTTCCGAAGGCCCACCGCCTCGCACAATCAAATCGTTACGGTAACCGATGGGAGAAAAAGCCACTCCCGGATAATTCTGCACCACCTTTGAGATGTCGCGGTTGGCACCCGGAGCCTTCTCTATCTCCTGCAAACCAATGACCCGCAGGCTGACCGGACTCTCCACCACTTTCTGAAATGGAGAAGCAGTGACCACCACTTCATTCAGGGAGGTGTTTTCTTCCTCCAGCTCAATCTGCACATAGGGAGTGACATGGTTCACACGGTATTCGGGAGTCAGTGCCGTTTTATACCCCAGAAACGAGGCCTGCAGGCGATAGATGCCCGGAGGCACCTGCGTAATGGTAAAGTTTCCATTGCTGTCGGTCGAAGCGCCGATGCCCAACCCCACCACCAGCACGTTCACAAACTCCAGCGGTTGGCGAGTGGATTTGTCAATCACGGTTCCTTTTATCTGGTATTCAACGGCAAACACTTTCAGCACAAAACACAAGAAAAGGATAAAGGGAGCAATTCGTTTGTAAAACATAGGCACACAGTATTTCGATAAAAAAATCAGGTGCGGCTTCCAGAAATCTCAGTTTTCTGGAAACCACACCTGAAAAATACGAAGAATACTTTATATTTAAGGTATTTTTTTAGAAGAAAATTATTTGCTTTCAGCTTTCCAAGCTTCGTTGATGGCTTTGGCTATTGCGGTAAACTCTTCTTGAGAAAGTTGCAGCTTGGGATTGGAGAACAGCATATCCGATTCCTTCTGGATAGGAATCAAATGAATGTGTGCATGGGGAACTTCCAGGCCGATGACCGCTTCACCCACCTTCTTGCACGGGAAAGCCTTCTGAATGGCCAGTGCCACATGTTTGGCAAACACATGCATCTGAGCCAGTTCGTCATCACTCAGGTCGTAAATGTAATCCACTTCCCGTTTGGGCACTACCAGCGTATGTCCTTTTACCAGCGGATTGATATCCAAGAAAGCATAAAACTTGTCATTCTCAGCCACCTTGTAGCTGGGAATCTCACCTGCAATGATTTTACTGAATATTGTTGCCATATTGATAGAATATTAAATAAGGCAAGCCCGCCGGAGCAGACCTGCCTTACAAATTAAAATGATATACCTGTAATCTCCAATGAGATTTTTCCCTGCGGGATAGTGATTTCTGCCACTTCGCCCACTTTCTTGCCCAGCAAACCCTGTGCAATCGGCGTATTGACGGAAATCTTGCCTTGCTTCAGATTGGCTTCGCTTTCGGATACGATGGTATAAGCCATCTTCATGCCGGTCTTCACGTTCTTCAATTCCACACGGCTCAAAATCTGTACCGTATCGGTTTTCAATTTGGATGTATCAATAATCTTGGCATCGCCGATGGTTGCCTTCAACTGGTTGATCTTCATCTCCAGCATACCCTGGGCTTCTTTTGCCGCATCGTATTCTGCATTTTCCGACAAGTCACCCTTGTCACGAGCCTCCGCAATGGCAGCGACAATCTTCGGACGCTCCACTGATTCCAGGTGTTTCAATTCGGCCACCAGCTTCTGATAGCCTTCTTCTGACATGTAAGCCATAATTTTTCTCCTTAAATATTTTCGTTATTAATTGATTTGTTTCGATAAAAGTAAAGGGCTGTCCAAAATAAAAACCGCCTATCACAAAAGTAAAGTCATTCTGAACGAAGAGCGAACCCCAGATGAATAGATAAACAAACGGATTCTTCACTTTGTTCAGAATGACAATCTGACAATTCAATTTTTATTTTGATACAGCCTCTCTTGCACAGAGTCTTATATCTTGGGGGCAAAGATAAATCTTTTTATGATACCAGTCAAGTTTATCAATGCATGCTTTTCAACATGTTACAACAATTTCTTGATGGCTTCTTCCATATTGGTCTTCTCATCAATACGCAAGGTCAGCTCGTTGTTGCGGTTTACCAAGAAAGCTGTCGGCAACTGCGTCACTCCATACAGACTTAAGTAAGTGGAATAGGTACTTTGCGGGTCACGCACACAAATCCACGGCAGGTTGTCGGCCGCAGTTTTCCAGAAATGTTCGTCCGCATCCAGGGAAATCTGATAAATCTCCAACCCTTGTGAAGCGTATTTATCATACAGTTCGCGCAATGCCAGATTGCGGGCTCCCGAAACGGCGGAAGCATACGCTGTGAAATCCACCAGCACCACTTTTCCCTTCAAGTCGGTCAGATGATGGATTTTCCCTTTCAAATCCTTCAATTCAATATCGATGATAGAAGTCTCCTTAATCTTATCCACAGGAATATCGACATTCTGCACCTGAGGTGTGCGGGTATTCTTCATCCCCTTGATGACCATATTGTAAAGGTTACGGGAACGGTCAGCATGAGGATACATATTATTCAGACTGGTAGCCACTGCCGCAAAGCATTTCACATCTTCCTTGTCGGTCAGCGGATCGAATATCATATACCCGTTCAGTTCCTGAAACAGGGCAAAATAGGCATACGCTTTATTGGGTTCTGCAAAAATATAATTACGCTTTACATTATTCTTATAGGCATTGACCAATGATACCAAACTATCCTGTGCGATGCCTGCCGGCAGTCCGGAACGTCCCAGCTTGTTTACCTTATCCTGCAAATCTGCCTGCAGTAAAACCAGTTCCTTAATCTTCTGGTTGTTTTCCGAACCTTCCACCTGATAGGCTGTAGCAAATCCATTGGCATCTGCATTCACCTTTACCGTTTCCGTAGAATCGACCACAAAATTAATTACCTGGTTACCCAAACGAAGCCGATAGAAATCCGGCGCATCCGGCCGAGCCTCGGAAAAATGGAACGACCCACCGTCACCCAGTTTGACAGAATCAAGCGCCACAATTCCTTCCAGACCAGTTTGTTCCAGATACAACATTTTATCAGCCGCACCGGCCACGGTTCCTTCTACGTTGAAAGAAGGTTCATTGTTGCAGGCCACCAACCCCGCCGACAACAATGCCACAAACAGATAAGTATTTTTTTTCATACCTGATTATTTTCTTTTTTATCTCACACTCAAATGTAAATTCAAGGTGCAAAGATACGGCTTTTCACGATGTCACAAAGTTTTTAAAAGATAAATCCAATATCAAATCCCTGAAATTAGAAGTTTTTGTCACAAATAATTGGATAAAAAGCACTTCACCCTGAAACTTTTAGCTAAATACCTGCTTTTATCCACAATAAAACACTATCTTTGTACGCTTTTTTAGATGAAATAATATTAAATCAATTTTTATGATCAATCCTATTGTTAAGACGATCGAGCTGAATGATGGAAGAACCATCACACTCGAAACGGGAAAGCTGGCAAAACAGGCAGATGGTGCTGTTATGCTACGCATGGGTAATACCATGTTGCTGGCTACTGTTTGTGCAGCAAAAGATGCAGTTCCCGGTACAGATTTTATGCCTCTCCAGGTAGAGTACAGAGAAAAATATTCCGCATTCGGACGTTTTCCGGGTGGCTTTACCAAACGTGAAGGAAAGGCTTCAGATTACGAAATTCTCACTTGCCGTCTGGTAGACCGCGCGTTGCGTCCTCTGTTCCCGGACAACTATCATGCTGAAGTTTACGTAAATATCATACTTTATTCTGCCGACGGCGTGGATATGCCGGACGCACTGGCCGGTCTGGCCGCTTCTGCCGCACTGGCTGTTTCTGACATTCCGTTCGGAGGTCCGATTTCAGAAGTACGTGTAGCCCGTATCGACGGACAGTTTGTCATCGACCCGACTTTCGAAGCTTTGAAACGTGCCGATATGGACATCATGGTAGCCGCTACTTATGAAAACATCATGATGGTAGAAGGTGAAATGAAAGAAGTTTCTGAACAGGACTTGCTGGAAGCCATGAAGTTCGCTCATGAAGCTATCAAGGTTCACTGCAAGGCGCAGATGGAACTGATGGAAGAAGTCGGCAAGACCGTAAAACGTGAATACTGCCACGAAGAAAACGACGAAGACCTGCGTAAGGCCGTACATGATGCCTGCTACGCAAAAGCATACGCCATCGCAGAATCCGGCAACAAGAACAAGCACGAAAGAGAAGATGCTTTCACTGCTATCTGCGACGAATTCAAGGCTCAGTTCACTGAAGAAGAACTGGAAGAAAAGGGTCCGATGATTGACCGTTACTACCACGATGTAGAAAAAGAAGCGATGCGTCGTTGCATCCTTGATGAAGGCAAACGTCTGGATGGTCGTGCCACTACCGACATCCGTCCTATCTGGTGTGAAACCAGCCCGCTGCCGGGTCCTCACGGATCAGCTATCTTCACCCGTGGTGAAACTCAATCTTTGAGTACAGTCACACTGGGTACCAAGATGGACGAAAAGATTGTAGACGATGTACTCGACCAGCACAAGGAACGCTTCCTGTTGCACTACAACTTCCCACCGTTCTCTACAGGAGAAGCAAAGGCACAGCGTGGTGTAGGCCGTCGTGAAATCGGTCACGGTCATCTGGCATGGCGCGCATTGAAAGGACAGATTCCTGCTGACTATCCTTACTGCGTACGTGTGGTTTCTGATATTCTGGAATCTAACGGTTCATCTTCTATGGCTACGGTTTGTGCCGGAACACTGGCTTTGATGGATGCAGGTGTACCTATCAATAAGCCGGTTTCAGGTATTGCGATGGGATTGATCAAGAACGCCGGAGAAGATAAATACGCTATCTTGTCAGATATCCTGGGAGACGAAGACCACCTGGGTGATATGGACTTCAAGGTAACAGGTACTCGCGACGGTATCACTGCCACACAGATGGATATCAAGTGCGACGGACTGACTTACGATATTCTGGAAAAAGCCTTGCTGCAGGCAAAACAGGGACGTGAATACATCCTTGGCAAACTGACTGAATGCATCGCTGAACCGCGTCCTGAACTGAAACCGCATGCACCACGCATCGAAACGATGACCATTCCGAAAGAATTCATCGGTGCGGTAATCGGTCCGGGCGGAAAGATTATCCAGGGTATGCAGGAAGAAACCGGTGCTACTATCACGATTGAAGAAGTAGACGGTGTAGGCCGCATCGAAATCGCCGGTACCAACAAGAAGTGCATCGATGATGCATTGCGCATGATCAAAGCTATCGTAGCAGTTCCGGAAGTAGGCGAAGTATATACTGGTAAGGTTCGTTCTATCATGCCTTACGGTGCTTTCGTTGAATTCCTCCCGGGAAAAGACGGTCTGCTGCACATCTCTGAAATCGACTGGAAGCGCTTTGAAACCATCGAAGAAACCGGTTTGAAAGAAGGAGACGAAATCGAAGTGAAACTGTTGGACATCGATCCGAAGACAGGCAAGTTCAAACTGTCACACAAAGCATTGCTTCCGAAACCGGAAGGTATGACAGAGAACCACCCGAAACGGGAACGTCGTCCTCAGCAGAACCACAAGGACCACAAAGACAAAGAATAATCCGCTTTAAGCGTACTTATCATAAAAGGCTGCCATGAGGCAGCTTTTTTTATACTCCCTACCTCATAATATAAAAGCGATTTTTAACACACCTCCTCATCCATTCTGCTTTTATTTTCGTATTTTTGGGTAAACGAACTTTAAACGGTTATATTATGAACGCAAATCCTGTATTCAGTCTACACATCCCGACCAAGATTTTGTTCGGATGTGGCGAGTTAAGAAAGTTAGCGACAGAAAAACTACCAGGTAAAAAGGCCCTGATTGTCATCTCCTGTGGTACTTCCATGAAGAAATACGGCTACCTAAACAAAGTAATCGAACTGTTACAAGAAAACAACACGGAATCGGTCGTATTCGACAAGATTCTGCCCAACCCGATAAAGGCACACGTGATGGAAGCCGCTTCCATCTGCCGCGCAGAAAAATGTGACTTTGTTGTCGGCTTAGGAGGAGGCAGCAGCATCGACTCTGCCAAGGCCATTGCCATCATGGCTTGCAACGAAGGCGATTACTGGGATTACATTCCGGCAGGTACCGGAAAAGGACGTCCCGTCACCAAAGCTCTGCCAGTAGTTGCCATCCCGACCACAGCCGGTACCGGCACGGAAGCCGACCCGTGGAGCGTCATCACCAACGAGGAAGTGAAGGAAAAAATCGGCTTCGGCAGTCCGCTGACCTTCCCGGCTCTTTCCATCATCGACCCTGAACTGATGGTTTCCATTCCGCCTCATCTCACCGCCTATCAGGGATTTGATGCTTTCTTCCATGCGGCAGAAGGTTTCCTGGCCAACTGTGCCACTCCTATCAGCGACCTGTATGCCCTCGAAGCCATCCGCTTACTGTATAAATACCTGCCGGTAGCCGTGAAAGACGGACGTAACCTGAAAGCACGTGCCAAAGTGGCCTGGGCCAGTACCTTGGCTGGCTTGGTAGAATCCACTTCCTGCTGTATTTCCGAACACTCCATGGAACATGCCATGAGTGCCTTCTATCCGGAACTGCCGCACGGAGCCGGACTGATTGCCATCAGTGAGGCCTACTTTGAGACGTTCCGCAACGACAGCATGAAACGTTACATGAAGATGGCCGAAATCATGACTCAGCAGAAGAGCAACCGACCCAGTGACTTCATCGATGCACTCGTCCGCATGCAAAAGGAATGTAACGTATATCAGTTGAAACTGAGCGACTGGGGCGTAAAACCGGAGGACTTCCCCAAAATGGTACAGAACGCCCGCGACACCATGGGCTCACTCTTCACCCTCGATCCGCATCCGATGACCGACGAAGAGGTGCTTCAGATTTACCAGAAATCTTACAGATAATCGCCCGTATATGCACAAAAAAGGAGGACATTCAAAATGCCCTCCTTTTTTATTTCTTCCGATTGATATCGATTAAATCTGTTCCATCGCCTGTTCCAGGTCGGCAATGATGTCGTTCACATTTTCAATACCGACAGAAAGACGAATCAAGTCGGGAGCTACTCCCGCTTCAATCAGCTGTTCATCTGTCAGCTGACGGTGTGTATGACTCGCCGGATGCAAGACGCAGGTACGGGCATCGGCCACGTGTGTCACGATGCAAGCCAGTTTCAGATGGTCCATGAACTTAATGGCGTCTTCACGTGTGCCATGGAGTCCAAAAGCAATCACACCACAAGAACCGTTCGGCATGTATTTCTGTGCCAGTTCATAATACTTGTTGCTCTTCAAGCCGCAATAGTGTACCCATTTCACCTTCGGGTTAGCTTCCAGCCACTCTGCCACTTTTTGTGCATTCTCACAGTGACGCGGCATACGCAAGTGCAAAGTCTCCAACCCCAGATTCAACAGGAAGGCATTTTCCGGTGACTGGATAGAACCCAAGTCACGCATCAGCTGGGCAGTAGCCTTGGTCATATAAGCCATTTTTCCGAATGCCTTCGTATAAGTCAGTCCATGATAGGACTCATCCGGCTGCGTCAGTCCCGGGAACTTATCGGCATGTGCTTCCCAGTCGAAGTTACCACTGTCTACCACGGCTCCTCCCACACAAGTGGCATGTCCGTCCATGTATTTTGTCGTAGAATGAGTCACGATATCGGCTCCCCATTCAAACGGACGGCAGTTAATCGGAGTGGCAAACGTGTTGTCCACAATCAAAGGTACCCCGTGTTTGTGAGCGATACGGGCAAACTTCTCAATGTCCAGCACATTGATGCTCGGATTGGAAATGGTTTCACCGAACAAACACTTGGTGTTCGGACGGAAAGCCTTGTCAATCTCTTCCTCGGGTGCATCGGCATCGATGAAAGTACATTCAATGCCCAGTTTCTTCATGGTCACGGCAAACAGATTGAAAGTACCGCCGTAGATAGTAGACGAACAAACAAAATGGTCGCCCGCCTCACAGATGTTGAATACGGCATAGAAATTGGCAGCCTGACCGGAAGAAGTCAGCATGGCGCCTACCCCCCCTTCGAGGGCTGCAATCTTCGAAGCCACCGCATCGTTGGTCGGGTTCTGCAAACGAGTATAAAAATAACCACTGTCTTCCAAATCGAAAAGGCGAGCCATCTGCTCACTGGTATCATACTTGAAGGTAGTACTCTGGTAAATAGGCAATACACGGGGTTCTCCTTTCTTCGGAGTCCATCCTGCCTGCACACAAAGTGTCTCTTTGCTGAATTTCTGTTTCATCTTATGTTATATTTTTTATCCACAATTCATTATGACGGACAAAAGTAAGAAATATTCCACCATTGATAGCAGATTTATGAAAAAAAGATGTACATTTGAGAAAAACTTAAAAACATTACTATGAACGCAGAAATCAAATTCAAACACGAAGTCCCCGTACAAATCCGTTTCAGCGATGTTGACCAGTACGGTCACATGAACAACTCGGTTTATTTCTCCTTGTACGACTTTGCAAAGACCTCCTATTTCCGTGATGTCTTTGGACAAGATGAATGCAAAAAATTCAATGTGGTAGTGGTCAATATCAATGCGGATTTTCTGGCTCCCGTCTTCTTTTCCGACGACCTTATCATCGAAACTACCGTCATCCATCTAGGGCATAAAAGTTTCACCATGCTACAACGGGCCTTCAACAAAGCCAGTGGCGTATTGAAATGCCAGTGCCGCACCGTATTGGTAGGCTACGACATCCTAACCAAAGAACCCGTAGAAATTCCTCTGGCCTACAAACAGGCCATCTGTGACTACGAAGGAAAAAGTTTAAACGAATTATCGGAACTCTTAAAATAAAAAGAGGGTGTGTCAAAATGTACTGCACCCCAAAAGTTAGACACAAAACTTTTGGGGTGTTTTTTATGAAGTA
>ENA-ORRO01001132-ORRO01001132.1-human-gut-metagenome-genome-assembly--contig:-NODE-1132-length-19898-cov-3.196039_pt1 | contig 19898 bp, 19 predicted proteins | sample MGYA00242176_ERZ509136 | MGnify/ENA primary metagenome ERZ509136 (study PRJEB26280, sample SAMEA2338644) | human gut metagenome | biome: human gut; feature: human-associated habitat; material: faeces...
GCGTTGCAAAATACACAACCGCCAGTGTAAGGATCGTCGCCCCAAGCGATACAGCAATCCTGACAGCACCTTTGGCAAATCCTACAATGGCTCCTATTGCTATAATGCCCCCGACAATTACCAATAAAATATTTACTTCCATACTCTACTCCTATTTTACAAGCCGTACCTCTGCAAGTCCGTCTGCATTCATCACCAGGTACTTATTGATTCCGAAAACCGGAATTACTTCTTTTATCTCATATTCTGTCGTTCCTTCAAATTGCTTCACACCAAGCTTGGAATAAATCAGGCAGGAAGTCCCATCATACATGATAACATTTCCATCTGCAATCTTTACATTTCCATATTCCCCGGTAAATGTTTTAGATAATTTCTGATTTCCTTCCATATCATACAGGCGAAGCTCATATTCTCCGCTTTCTTCTTTCAGTATGAACCCAAGATATTCATCGTCATGGAAAAAGCTTTTAATCTGCTTATCCAGCTTTACTGTTTTAGAAAGCTTCGGCTTGTCCGTTTCCTTATAGATCATAAACGACTGATCTCCGACCAGAACAGACTTCTTCTCATCTATAAAAAACGAAGTCGGAACAATTGTGTTTTTGTAAACATCATCAGCAACCTGATATTCTTTGTTTGCTTCTTCTGTATTATCAAAATTCAGGTATCCGACTCTTGTTGCCTCGACACCATCCGCTACACACAAATATGAAATCTGAAGTCTCGTTCCGTTCGGCGAAAGTGCGATTCCAATCGGGTATCCGGTTCCGGTAAGTGAAGCTCTGTGCTCTACCAGTACATTTCCTGTCGCATCATAGCACACAACCATTGGTGAATTTTCGTTATTTAAAATCGTACTGACAATTCCATTTTCCGCAACAGCTATCTTCTCGATCGGATAATTCGTATGGATTTCTCCCTTCGCGCCTTTTTCATCCATAACATAAATATCATTTCCACCGCGCTCTGCGACCGCCATCGCTTTTCCCGACACATTGATAACCGGATCCTTAATCTGATAAGACTGGTTCCACTGCTCTACACCTTTTTTATTGATATACGCAATTCCATCCCGTCCGTATTTGAGCATTCCGTCTGCATATTGCAAATATTTCAGATCACTTGATTCTGTCTCTTTATTTTTATAGCTTTGCAGAGTCCGTAAGCTTGTATATGTCTGCAATTTCACAAGCAGATAGCTGCTGATCAGTGCAAACACAAACGCCAAAATCGTTACCGCCGTCTTTATTCTCTTTTTTACTTTGTACGCCTTTATCTTCTCTTCCAGGTTTTCTTCCGGATCACGTACCTTTACTATCACATCCATAACCTGTCCTTTTCCTGTCGTTAGTTTGTTGTTAGTATACCACAGTTTTTATTCATATGTACAGAAAACTACGGCAGAATCAATTTCTGTCCGATAAAAATCAGGTTTCCGTCCGACAACCCGTTCATTCTGCAGATCGCATCTACATGTCCACTGTCCCCGTATACTTTCTTACTGATTTTGGCTAGCGTATCGCCTTTTTCTACAATATAAATATCTTCACTCATTTCCTGCATTGTGCTCATCGAAGAATCATCGACCTTTTCTTCCTCTGTCGAAGCAGAATCAGAGCCCTCTCCCTGCTGCGGCATCGGATCCTGCTGTTCCTCCGTCTGCGGATCATTCGTCTGCTCTGACTGAACGGTATTCTCATTTTGTTGCTCATTTGCTTCTTTTACTGTGCCACTGGTTTTCTGCGTTTTTTCCTCGCCCTGCTTCATGATCGAATTACGTATAAATTCCAGGGATGACTGGACACTTTTCATTTTCCCATAATTGTTCAGGGTTGTCACGCCCATGATCAAAACCACAATTACCAGAAACACGCTCGCCACGTATGTCAGCCTGGAAGTTTTCTTCTGCTCCTGCGCCTCAAATCTTTCTTTTACAAGGTTGCGAAAGTCTTTTGCAGCCTTATCTTCCACAACTTCGCTGGGTGTCACGCCAATCTTTTTCCGTGCCGTAATCATATAACTCTGCATTGCAGCATTTTTTTCATAATAAACATAATGCCCGCCAATCTGCATCAGCTCTTTATATTTGTAACAATAATACTGTTCTTCCACCTCTGCATTATCTTTTAATATGAAAATAGTATTTTTTTCGGAAAAATATTTTTCATGGGTATTGAATATCTTCGTATCTATCACCATTCGCACGCCCGGTCTGCAGAGCATCCAGCCAATCATCGTACCATCTTCAAAATATTCCTTTTTCTCCTGCTCTGCTTTTTCAAAATTCTCCTGTGAAATGATTTCATTTTCATCATCGGAAAATTCCATGCAGATCGCGCCAAAAATATAGAGACACTCCTGTCCTTCTGTTACTTCTTTTTTACCGACCAGAAATGCACCTGCCTGTTCCTTATCTGCTTTATCACAAATCTGATTCAGAAATGTATCTACATAATCTTCCACGTAAATCTTCGGAGTATCACTCACATTTCCTATCTGACGTACATTTTTTGGAAATTTGTTTTCCATAATACTCTCACCTCATTCTGCATATTTTGTAGTTTAGGCTATCGTATCATATGGAAAGCACACTTTTTATCGCTTTGTGTCTACTAAATAGGAAAATCGTTCGACAATCCTGTCCATTCCCCGTTTTTTCTTTACCGGATCGCTCTCTTTCCGCTGTGCAGTCTCAAAACTGCCGCAATACTTGTCAGCAAGTGTCGTAATCCATCCTTCTTTTGTCCGCGGCACAGAAAAAAGTGTGACCGGCCACATATGGTTGATGATAATATCCCGTTCGATGCTATTCAGATCAAAAAATTTCTCTGCGTTCATGAGCGCTCTTTTCGGATGCGTCATCCCATGAAAATGATCCCCTGTCCGCTTTGCATGGGTATGCCAGTCGTACAAAAACAAATCATGCAGCATTCCCGCACGCGCTGCTGACCTTGCATCCAGTCCAAGTGCCTTACACCAGATATAATTATAGTAAGAAACATGAAGACAGTGCTGATAACAGTTTGTCACTCCATGATGCGGATAAAGCTTCATTCTCAGCACTACCGGATGGGTTGCAATATCTTTGATGCATTCATAAAACTGTTCAAATTCTTCATCCTGCTCCTCCGGTGTTTTATTTTTCTTTTTTAATTTATCATTTAATTCAGTTATCGTTTTCTGTAATTTTTCCATTCTGGTTACCCTCTTTTTTTCTGCCGTGTTCCTTTTCCCGGCATACTTTAAGTATACCAAAATTTCTTTTGTTCCACCTCATTCTTTTCTAAAGAATTCCTTATGATTTTGTGATGTTTCTGTGATTCATATTGTTTCTTTCAAATTCCTGGTATAAAATAGGGCGGAACAAAAATGAGGAGGCTGATTGTAACATGAAACAGATTTATGAAGACCTGTCAGACGATACTGACTTTGATATCATTGATCTGGCTGACGTACCGGATCGGGATACCGTAAAAAGGCGTAAAAAGAAATCTCAAAGAGATGTAAATAAAACTAACAAAAGTGAGGAAGTAAAAAAGAAGGAACACTCTTCCATCGAAGATCCTTCAGAGGATTCACGAAAGGAGCGGTCTAAAAAAGCCCGGAAACGTACTTCCGGAAACTCTGGAAACGGCAGTTCAAAAGCTTCCGGGAAAAAACGTTCCACTCCATCCGCTTCGATCATCACCACTCCGGTGAAAAAGACTGTGCAGACAGGCGCAAAAATAACCGGCAAACTCCTGCAGACCGGAGCCCGTGGCGTAACGCTTCTGATGATCGCCATAATTGCATTTAATATTTTCAAGAATTTCTGGAGCTGTTATCCGGTATATGGTTCACTTGCCACAGCAGTAAATGCCAAGAATTATACGCTCGGTGCCTTCCTTGGCGTCGCAGCATTTCTGCTGATTATGGAGATTATTTTCTTCCTGTGGGCGCTGACCGGACCATGTGCTTATGGAGACAGGGGAACAAAGCGTGTCGATACCGGACGGGGGCTTTTCTCTTTCCTGTTCATCGGTATAACTGTAGTTGCTGCCGGAATGTTCTGGAATCTAATTCCTTCTTCTCCATCACCACTGACCGGTCTTGCCGGCGGTCTGCAGCTGTATGGAAGTCTGAAAGGAATCCTTCTTCCATTATGCGGAATTGGACTTGTAAGCTGTATTATACGGAAAATATTTTCCTAGAACGGGAAATATGCCACTCTCAAAATATAACTGGTTATAGTGCCACTGGTCTGGTGCTGTATCCTTCTCACTCCCACAGCGGATCAATAACTTTCATCCATAACAAAAATGCCAGTCCCGATTTACACCGGTTCTGGCATTTTTATTATAGATTCTCAGAATCCTTTTTTATTATTTTACAAATGCTTTTACTTTTTCGCAGATGCTGTCTGCATCAAGTCCGTACTTCTTGATCAGTTCAACTGCCGGACCAGATTCCCCGAACGTATCCATAACACCAATCTTCAGAACAGGTGTAGGAAGTTTTTCAGAAAGCACATCACATACAGCACTTCCAAGTCCACCGATAACAGAATGTTCTTCTACGGTAACAACTTTTCCTGTCTCTTTTGCTGCTGCAACAATAAGTTCTTCATCAATAGGTTTGATCGTATGGATATTGATTACTTTCGCATCGATTCCGTCTGCTGCAAGCTTTTCAGCTGCTGCAAGAGATTCGCTCACTTCAAGTCCTGTTGCAACGATTGTTACATCTTTACCTTCGCGAAGTACGATTCCTTTTCCGATCTCGAACTTATAATCCGGATTATCATTGATTACCGGCACTGCAAGTCTTCCGAAACGCATATATACCGGTCCCTGATGTTCATATGCTGCAAATACAGCTGCTCTTGCTTCTACATCATCTGCCGGGCTGATCACTACCATACCTGGGATTGTTCTCATAAGAGCGATATCTTCGTTGCACTGATGGGTAGCACCATCTTCACCAACGGAAATACCTGCATGTGTAGCACCGATCTTAACATTGTTCTTCGGATATCCGACAGAGTTACGAACCTGTTCGAATGCACGTCCTGCTGCGAACATTGCAAATGTACTTGCAAACGGAACTTTGCCTGTTGTAGCGATACCAGCTGCAACTCCGATCATGTTGCCTTCTGCGATACCACAGTCGATAAATCTTTCCGGGAATGCTTTCTTAAACATTCCTGTCTTTGTAGCTCCGGCAAGGTCAGCATCAAGTACTACTACATCATCATGCAGTTTTCCAAGTTCAACTAAAGCATTACCATAGCTTTCTCTTGTTGCGATTTTCTTTACTTCTGACATAATGCTTCACCTGCTTTCTCTAAATCTTCCATAGCGATCTTGTATTCTTCATCATTCGGAGCTTTTCCATGCCATCCAGCCTGGTCTTCCATGAAAGAAACACCTTTACCTTTTATGGTCTTGGCAATAATAGCTGTCGGCATTCCTTTTGTTTCTCTTGCTTCTTTGAAAGCAGCTGCAATCTGATCAAAATCATGTCCATCGATATTGATTACGTGGAAGTTAAATGCTTCAAATTTCTTGTCGATCGGGTATGGTGAGTTAACTTCATCAATACGTCCGTCAATCTGAAGGTTGTTATTATCTACAATTACTACCAGATTGTCCAGTTTTCTGAATCCTGCTAACATAGAAGCTTCCCAAACCTGTCCTTCCTGAATTTCTCCATCTCCGAGAAGTGTGTATACACGATAGTCATCATTACTCAGTTTTGCAGAAATAGCCATACCTACTGCTGCTGAGATTCCCTGTCCCAGAGATCCGCTTGACATATCAACACCCGGGATGTGCTTCATATCCGGATGTCCCTGAAGGTAAGATCCTGTATGACGAAGTGTCTTGAGGTCTTCTACCGGGAAGAATCCTCTGTGTGCCAGTGCAGAATAGTATCCCGGAGCTGTATGTCCTTTGGAAAGAACGAAACGGTCGCGGTCTGCTTTCTTAGGATCCTTAGGATCGATATTTAACTCTTCAAAATATAAATATGTGTAGATGTCTGCTGCTGACAGAGATCCGCCCGGATGTCCGGATTTGGCAGCGTGTACTGCTGTCACGATGCTCTTACGGATTTCATTTGCAGTTTTCATAAGTTCTGACTTGTTCATGAAAATATGCCTCCTGAAATAGTTTATTTTTAGTCACTTTGTCGGAAGCGCAAATTGATGCTCTTCCGACAGTAAATTATTCCGATTGTAAATTTTATTCTCCGAATACTGCTTTGTAATCAGCCTGGAATTTTGCGATACCAGCATCTGTAAGCGGATGATGTGTCATCTGTTCAATTACTTTGTAAGGAACAGTTGCAATATCAGCACCTGCAAGTGCACATTCTGTAACGTGCATTGGGTTACGGACGCTCGCGCAGATGATCTGTGTATCAATATCTCCGGCCGCTGCAAACATCTCAGCGATTTCTTCGATCAGTTCTGTTCCACGTACAGAAATATCATCCAGACGCCCAAGGAACGGCGATACATATGTAGCCCCTGCTCTTGCTGCAAGAAGTGCCTGGTTTGCTGTAAATACCAGTGTTACATTTGTCTTGATTCCTTCAGCTGTAAGAGCTTTACAAGCTTTCAGTCCTTCTACAGTCATCGGAATTTTAACTACCATGTTCGGATGGATCTTAGCGATTTCTCTACCTTCTGCAATCATACCTTCTGCATCAGTAGTTGTTGCTTTTACTTCTCCACTGATCGGTCCGTCTACGATAGATGCGATCTCTGCGATAACTTCTTTAAAATCACGTCCCTCTTTTGCGATCAGTGACGGATTTGTTGTAACTCCGCAGATAACTCCCATATCGTTAGCTTTTTTAATGTCTTCCACATTTGCTGTGTCGATGAAAAATCTCATTTCGTTTTCCTCCTTATGAACATGAAAATTCGTATTTCCCGTTATCAGGAATCTCTCTTTTTATCTGATTGCCTGACTTGGTTAAATTATATCGCAATTTACTCTGACAGGTCAATAGCCATATGTTTTTATTAGTAATTTTTCACGTTAATATTAACTATTTTATTAGTAATTTTTTGATGCCGTTTTTGGATAATTCTTTATTTTATAGCGTTTTCAGAGACATAAACTATGAAATATTACTAATATTTTTTGAATTTAAACTAATTTTTCCCTTTTTTTGTTTTCGCATAAGACGTCGTTCCACGCACGATCAGACGAGGTTCATATTCTACATGGTAGGTGCTGATCGGCTGGATCTCTGAATACTGGCTGTTCTGAGAAAGAATCTTTTTCATAATGATATCACAGGCATCCCGCCCTTTGAAAACGACAAAATGCTCGATCGTTGTCAGCGACACCTTATGCATCTTTGCAAACAGTGTATTATCACATCCCATTACGGAAATATCTGCCGGAACTTTATATTTTTCTTCGTGAAGTGCATCCAGGATTCCAAATGCGATCATATCATTTAATCCGACGATCGCAGTAATATCATTATGTTCTCTCAAAAGCTCTTTCGTCAGATCATATCCGATCTTATACTCCGAATCGATATTCGGGATGCTCATATCGATCGACTCATTTGCTGCCTTGATGATCACATTGTCTTTTAATCCAACAGCATCAAATTCTTTCAGAAATCCTTCCACCCTTTTGGAGCGCTGCTTCTGTCTGGTTGTAAGAGGTGGTGCAATATACGCTACTTTCCGATGCCCCAGATCCAGAAGATGCTTTGCCATCATCCTTCCGAGTTTGGAATTATCCAGTTCCACTGCATCTACATTCAGATGCTCATTCTGGTTATTGATAATTACGATCGGAATTTTTTCTGCCAACTCTTCTATCGTATCCATAAAACAATGACTTGGATTGCAGGTATAGATAATACCAAGCGGTTTCAGCTCATGCATCATCCTGAGATACCGCTCCTCCATCTTCAGATCCCTCTGGGTATTGCACACAAACAGTCCATATCCCTGCTCCTTTGCACGGGATTCAATCCCCTGAAGCAACATAACATAATAAGGGTTCGTGAGGTTGGAACAAAATACGACGATCAGTTTTTCTTTCCTGCTTTCTCTGCGTGTCTTTCTTTTCGGTACTTCGTATCCCATCTCTTCTGCGATCTGTTCCACTTTACGGATCGTTTCTTTTGAAAATGATACATTATATTTTTTATTCAGGATCATGGATACCGTTGCCTGCGACACACCTGCCGCATGTGCGATATCCGAAGAGGTTACTTTCTTCTTTCTCATATCTTTACTTCTTTCAAATGCATACGTTTCCGGCACTCCTCGCAGTCCTTAAGTCACGTTAAGTCACCTAAAGTGCTGTACGTCCTTCCAGTGCACGCAGAAGCGTCACTTCATCAATATATTCCAGATCGCCGCCGACCGGCACGCCGCTTGCGATCCGGCTGACCTTGATTCCTGTCGGCTTGATCAGTTTGCTGATATACATCGCAGTAGTCTCCCCTTCCAGGCTGGAATTGGTTGCGATGATCACTTCATCCACATCCCCCTGAAGACGCTCCATCAGCTCTTTTAGCCGGATATCTCCAGGTCCGATCCCAAGCATCGGGGAAATTGCGCCATGAAGTACATGGTACACACCGTTATATTTTCCAGTCTTTTCATAAGCTGCAAGATCTCGGGAATTTTCCACAACCATAATCGTCTTATGATCCCGCTCCTCGCTGGCACAGATCGGGCATAATTCTTTGTCAGTAAGCGTGCAGCATTGCTTGCAGTATCTTACATTATTTCTTGCATCTACCAGTGTCGCTGCAAGCTGTTCTACCTGTTCCTTCGGCATATTAATGATATGAAAAGCCAGCCTTCCGGCTGACTTTGCTCCGATACCAGGCAGTCTTGATAATTCTTCGATCAGTTTACTGATCTGACTGCTGTAATAATCCATCTTTTACACTCCCGTTCTAGAACATTCCCGGCATTCCGCCAAGTCCGCCAGTCAGCTTGCTCATAGCGGAAGTATTTGCCTCATCGACCTGACGAAGTGCTTCATTGACTGCTGCCATGATCAGGTCTTCCAGCATCTCTACATCATCCGGATCCACAACTTCTTCCTGAAGTTTTACTTTCTGGACTTCTTTTTTACCACTTACGGTCACTTCTACAGCTCCGCCGCCTGCAGTTGCTGTAAAACTTTTCTCTTCCATCTCTTTTGCCTGCTCTTCCATCTGCTTCTGCATCTTCTGAGCCTGCTTCATTAAATTTGCCATATTTCCCGGCATTCCGCCTCCTGGAAATCCTCCTCTTTTTGCCATAACTATAAATCCTCCTAATTATTATTCATCTTCAATCGTGATCTCCATATTGATCACTTTTTCTATATCCACAAAACTGTCTTCAAAATGGCGCCCGTTCTCCACCTGACGCACATCAATCTCCACAGTCTTGCCGATTTTTTTCTCAATCAGATCTTTTAATTCCTGCTTATGTTCTTCGCTTCCTACCACGCTGGCGCTGATCTCATCCGGCAGAACGATCAGAAGTCTATCCTGATTGTCCACGCTGAGTCTTGCCTGCTTCAGATAGCCTCTAAGCATTCCTGATGCTTCGTTTGCAATCTTCCGGAAATTGGATGTCACCTGCTTTATATCTTCCTTCAGTGCTTTCGGAAGCTGCGGTTTTGGCTGTGGCTTCGGTGCTTCACCATTTACATAAACAACCCTCTCCTGCGGCTGCGCAACTGCAAAACTTCCTTCTTCTACCTGTTTTTCCAGTGCACGGATCCGGTCCAGAAGACTGTCCTTCGTACTCTCCATCTGCGGTTTGCAAAGCTTGATCAGTGTTACTTCCAGAAGCACTCTTTTCTGTGTTGCGTATTTGAGCTGATTTGTCAGCTCGGAAAAAATACGGATATACCGGAGCAGCACCCCGGATTCGATCATCTGTGCTTCCTCTTTCAGCTGCGCCAGATTCTCCGTCGATACATCCAGCACATCTTCCATATTATCCGAAGTCTTCACCAGAAGAAGGTTGCGCAGATACCAGGTAAAATCTGCCGCAAGCTGCGTCAGTTCTCTTCCCTGCATCACAAGCTCTTCTACGGTAGCAAGTACCTTTCCCACATCCTGGCTGATGATCTGTCTGAGAAGCCGGCTGAACACATCCGTATCCACCGCACCAAGAACCTCAAGAACATGATCGTAGGTCAGCTTCTGTCCGAGGTAAAACGCAATGCACTGATCCAGAAGACTTAGTGCATCTCGCATGGATCCGTCCGCCGCTTTCGCAATATAGCGGATTGCTTTTTCTTCTACCTCAACTTGTTCTTTTTTCATCAGTTCATCCAACCGCGCTGCGATCGTATCGATCGTAATACGCTTGAAATCGTAGCGCTGGCATCTGGATAAAATCGTGATCGGAATCTTATGTGCCTCTGTCGTTGCAAGAATAAAAATTACATATTCCGGGGGTTCCTCCAAAGTCTTTAACAGAGCATTAAATGCACCTATTGAAAGCATATGCACCTCATCGATGATATACACCTTATATCTTCCCTCCGTCGGACGGTAGGATACCTCTTCCCTGATCTCACGGATATTGTCCACACCATTGTTGGAAGCCGCATCGATCTCAATGACGTTCATGGAAGTACCGGCTGCAATATTTTTGCACATGGTACATTCCCCGCAGGGACTTCCGTCTACCGGATGCTCGCAATTGACTGCCTTTGCAAAAATCTTCGCTACTGTTGTCTTTCCGGTTCCTCTTGTGCCACAGAACAGATATGCATGTCCGATCCTGTCCGCCTTTATCTGATTCTTCAGCGTTGTGATAATATGATCTTGTCCTTTTACGTCTTCAAATTCCGCAGGACGAAATTTACGATACAGGGCAGTATATGACATGTTAAATTACTCCTTTACTCATCACCAAAACTGATTCCGACAATCTTGGCTTCTTTGATGATATCCGCTTTCGGATCTACCATCTTCAGCTTTCCGGCAACCTCTCCAAGCGGAACCTTGCGGATGTTGCCGTTCTTGATTCCTACCATATATCCGTAGTCCTCTTTTAAGATCAGGTCTGCTGCTGCTGCTCCAAGTCTGGTTGCAAGCACACGGTCATACGGACACGGGCTTCCACCTCTCTGCGTATGTCCCGGCACTGTGATACGAACCTCCTGATCCATACGGTTCTGGATCTTCTCTGCAAGCTCATATGCCACAGACGGATAGCCCTTCTTTTCCTGTTTTTCTTTTAATTTTTTCTTCGGAAGGGCTGCATCTTCTTTTGTGATCGCGCCTTCTGCAACCGCGATGATCGTAAAATGCTTTCCTGCCTCTGTACGGCTCTTGATCGCACGCACTACGTTATCCACATCATACGGGATCTCCGGGAGAAGAATAATATCTGCTCCGCCTGCGATTCCGGCATGAAGTGTTACCCATCCTACTTTATGCCCCATAACCTCTACAATAAATACACGGCTGTGTGAAGTTGCAGTTGTATGGATTCTGTCAATTGCTTCCGTTGCGATATCTACCGCACTCTGAAAGCCAAATGTCATATCTGTTCCCCACAGATCGTTGTCAATCGTCTTCGGAAGTGTAATCACATTCAGTCCTTCTTCTCTTAACAGATTCGCAGTCTTATGTGTTCCATTTCCTCCCAGTACTACCAGGCAGTTCAGGTTCAACTTATGATAAGTATGCTTCATCGCTTCGACCTTATCGATCCCATCCGGTCCAGGTACGCGCATCAGTTTAAACGGCTGTCTGGATGTTCCGAGGATTGTTCCACCCATCGTCAGTATTCCCGAAAAATCTTTTGCTGTCAGCATCTCAAAGTTCGAATAAATAAGTCCTTTATATCCATCCTGAAATCCATAAATTTCCACATCGTTTCGTTTTGAACAAAGTCCTTTTACAACACCTCGCATGGCTGCGTTCAGTGCCTGACAATCCCCACCACTGGTAAGCATTCCAATTCTAAACATAATTGTCCATCCTTTCCCTGTTCATCTTTTCCAGATCAGTCTGTTATTTTCAGTTATAATCCCTTTGTATTATAACCGATTCCCGAGTCCTATACAAGCAATAGTTCTGCTTCAAAACCGATACATACCGCATCCTGGTCTGTCATTTTGAATCACATCTGGCGAAATGCACAGCACAGATTGACTTTTTGTTCCGGAATGGATATATTATAGAAGTGAAACAGTTAGTGCAGGCATACATCTGATTTTTTGTGATTACATCAGACTCTGCACGTAAAAATTTATAAAAGAAAGTCAGGTATTCTCATGGAAAGAAATGAATTGTGCTGGTGTGGCAGCGGAAAAAAATACAAAAAATGCCATCTTATGATCGAAGAAAAGATCGCATATCATGCAGATAAAGGAGAAATCGTTCCGACAAGAGATATGCTCAAGACCATTCCTCAGATTGAAGGAATCCAGAAAAGTGCAGATCTCAATACTGCCGTACTTGATCATGTAGCAGCCCATATCCACGCAGGCATGAGTACAGCCGAAATTGATAAATTAGTTTATGACTATACAACCGAACACGGCGGAATCCCGGCACCGCTTAATTATCAGGGATTCCCAAAGAGTGTGTGTACTTCTATTAACAACGAGATCTGCCATGGTATTCCGGATGAAAATATTATTCTGGAAGAAGGCGATATCATCAATGTGGATGTATCTACCATTCTGGACGGATATTTCTCAGATGCATCCCGTATGTTTATGATCGGCAAGGTCAGCGAACGTGCCGAAAAACTGGTTCGTGTCACGCAGGAATGTGTCGAACTTGGACTTGCGCAGGCAAAACCATGGAACCATCTCGGAGACATTGCAGATGCGATCAATTCACATGCAAAAGCAAATGGCTATTCTGTTGTAGAGGAAATCGGCGGACATGGTGTTGGTCTTGAATTCCACGAAGAACCTTGGGTAAGCTACAACTCTAAAGCAGGTACAGAAATGCTTATGGTTCCTGGCTTCATGTTCACGATCGAACCGATGGTAAACATGGGCAAGCCGGACATCTTCGTCGACGAAGAAAATGACTGGGAAGTTTACACCGAAGATGGACTTCCATCTGCACAGTGGGAGATTCAGGTACTTGTCACCGAGGATGGATACGAGATTATTTCCTACTAAAAATACGCGTAGTCGGGCTACAGAATATTATAAAGATGAGCCATGATTATAATTCTACACAGACGCGCTCCCGCTCACTTCATCACGCAGCGGTACTAAATTCGTGCTACGCACTCATTAAGTGCCGGCGTGCTTCAATGGTCTGTTTAAAAATTATAATCATGGCTCATCTTGTTTACAGATTTACACGACTACGCTTACTCTTTGGTTAAAATGATTTATCTATGAATGGCAGTCCGCGGTGTATATACGTGATGTCTTCTGCTTCATCGTACGTGAAAGCAATATTCACATTTACCTTGTAATCATTTTGATACACATATTCCGGGACATTATCACTGTAGCCGTAGATGCATAAGGTATCCTGCAGTTCAATCTCGTTTCGTTTCTTCGCATGCATCGTCTCCAAGAAATCCGCTGTCACTTTCTGCATCTCATCTTCGGTCATCCGCCCTTTTTCCTGACTGCACAGATAGAGATTGCTGCTGCCGGAGAGCCCCAGATCTGTGTAGATCTGGTCGAGCTGTTCCTTACACCGGTAGATATTTTCTGTCGACTGATTTTTCAATGCAATCTCTGTCATCAGATAATTCTCCTGTATGGTCGAACCATCGGCGTTTGTCTGTTCCATCGAAATCAACCGGATTGTCGTATCTCCATTTTCACCCTTTTTCACAAACGTTGTCGAAGTATTTTCACCTTCAGTACTTGTAATTATGTCATAGCCAGATATGATTCCCAGCTTTTCTCCAACCCGTTGCAGGATTTTCTCTCGTGCGGCTTCGGTCATCGTCTCATCGCCATAATGCGCATACAGTTTTACCTCTGCCGCCGTCACATTTTCCACGCCATCACTCATGACCTGTGTCACCATCTGGCTCTCCCGGTCAATCCGCTTCGTAATAAAGATTTGCAGCGCAACTGCTGCCCAGATAAGTACAACAATATATAACTTCTTTTTCGTGCTCATAGTCCTTCCCCTTTTCAAGGTATTCCGCAACTTTGCCTCTGCGCCTGTTGTGTACTAGGAGTGTTGCCACGTTTTACCAGTCTTATACATTTAAATTTTTGCTTTACTTTATCGCGTTAAAGCGTTATACTGTTGTCGATGATTGAAGCTGTGCCAATCTTACCATATTTATTTGAATTACAGTCACAGCATGGAGGTATATTATGACAATCGGAATTGTTGGACTTGGACTGATCGGTGGTTCTTTTGCAAAAGCATACAGTGACAACGACGAACACAAGGTTCTTGCTTATAACCGTAGCAAAGAAGTGATTCAGGCTGCGTATAACGATAAAGCCATTGACGGCGAATTAAACGAAGGGAATATCAAAGACTGCGATCTGATTTTGCTTTGTCTGTATCCGCAGCTTTGCATTGACTATCTGACAAAGATGGCACCTTATATCTGCAAAGATGCGATGGTGATCGACTGCTGTGGTACAAAAGAGCTGATCTGCCAATCCTGCTACCCTATCGCCAAACAATATGGCTTTACTTTTATCGGCGGACACCCAATGGCTGGCCGTCATTTCTCCGGCTACGCATACAGCACAAAGACAATGTACAACGGAGCTTCTATGGTACTTGTGCCAGAAGATCTGAATGATACGAAATCCATCGAGCGCGCGAAGAAACTGCTGTCTCCGATTCATTTCGGTAAATTCACAATCTGCGATTACGACCGTCACGACGCGATGATTGCATTCACATCCCAGATGGCACACGTTGTATCCAATGCTTACGTGAAAAGCCCGACAGCAAAAAATCACGATGGTTTTTCTGCCGGAAGCTACAAGGATCTGACACGTGTTGCATGGTTGAACGAAACGATGTGGACAGAGCTTTTTCTGGAAAATAAGAAACATCTGATCAAAGAACTTGACTATTTTATCACGGCTTTGCAGGAATACAAAACTGCAATGGAGAACGACGATGCAGAAACATTAAAAAAACTCCTTGCAGATGGTAAACACTGCAAGGAGGAAATCGACGGAATCACTGGCGAATAATTTACGCCTGATGATTGGATACAAAGCAGCTGGCGATACCACTCACCAGCCCCGCTGCAAGCAGGTAGATGCCTGCCTGAAAACTCTTCCAGATCGTCGCCCCGGACACAGAAGAACCGGAGGATACCTGAGAAGAGATGAAACGAGCAAGCATCTTAGAGATCCATGCCGTTACATTTCCCATATCTACAAGCGCTATGATAATCATACACACAACAATCATACAGGGTATTGCCTTGAGGGGCGGTATCCTGACAAAGGATAACACGAGCATCCCCACCGCGGCAATCAGGATTCCAATCGGAATTCCACGCCACATATCAGAGATTAACCCCACATTTTCACAGATCTTCATAATGCTGTACCGGATCTGTACCTGTGCATGATATGCGGACAGATCAATAGCAGGTACAAATAGGCTCACTGTCAACAAAACTGCGGACAGGATGCCTAGCAGCATACTCGCTGTCACAAATTTACTTTTTCCATATTGATTCTGATTATCCATTTTTACGCTTCCGTTCCAAAAAATCTCCAACCGTTCCAAGTGTATAGATCACAAGACCTGCCACATAAAAGACCGGTCCAAGTCCCCTTCCGGCATCATAATTCGATGAGGTTCCAAGCTCTTTTGCCAGTCGGACATTGTCCTCTAACACACGCAGCGACTGTGTGTAATGCTTATTGTTGATCACGATAATAAAGATGACAAGCATCACAAGAATTGGTGCAAACCGCATAATCGGATTTGCCGCATATTTCCGCAACCACTTGATATAATCGCAGGCAGACAACAACAGCATCCAGACTCCGACTAAGATTGCAATGATACCAAGCACCAGCACAATGGTTTCTCCCATCGCCAGGATGCTTCCATCTTCTTCTACCATGGAGCTCTTCATACCGATCTCAAACAGATTCGCCTTACGCTTCACATCAAAAAGCTTCTCCCAGATCCAGTTCATAAACGGCGCCAGATATAACAAAATCGAACCGACAAACGCCAGCAACAGGTTCATATCTCCACCGATGGACTGGAAATATCCAACGATGTCGATTGCCTTGCTCGTATCGGCAGCTTTACGATGATGCTTTTTCTCCGGCACCTGCTTTACCGTATTTTTTGCAGCATGCTTTGCCCGCTCCTTCGCCTTTGCCTTCTCTTCCTTTTCTGCCCGCTTGATATCCTCTTTCGATACCTTCAGAACAATCGGTTCTTCCAATGGTGCACCGCAAGACTCACAGTAAAGCGCACCCTCTGGAATCTCTTTTCCACATTCCTTACATACCATGTTCTATCACCCTCCAGACCATCATATACAACGATGGCTGCCGAACCATACCGGCTCGACAGCCATTTTCTTACTTATGTATTATTTGTTTCCGATCTTGATTCCAAGCTTGTCTAACACTCTTGGAGCTGCAGCAGCAATCACACCAAGGTATGCAAAAATCACACCGGCTGAAATACCTACCTTAATACCATACTCCCTGAAGTTAACCGTCGTACCATCTGAATGTGCATAACCGTGACGAATTGTTGCGATCAATACAAATACAAAGATGACACCAAGAAGAATAAACTCAAAGTATGGAATCGCCTGTAACTTTGCTTTCACATTTGCAATCTGTGGAACAGGAATAAAATCTGCAACCTCCCATGCAATCAGTACCAATGAAAGCAGTAACACAATGATTGCGATGAAGCGGTTAAATCCACCTGCCTTAAACAGATTCCAATGCTCTGTAACACCCCAGTAAGTTGCATGTGCCCATGGGATTAAAGTTGCAAGGAACACAAAAAATGCTCCAACGATCTTCAGGATATTCATAGGATTTTCCTTCACATATCCAAGATATCCATTGATTCCTGCACCAAATGCCGCTGCGTTATTGCTTCTAGGCTGATAATAACCGCCCATCGGCTGCTGTGGCTGCTGGTATCCCATCTGTGGCTGTACCGGCTGTCCCATTGGCTGCTGGTATCCCATCTGTGGCTGCACCGGCTGTCCCATTGGCTGTCCCATCGCTGGCATACCCTGTGGACGCATGTTGTTCATCACGCCGACACGATTTACTTTTACATTCTGGTTCTGTACTTCCGGAGCTGGGGTTGTATCTGCTTCCTTCTTAAGTCCCTCGTCTCTTGTATAGAAGAGACCAAGTTTCTCCATCTCCGCATCTACAAGTCCCTTTAATTTCATATTGGAATAATGATCCGTATTGATCAAGGTCAGGATTCTTGCTACATAATCATCCTTGTCTGCTTCATCAAAGCGCATATGTGACACAATATTTCGGAAGAAATCCGGGATATCAGACTGTCCCAACGGATCCTGCTTTACAGGAACCATAATGCACTTTACTGCCTTGCTCTCAGGATCTACATAGATATAATTCAGATCGCGTACCAGATAACAGATCTGCACACCTGCTGCACCAATCTCAAATGCACACAACAGTCCCTTCAGGATTGCAAGTACATCTGCCTTCTTCAATGTCTGACGCAGCATCACTTCCAGAGAAGTGTCATGATGCACATAAGAGACAATACTTCTCTTTCCATCCTCGTCCTTGTACTGGAACGGAATAATATTTCCGAGCTGTGCAACCTTGTCTGACACTCTGTCGTCATAGACATCTGCTACTCCAAGCTGATACTCCACCAATGTCATTCCGTTTTGTTTTGTTACATTCAACTCTAACCCCTTCATTTGCTACCTCCTCATGATATAATCATCCTAATTAGCGAATCTTAAATGTAAACTCTTCATCTGCAAGTCTTACGAGAGAATCATGTGTCAGAATTTCTTCTACCCCATCCTCTACACGCTTTCCATTCACATATGTATGATTCGTAGACTTGTTATCTTTGATATAACATACCCCATCTTTTTGAATGATAAATGCATGCTGACGGCTGATCGCTCCATTTCCGCCAACGGTATAGTCCACGCCTCTGGTTGCCTTTCCGATCTTGAAGATCGCCTTGTTCAGCATGATACGCTCTTCTGTACTTACACGGATCAGATATGGCAATGCTTTCGGCGAATTGGTTGCTGCAGTCGCTGCACTCACAGCACCAACGGCATCTTTTACAAGCTCTGTTACAGATTTATTCAAAATAGATGTACTCTTTGGCTTCTTGTCCTTTTCATCGTCCTTTTTCTTCTCAATGTTCATGTCATCGTAGATATCCTCGATCACAGGCACCTTGATGTTTTCTGTCTGTCCGCTTGTCGGTTCTTCGTTTTGTACGGTTGTTTCCGGTTCAGCAGACTCTGCTGTCTCAGCTGCTGCTTCTGCCTCAGCTGCCTCCATCTCAGCCTCTGTCTGCTGGATGATTGCCGCACGGTTTACCTTTACCACATTCCGCTTAACCACAGGTGGCTTGTCTAAGAAATGATCCAGATCTTCCAATGTCTGGATATTCTTGGTTGGCTGTGCTGTCGGCTTTGCAGATGGAACTTCTCCAACCAGCTCCTTGATCCGATCCTTGATCAGGTTGATATCGGATTCCTTCTTGTTTGTCTTTAACTGCAGCTTCTCGCCACCATTTGTTGCCCCCTCTGGCTTCACCTGTGACAGGATCTGCTCTGCAGCTGGGGAAACCTCTGGTTTTTCTGCTACTGGTTCCGGCTTTGGTGCTTCCTGCTTTTCCATCAATGGCTTTGGTGCCGGTGCTTCCTCGACAGGTGCTGGTGTCTCCTCGACAGCCTCTGTCGGTTCTGCCACCTTCTCCTCTACCGGTGTTTCTTCTTCCTTTACCTGCATGCCAGCTGGAAGGATACTTTCCAGTTCTTCCTCTTCCTTTACAGGTTCCTCTGCTTCTTCCTCTTCGTCTTCTTCATCGTCGCCGATCTCCGGAAGTGGTGTATCATCCTCTTCCTGCAGGCTATTCATGATGTCGCTGATATTTTCTGCCGGTGCTTCTTCCTCTGCACTTACAACTTCTACACCGTCTGCATCAATGGCTCCAGCCTCCTCGAAGCTGATTCCTTCCTCTTCCATCAACGCCTCTGCAAGTCCGATCAAGCCACGCAGATTGAAGTTATCTCCATTGATATACGTGAGGAGCTTACCAACATAATTCAGATCCTCTTCCACATCGTATTTCATGTTCGCAAGCAGCTGGCGTACAAAGCTCTTGAATTCTACAGAAAGTGCGCCCTTGCTTTCGATTGGCAGGCACAGGAACTGTACTGTCTTCTTCTCAGCATCCACGTAGATAAATCCACGATTCAGCAATACATACGAAAGTGGAATCGCCTGCTCCTTCAAGGAAATCATCTCCTGTGCGACATTCCGCAGGATGAGCAGTACGCTCTCGCAATCATGCTCCTGCGCAATGTACTCCTCCAGAGATGTCTTGCCCGTAATCTGGTAGGTCAGATAATCATAATCGTCATCTTCTTCATAGATAATCTCTATCAGTTCTTCCGGCGCATTGTCCTGACAGTAATCCAAAACATCCTCATCTAACTCACAATCCTCGCCCATTGTGTATGACAGATATTTTTCTTCGCCGATGTTTCGCGCCCTAAAATTAAAAGTTCTCATAACGTCCCTCCTAATACATTATTTATTCCTATTGTGATTCTTCGGTTGTCGATTCCTCGGTGGATGCTTCTCCATCCGGTGTCACGCCGTTTGGTCCACCAATAATCTGTGTATCTATGTGATCTTCATAGTTTTCTGTAAAGATATGTGTACCTGCATCTTCGTCGCCAACATGGTAATACAGGTAATTAT
>ENA-ORRO01001133-ORRO01001133.1-human-gut-metagenome-genome-assembly--contig:-NODE-1133-length-19895-cov-12.450504_pt1 | contig 19895 bp, 35 predicted proteins | sample MGYA00242176_ERZ509136 | MGnify/ENA primary metagenome ERZ509136 (study PRJEB26280, sample SAMEA2338644) | human gut metagenome | biome: human gut; feature: human-associated habitat; material: faeces...
TATATATATATATATATTATATAATATTAATATAGGATTATAATATACTAGGGAATTTTGACGGCATTAACAAAAATTAACTTAGTTAACTTGCATAATTCAGAAATTCATATTAACTTTGCTGTATCAAACAAGAACAAATAAATAATAAATAAAATGGCGGCAATTGATAAAATTTATATTGATAGTTTTGAGAAATATAAACGCTTTAAGGATTGGTGTCTAACTCAACCCAAAATTAAAGATAAGTACGGGAAAGAGACTTCACTAATTAATTATGTTTTTTCATATAATGAATGGGAAGATGGGGCTGTTCTTCCCGTATGCAACAATCCATATTACATAGACGCATATCTCATTAGAAATTGCCCATTTGATTTCATACAAAAAGAACTTATGTTAAATTATGGAAAATGGGATCAAGATATGATTGATGAAGCATACGAAGAAGTAATGAAAAGAGGTGGTGAAAAATCTGAAAGTGGTGTATTTCATTGGCTATCAAAAGATGATTTCAGTGTCGTAGATGGAAAAATATGTTTAAATCAAGGAGAAACCGATTATGATAGAATTAAAGAAGGTAAATTATATTCAAATCCATTTACTTCTAGAAAATATGAAATTGGTAAAACGTTTAAAATAATACAACACCCTCAACGACATTATAATAGACCATTTAAACTTAAAAGATGGTTTATTGATATAGATACTCCTGAAGGACTTGGCTATTTATTGTATCACTCAAATACTAATACTTGGGATTTTTTAGATGAATTTGTAATTGATGATGAATCTTCAAATTATTGTACTAAATATAAAACAATTAAAGCAATTCAAAGAGCCATATTAAAATGGGAACTTCCAGTTGGAACGATTGTGTCATGCACAGGAAGATATATTGAAGATACTTATAAATTTAAAATTATTTAAGACTATAATATGGAAACAATTTCAGATACTCCAAAATTTTATATCCTTCAGTTATACTCCAATGATAAAACAGATAACATAAGGAAAAACGATAGTAATTGCATCAACGTATTCTATTACGATGAGAACGGCAAGGATAAGATTTGGCTTGGCGACCCTGAAAAAGCCACACGATATAAGACAATAGGTGAGGCAATGAAAGTATCTGCAAGGCTCTCAACCGAGAATAAGGGTGTTTATTTCAAAGCGATACCCATATATAACGAAGAAGTGCTGACAAAGAAAAATAAAACCATTAACAAAAATTAACGTAATTAATTTGTGTATATCAGAAATAAGTCGTATCTTTGTAATGTGAAATTTAGAATTATATAAACCATCTATCCGTTGCGGTTAATGCGCAGACGCTGGGTAAACTAAACGCTCATAACCTTACCCTTTATTTGTTGTTATGTGGGAAAAGCGGTTGATGGTATTATTTGTTTAACTTAAACTACGAGCGTTAGTAATGACCTCTATGCCCATTCATACTAGTTAGGGTACAAGTCAGCTGCGGGTGGTACACGAAAGATACCGATTTTATTAAGTGTGATTATCCCCCTTTTTGGTAAAGTCGTAAGCCAATCGTGGGATAATCTTTTTTTATGTGTATATCTTCATTAGTTTATAATACCTCAAATTTGTCGTTTTTAAGCGATTTGAGCCACTTTTACCATTCAAATGATAACTTGTATCATTCAACCTCTGAAAACGCGCCAGAGAGCCTTAAAATCGTTTTTAGATTTATTAACGATATCATCACATTTTTTAACTAAATTAATTTGGTTAGTTCAATTAATTATATTAACTTTGCATAGTGATTGAGAGATAAACCAACTCAATTAAGATAAAATAGACTGATTATGGAATACAAGATGAAATTCAATGAAGTAAAAAACGCTTATATGAATCGTGCAGGCGCTCTTATGGAGAATTATTTCTCTGACCTTTATCACGATGTGAAAATGATAGAGAATATGAAAAAGGGTAATATACGTTTCTTTCTTATTCAGCCTAATTGCACTCATTCTGCCAACGAGGATAACTATGATGAAATACGCGACCTATGCGTTCAATTTTGGGGAAATTACGTTATAATCCGTATTGAAAAGGTGGATGATGACTATTACACAATCAAAAATTGGGATGTCTGGGATAAGAAAAGTTATGACACAAAAAGTGCAGAATTAATCCAAAAATACAAGGACTTTGTTCTTGGATAATTAGAATTGCTCAGTTATAATTCAAATCCTCTTTGCTTGGGAAAGCAGGGAGGATTAATTTTATTTATTAATATCTTTTAACTAAAAATATTTGTATAATTCAAATAAAATATGTACCTTTGTATTGTCAATAAGAAATAAAGGTAAGAGTAAAATCTTAGAGTATTGTCTCCAACATAATTAATATAAATTTGTTAATATTATTAAAAATTAACTGATTTATTTAACATTTATTAGCTGAAAATAATTATCGAAAAATTTGGTAGATTGAAAAAAAGGTATTAACTTTGCAGTGTAAAACTTAAATAGATAAGATAATATGGAAATGACAACCGACACATTCAATTATGGTGAAGTAACCTTATATGATTGCTTTGACCCTGAATCCTCTCTTAATGGCGAGTGTCATGTAGAAGTAACCGATACCAATAATAATGTTATTGCCGTTTTATATGGCTATTCGGTTAGCGAAATAGAGGATATGGAGCAGAACAAAATAGAAGATTTGATTGATGATAATATTCTCTAAACGTTAGCATCTTTTAACTAAAATAATTTGCATAGTTCAAATATTCTTCTTAACTTTGCATTGTCAAACAAAAACAGATAATATAAACAATTTAAAAAATTCAGATTATGGAAACAATAGCAAACAACAACGTAATGAACAACGAAATCAACGCTACAAAGCGTACCGACATCTATCAGATTGACCCCCGTAATATCGTGGCCGTAGAGGGCTTTAATGCTCGTAAGAATTTTGACCTTGATGAACTCAAAGAGCAGATTCGCAAAGTCGGTGTACTTAATCCCATCACGGTTATTCCTTTTAAGGATAAGGAAACTGGCACAGAAAAGTATCGCCTTGTAGACGGTGAACGTCGTTATCGTGCTGTAATGGCTCTTCTTGCAGAGGGTGAAGATATTAAGCGCATTAAGGCAATGTATCTCCCCAAAGGCACAAAGGAAGAAGATTTGCTCATTCAGCAATTGCTCAAAAATACAGGCAAACAATTTTCCGAAATTGAGATGGCAAAATTGTTCAATCGCTTTAAGGAGCAGTGGGGATATACTCAGACTGAAATCGCGGATAAATTCTGCAAAAAGACCTCATTCGTAAGTCGCTGTATGGCTCTCCTTGACTTCCCTGCTGATATTATCGCAATGATGGAACGTGGCGAAATCTCTGCCGATACTGCACGACAGATTGTCAGTCAGAATAAGGACGATGAGGATGCTCAGGTTGAAGCTGCCGATAAAGCAGTCAAGACAGCAAAGGCAAAGGGTAAGAAAACCGCAACGACAAAGGATATCCCTGTAAATGTACAGGCGGCTAACCTCATTGCTAAAATCCGTAAGGACTTGAAGAAATATGCCTCCCTTATGGATAGCCTTGACGGAGAAAATGCCGAGGTAATGATGACCAACGCAATTAACGTCTACGAGCAGACTGCCGAATGGGAGAACGCAGCTAAGGAACTCGCTCCCAAAGCAGTAAGCGAACCCCAGACAGCAGAAGAAGTAGACGAAGTTGAAAAGGTGGCTTAAATTTCCATAATCCATATACTCGGTGAGGGTATGCCTTAATGGTGTACCCTTGCTTTCGTGTATGTACTCATTTGAGTACTAGTATATGACTTAACATCTTTTAACTGAAATAATTTGTATATCTCACGAATTATAGTTAACTTTGCAGTGTCAAATTAAAACAGATAGTAATATGTCTCTTAAAGAAAAAATAACTGAAATTTTCAATAAACATAATCTTGATTATGATTGTGATTATAACAATAATGCACAGCAAGTAATCATTACAATTTTGGATGGTGACTGGAAGCACGATCATCTATACCTTAAAAACATAATGGAACAGAATGGTTTCACTATTGAGGATGAATATATTACAGCAAGTGATAGTGATTGCTATGATTGTAAATATGTATTTCAGTTGAATTAAAAATAAGATGAAATGAATAAAACTGAATATAATGAATTTGTAAGTGCAGTACAAAATATGATATTCAATTTTATAAGTGAATATTATATACCTGCTGCTTGTAAATTACAACAAAGTAATGATGATGATATTCAATGGACACTGAATTTAGGTAAAACTTTTGGTTCGGTTAATATCCTTATTGAATCTTGGGAACATGCCAGTTATAGAGGTAAAGTAAATGTATGCTTTATTCCAATGAAATTTCACACATATAGAGATAATGAAAAACTCTTTTTAATACGTTCTGGGAGCGTTAATTCTTTCAATGGTAGGTTTTTATTGCATACACGTTCAAATGCCGTAGAAATGCTTCTAAATGATTTTAAGGAGGTATTAGAGATTTGGTCTTATACGGCACAAAAGAAAAAGATTGAAAAACCTTATATTTGTATGAATTGATGGTTAAGATTTTTTAACTAAAAATATTTGGTAGTGAACGAAAAATTCACTACCTTTGTATTGTCAAAAAGAAAGAGGTAAGAGTAAAATCTTAAAGTATAGTTTCCTTAGGATTTAAAATTAAAATGTTAATTTATGTAAAAATTTTAACATTTTTTAATTAAAAAAGTTGTTTTAAATTTTGGTGGAATGAAATAATCTTATTAACTTTGCAGTGTGATTAAGAAACAAAGTGATTAACTCTTAAATAATAAAAGTAATGAGAACAAAATAACACTTTCTATTTTGGTGAAGTTACCCTTCGTGATTGCTTTGATCCTGATACCTCTATGAATGGCGAGGGATTTGTTGAAGCAACAGATTCCAACGGCAATGTAATTGCTGATATCTATGGCTATGATATAGATGATATCAATGAAGATATAATCGAAGCTAATCTTCTCTAATTCTTAACATATTTTAACTAAAATAATTTGCAAAGTCTAAAAAATCTTCGTAACTTTGCAATGTAAAACAAAACATAATACGACAATGGAAAATATAATTAACAAATACTACGTTCCTTATGATAACTCTTATTGCGTAGAATATACGACTAATAAGAACTCATATCTTCTGCCGTGGTTGGGTAGTAATGAATTTAATCCCACAAAAGAGGAAATAAAAGCAGTATTTACTATCGTAACCTGTCCTTATACCACAATGCTTGAAAATACTTGTTGGGAAATGAAAGAACGTACATTTATTAACGTTAAGTCTAGTATCACGGATAAGGTATATCGTGTGCTGTTTTATAAAGACGGCATTTGTGATACGATTGATGAATTTCATCGTAAAGTATTTGAAAGAGATAAAGGAAGAAATAGCGAAAAAATGCACTGATTTACCCCTTTTGATTATATCATTTAATGTTAATTAACGATAATAATTTGCATAATCCAATAAAAAGTATTAACTTTGCAGTATCAAAATAAAACAAAAACAATAAAAAATAAATTGATATGGAAAATATAATTTCTGACGGCATACATTATCTTAGTGGTATTGGTTATTCTACAAAAGAAGATGGATGGAGTAATAAAGGTATTAATGTCAAATTATTTTGCATTGACGGCAAAACCTATGGCGCGTATGAAGATCCTCATGACGGCTATCGTAGTTTTGGTTGTCTTGAAGAAATGGATGCTAAATGCCAATATACATTTCCTCCTCAAGCCGTAAGGGTAGTAAATAAAAGAGTTGATAGGAAAATTGAACACGATGGATGGCTTGAATATGAGAATAAATTTATGATTCATATTTTGGATGCCGTTAATGGAAAGGAAGTTTTGGTTGTAGGAACTGATTATAGTGAGAGTTATTATCCAATGGCGATTTTCAATTATACACCAGAAAATCTTGAAATAAACAAAAATCGTTAAGATTTTTTAAGATTAAAAATTTGCAAGATTCCAAAATTATTCGTACCTTTGTAATGTAAATAAAAAGAGAACATTAACATATTGTTTAATTTAAAACTTAGGATATAGGTTAGTCAAGGAAACCCTTTACCGCTTGCAACTAGGTCAAACGAAAACTTGGTGAGATTAATCTATACTCCTATTTAATGCCCCAATGGTGGAATTGGTAGACACATCACATTTAAGCTGTGACGGGAAATCCGTGAGAGTCCGAGTCTCTCTTGGGGTACGACTTTTTGATGAAAGTATTAAAACGTTTGATAATTTTATAATATCTTCCTATATTTATATATAAGTTAATTTATATATAAAATGAAAGAATATTATAAAAAGGAAAATTTAGAAAAAATCGTAAAAGAAAGTTTTTCGTTATCAGAAGTTTTAAGAAAAATTGGTTTAGCCGATAAAGGAAGTAATTTTGCTACATTATCAAAATATATTAGGTTATATGATATAGATACTACACATTTTACAGGTCAAATGTGGAATAAGGGTTTAAAAAATGTAGATAAAACTGCAAGAGTTAAACTTAAAGATATATTAAAAGAAGATACTAATTTTAAATGTGATACTCTTAAAAAACGTTTACTTGCAGAAGGTATTTTAGAATATAAATGTGGTAATCCTTCTTGTGGTATAAGTGAATGGCAAGGAAAAGAAATTACGTTAGAGTTACATCATATTAATGGCAATCATTATGATAATAGAATAGAAAATTTAATTTTATTATGCCCTAATTGTCATAGTCAAACAGAATCATATAGAAAAAGATATTCAATAAGAGGTATTAAAAATGATAAACCTAAAAAAATATATAATACATATACGACAATTTGTGCCAATCCTAATTGTAAAAAAGAATTTCAAACTAATTCAAAGCATAAAAAATATTGTTGTCGTGAATGTTACAATGCAGTTCTTAAATTAAATGCGGAGGTTAAATCTAATAATACCACTTTTTACAATAAAGAATTTTTATATGATTCTATGATAAAATGTAATTCAATTGCTGATTTAGCAAATAAATTGAATACATCAAGACCAACTATTAGAAAATATTTAGAAAAATATGATTTATTAAATTTATTTAAGTCTAAATATGCAACGAATGCTTTACATACAAAAAGTGTAATACAATATGATTTAGAATGGAATTTTATTAAAGAATGGGATTGTATTGATGATGCTGAAAGCACATTAAAAATTGAAGGTATTAGTAAATGTTGTAAAGGTAAAAGAAAATCCGCAGGTGGTTATAAATGGAAATATAAAGATATAGAATAGATATTGTTTTTGTTTTACGCACATAGTTTATCCTCCTTTCTTAAAAAACTATGTTATACCTCATCATTCTAATAAGAGTGGTGAGGTTTTTTTTGCATTTATTAACTAAATTAATTTGCGTATTTCATATAATATTGCTACCTTTGTATTGTAATTAAGAAACGAAATAAATTTAATCTTATGTTGATTGAAGATAATTTAAGCATTACAATCGCTTGCGTTATAATGGTTCTTATAGGCTTTATTTGGACTATTAATATTCTCAGAATAGCATTCGCTGATAACGTGGATAAGATAACCAAAATAGCCTTTAATGGGTTGAAATGGACGCTTATATTAGCGTTATTAATGTGGGTGATAAATCACTTCAAAAGTTATATCGGTTGAACGATTAAATATAGATTAATATGAAAATAATTAAATAAGGATTTAAAAGCAACGGCAGAAGAATTAAATCAATTAATACTATTTAACTAAAATAATTTGGATATATTAGATAATATCCTTAACTTTGTATCAGTAAAACAAATAAACTATACAAGATTATGGCAAATGAGAATGTAAATAAGAGTGTAGTAGGATTTAGCGTTGATAAATACGATCTGGATTACCTCAATGGATTATCTCCTAAATACCTCTATGAATTAGCTTGCAAGGATGAGGACGCTGTTATATATGATAGTGTAGATACTTTCTTCAAGGAATTAAATTACGACTTGGTAGATACTGAAAATAATTTATGGTTTTTGGTTTAAATAAAAATTAACATTGTTATTAACACTTATTAACGGAGAATATTTGTATATCTCCGTTTTTCTTTATACCTTTGTAATGTAATTAAAAGAAAGGTATGAGTGAAATCATAAAGTATTGTCTCCAACGTATTCAATAAAAAATTGTTAATTAATGTAAAATCATTAACATCATTTAACAAAAATAATCGTTTAAAAATTTGCATATATAAAATATTATGCCTACCTTTGTATTGTAAATCAAAAACAAATATATAGATATGGAAAATAAAGTAAAAAACGAAATCGCAGACCTTACTTCGGTAATGAAAGTGGTGCTAGGTTATAGAGAAACTGCAAAAGAGACATATAGTTTTTGCTTTCAGTATATAATTGACTTTGCTAAAAAGATAGCAAAACAGAATGGTAAAGACGTTGACTTTGAGAAAATAGGTGGCATTTGTATCGGTCAAGGCAAATATCCTATTGTAACTAAATTATTCACTAATAGCGGTAATAGTGATGCGTTTTTCAATATGCAGATAGAAGTAAGCGATAATATGTTCAATGCCCGTAAACGTATATGGCTTTCGCAATTAGATATTGATGAATTAGTACAATTAGCCGAGATGATCGCTAAATTCAACGAAACACTTAACTAAAAATTAAATAATATAGAATAAGATTATTATGAGTGAACTTAAATATTATAACGAGGAAGATAAAGACGTTATTGCAAAGGTAATTGAAATCGCAGAGGAAAACGGATTTTCTGTTGACGTATATAACAATCGTGAAGATAAGGAAGAATATTACTTTGAATTTGGTAAATATAGCGATTGTGGTCGTGATTTTACTTTTGATATATTTTTCAATACCTTAGATGATATTAGCGATATAGCGGATAAGATATATGAATATTATGAGGATTTTGACGTATCTTATGAAACGTATATTTGGCTTGATAATTTCGGACACGGAATGAATGGCGCACCTGATGATATGTTAGATGCATATAACGATACAAAGCAATGCGAGGGATTTATTGAAGAACTATATGACGCAATTCACGAAAGTTGTTAATATTTTTTAACTAAAAATATTTGGTAGTCATCTAAAAAATGGCTACCTTTGTGTTGTAAATCAAAAGCCGATAATATGGACAATACAACTAAAATCATTTCTGAAATCCTTATACGCGATGAATTGATTAGATTGCAACGATTAAATGAATTGACAAATCTTGACATATTAGAAAATAAACAATATATTTATGAGAATTATAAGGCATCTATTAATGAGATGTCTCGCATAAATGTAAAGGAGTTTTATGGTTATTTTCCATATAATAAATTTGATATTAAGATATGGAGTAATGACCATAATCCACCGCATTTTCACGTTATCGGAGATGGTTGGGATATTGTTGTAGATATTGAAACTGGCACTATACTTAAAACTAAAAAAGAGGGTAAATCTTCAAAATTCTATAAATATGTTGAGGATTATATTGAAGAATGGTTAGAAAGTCCATCGGCTATTAATAAAAAACAAACGAATAGAGAAACCGCAATGCTTGCTTGGGAAATGAATAATGGTTAACTTTAATTAACTGAATTTATTTGTATAATCCAAATAAAATCATTAACTTTGCATTGTAATTAAAAATAGATTAATATGAAAATATCCAAAAGAAAAATTGAAATATATATTTACAAGTATATCACTAAATGGTTTATAAAACTTACTAAAAAAGTAAATCAATATGATATACCTTTTAAAGAAAATGAGTATGATGAAGTTTATGTAAATGAGCCTTTTAAAGGTTGTAAATATAGCCTTTTTTCCCCCATTGAATGTATTTATCTTGCTTTTAATGAAATATATCATTGCAGTTTACAACGATTTAATATACAAGGCATAACAATGGATTATAGTAATGATAATTTTATTAAAGTCAATATCATTACTGAACGTCCAGGACTTATTATTGGCAAGAATGGTAAGGATATAAATAATCTTACTGAAAATCTTACAGAATACTTTGGTAAAAAGGTCAATATCAATTTGATTGAAACAAAAACTAATTTTATGTATGTATTAAGTTAATACTTTATTTGAAATAAATAATAAATATGGAAACAAAAACTGATTACAAATATCAAGACATTAAAGAGTTGGTGGATAATTTCAATTCAGTTCAAATGGAATTGAATAACAAAATTGAAGATTATCTTATAGATACTTTACGCAATTTCAATGATGATTTTATTGAATTTGATGAAAAGCAACAAGAGGAAACCAAATATATTGTCAATGGCAATATCGTAACGCTTACGGCTCTTCAGATTGACTTTTATAACTACGCTTATGTTGAGTTATCTTTCAGTGACAATTACGGCAATGACTTTACTGAGTCACTGGACAAAATGACTACCGAGCAACAAATCTGTATCGTTGAGGACGTGAGGAAATATATTGACAAATATGGCTATAAGAATACCAATGATATGTAAATAAATTTTAACAGATATATTAACATTAATTAACTCAGATTATTTGTATAGTCTGGGTTATTTTTGTACCTTTGTATTGTAAAAATTAAAGGGCAAGAGTGAAATCTTGAAGTATAGTTTCCAACATGTTTAATAGAAATATGTTAATTTATATTAATTCAATTAACTTTTATTAACTGAAAATAATTACTGAAAAATTTGGTAGATATAAATATTATTACTAACTTTGCATCAGTAAAAACAAATAAACAATATAGATTATGAACAAGGAAGTAATTAAAAATGTTATTGAGCAAGTAATCGTAATGCTTGATAATAATGTACTTGCAGACAATGGCTTGGAATCTTTTGAAGGTTGGTGTGAGAATGGTGATATATTTGAAACTGATATAGAGGAACATATTGCCGTTATGAAACGTATCGCGCCCGCGATTGATGATTTAACCAATATTATATTAGAATTGCAAGAGGAAAGCAAAAATAATGAAGATTATCGCGTTTATATAGTAAATGATAGCTATCTTGAAGATTGCTTTAACGATGATGATATTGATGCTTTTACCGAAGCCGTTAACGATGATGACTTTATCAATTACGATTGTGAGAAATTTGAAACCGAAAAAGAAGCTACGAAATTCGTGGAAGGTTTATTCTATGGCTGTGATGAACGTAGTCCGAGCGGTAAAGTAGTTCTATGCTCTTGGAATGATTGTGACAAACCTTTTATCAATGCTTTAATTAACGCTTAATTAAATTAATTAATATGAGTGCAGATTTAAAAGATAAAAATAAAGAGAGTATTGACTGCGCAATGAAAGCTCTCTATAAAATGAAAGAAAAACGCGAATGGGCAGAAAAAGAAGCCAGACCTATTGTTGCCGCTATTTGTGAGCCTTTTATTAAAAGAGAAGAATATAAACGTAGAAATCAACGTTATTTTTATTAACATCTTTTAATCAAAAATATTTGCATAGTTCAGCAAAAAGCATTAACTTTGCAGTGTAAAACTTAAACAAATAAAGACTATGGCAAAGAATAAGAAAAGACCTCAGTACGTTCAAGAAATCGTTGACGAAATCAATGAAATCTTCTATCGTAAAAAGGAGAAAAACGCTCTTTGCGATTTGGCAATATGGCTTGGCCACTACCTTCTTAAAAAAGGAATGTATCGTGGATATAATTTCTATATTGATAAAACGCACACTGACGGCACAACATATAAGGTGCTTGCTGGATCCTCTGACCCTAATGTATATGAATATATTCAGTTTTATTAACTAAAAATATTTGCAAGGGTAGGGATTATTTCTTACCTTTGCAAAGTAAAATAAAAAAGTCAATATGGGCGCAAAAGAAATATTTGAAGATTATATCCGAAAAAATACCAAAGAGGATATTATATTCGGTGCAAGCCGTGATTATGATTCAACGATATTCGGTTACGTCTTGGTATCGATAAAAGGCAATTATAATATATCCAAATGGGAGGCATACCCTATTGCGGAAGAGGTTATCAAGATATATGGTTTAGAATAATAAAAATAAGATAATATGAAATATCTAAAAATTGATTTACTTGGTAAGTGCATTCGTTGGAGACAAAAAGGTGTTTGCATTGTAATGAAAGTTGAAGTCGTTACTGAAACAAAAGTTTTAGGCTCTAACGCTATAATTTGTGAACGTGTAAAATGTGACTATCTAAATTCATATACCGAGGTATCTAACACAAAAAGCACATTTACTCTCTATATTGATGGAGATAGCATTAATGACGTTGAAATAATAAACGAAGAAGTGTATAATCAATTAATTGAATTATATAGAGAAACTAACACATCGAATAATAAATTAAGTAATTTAGCGAAATATGGATAAGGAACGATTTGTAATAATTCAGCACATGAAATGTTTAAGCGTTACAATTGTTGAACAATTTTAATTTAGAATAAAAGCAGATATGAAAACGAAGTCTTTTGAAAATATAACTGGCTTGGTATATGATTGGATTATTCCTTTTTGTGGCAATAATCATTCTATCCCTTATGGCACTTTATTAGTAAGCGGTATTGTCAATGGAGAAACCAAAAAAGCCTATTGTAAAACGTATGGTGATAAATATAGCGATACCACACCACAATATGTTATCTTTGAAGGACAACGTTTCATAGTACATAATAAAGGTACAATGTATTCTCCAAAAATTGAATTAGAATTGTGGAAAAAAGAAAAAGTGAATAATAGGTGGATGTATATTAGTTAATTTTAAAAAAAATGATATAAATAGGAATTTTAAATTTACTAAACATAAAAATTAATTTCATTAACATAATTTAACCTCATATATTTGCATATATGGGATTTTATTATTACCTTTGTATCGTTGAAAGAAACAAGGGTAGAAGTAAAATTCTAAAGTATTGTCTCCAACATATCTAAATATAATATGTTAATTTATATTAAATTTTTAACGTTATTTAACTAAAAATAATTACTGATTTATTTGCAAGATTCAAATATAATGCTTAACTTTGCATTGTAAATCAAAAACAATATAAGATAATATGGAAATGACTTATTATACTAATATGCAATACTATTGCGGTTGCTGTCTCTCCGATTCACAAAGAAATGAACTGATACGGCAAGGATGGATACCTTCAGATTGGAGCAGAGATACATTCTATAAGGAGAATAAAGTGCCCGCATATTCCTCACAAATAGAACATAATAAGATAAAGCATATAGGAACTGAACCGAGAGAGTGTAATTATAGTGTTCATAGTCATCAATATGATACTGATTACTATGAAGTCAAGAGAAGTGACTTTAACCAAATGGAGCATAAGCCTACGTTAACTAACGTGTGCAGACCGCTACGCTTGCATAACTTTGACGGAATTGTAGAACCTACGCAAAAAGAACGCAAAGGAGAAGGATGGACTGAAACCTATCAACGCGATTTTCATACCACAATTACAAAGCATTTTTTCATTGTTGATTAACGTTTATTAACTAATAATATTTGGTAGTGAACTAAAAATTCACTACCTTTGTACTATCAAAATAAAACAAGTAATCAACATCAAAATTGATAAGTTATGAATAATCTTGAAAATCTCATTAAAAATGAATATGTAATTGTTTTCGCTCAACGTTTTGGATGTGGAACAACCTATTATACATATAATGAGAAAGATACAAAAATAGACTCCCATAATCCTTTCTTTATTGCTTATAATAGCGCAACAAAATATACTTCAAAGGAAATTGCGGAAAAAAAATTAAATGAATTAATTTTAAATAATTTCTTTTCAAATTGCAAAAATATTGTTGACGGAGAAAATCTTAATGAAAGTGTTATTAAGGCGTGGTATAAAAATAATTACGACAAAACAAGTGCAATTGCCATAGTTAAAATCCCTAATTCATATTATTTGGGTAAATATGGTGCTTATGCCTTTGAATTAAGTAAATTAAATCTCCCCTATGATAATGAACATCGTTATCAATGTGCATCCTATCGTAATTTTAAATGGGTATATCTTAAAATAAATGAAAATAATACCACTGAATGGGTAGAAAGCCAAGATAAGGCAACTTGTATGACTGCAAAGGAACAAGAACAATGGTGTGGTAAAATGAATAATATAAAACCTTTTAAAGGGTATGTACAAGCAATGAATTTGCCTGTACGTCTTAGCACTCCACAAAAATACTATAAAGGCCAAAAAGTATTGATATGTAAAAATGGTAATTATTTCTATACACATATTAGTGATGTAATGGCGCGAATGGATGGAAAATATTATTATGGATTACCCACTGATGCATTTATGAGCGGTAGAGTATGTATATCAGAAGAAAATATGTATGAAGGTGATGGATTGTACCCCGAAGATATGATTATTCCTTTTGATAATATAGTTAAATCATTTAATTTAAAAAGAACTAATTACAATGACTATTATATCAATGTTGTATTGAACGATGGTACTAAAATCAATGAAATTACACATTTTTAACTAAAAATATTTGGTAGTGAACTAAAAATTCGCTACCTTTGTACTATCAAAATAAAACAAAAACAAATAAGATAGAATTATGGAAAAGGACAATCGCTTATATTATATAATCTGTGTTACTGAATATGTATCTGGCTGTGGTATACAATACCAAATGTTGACTAATAAGCATTATCAACGTTATATCAATCGTGACGGCAATATAAGGTATAAGGAAGTAATAGGAGATGTCTATCTCGTAGATGAGCGCAAAAGTCCTTATTATTGCGATTATAGCAAATCTTATTACAAGTTTGATACTTTCAAGGATGCTATGGATAAAGCAATAGAATTGGTCAGAAATGGTATATTACCTAATCTCGGCATATCCAAAGAAGTCGCAACATATAACAAGGGTAGTGTTATATCAATTCTGCAACGTCCTATGGGTGATATTATCGGTTATCGCTATGCGGAATATCTTGAAAAGAATAAAGATAATAAGGATATAAAAAAGCCTAGATTTAAAAATGGTGATATAGTATATCTTACCAATATTGAGGATGGGGATATTATATATAAGACAAAAGTATACGATTGCGAATTGAATGAGAATGGAGAATGGCAATATTATACGACTTATTGGTCAGAATATCCATATACCAAAGTTCAAAGCGAAAAAGAGTTTATGGAGCATTATAAGGTTGAGCATAGTGGCAATGGTTATTATTACGGACAAAGGTGCAGAATTGTAGAACGATAAAATATTAACAAACGATTAACATCTTTTAACCCGAATTACTTGCGTAGTTCGGATTTTATTTTTACCTTTGTATATCAAAAGAAAGATAAAGAGGTAAGAGTAAAATCTTAAAGTATAGTTTCCAACATGCTTAAAAATAAATTGTTAATTAATGTAAAATGATTAACATCATTTAACAAAAATAATTCCTTAAATATTTGCGTAATTCAAATAAAAGCTATACCTTTGTATCAGTAAAACGAAAGACAATATAAACAATATGGAAAAAATAAGTATATTGAAAAAATTGTCTATGTTAGAATTAATGAATATTAATGTAATTAATAACATATCATTATTATGAACGATATTACATTTGACAATAACTATAACTCAAATATCGGCAAGGCATTTCGTAAACTGAATGAGAAAATTGCTGAATATTTCAGTGAATCCAGTGATGAGTTATTCGGTATGACGGTTACACCTATTTCCAATTATATTACTTCATATTATTGGGAAGATAGGACAGCCAAACAAGTCTTTGATATAATCGTAAGAACGTTATCTTACTATGATATGATTTGTTACAATGAAGATACAAAGGAATATAAAACCTATTTGGATAAATCTATCGTAATCAGATTAAATAAAATAAAGAAACTTATCAATAACAATTAAATAATTTAATTAATATGGCAACTACAACATTAGAAGATAAGATATATAATATCTTTAAGGAAAACGAACTGAATTACGATTATTCAGTTATAGGTGATAATGTTGAAATAGAAGTATATTGGGGTGACTGGAAACACGACCATCGCAGACTTAAAAATATTATGTATAATAACGGCTTTATGTGTATAAATGAACATATTACCGATTCCGATGAGGATTGCTATGACGCTGAATATACATTTACCCCTATGTACTCAAATGAGTACGATTTTTAATCCTTTAACTTTTATTAACCAAAATAATTTGCATAAGTCAAAAATAGTCATTAACTTTGCAGTATCAAAAATAAAAATATAAGTGATATGGAGACAGTAAAAATAGACGTATTCAAAGTAATGTCAGAACGTAAAATCGTTATGTATCGTTCATTCCAAAAGGCTCTTGACGCAATCCGTGATTTGGTCATTTCCTATGATAATAAGGTAATTAATAAACGCTTTATTGATAAAGCACAAGCCGCTATTGATAGCGTTGTACCACATATCCGTATCGGTTTTGATACTGACTTCCGTGGTAATAGAAATAATAGATTTCAACTTACTTTCACTGATAGATATGTTCAGTCAGTAAATGGATATCTTGACTATACACAAAACATAATTTATTCTGTTGACAATAAAGAATATCTCTCTAAAGATGACTTCCGTATGAATAGCGAAAATTGTCTATATGCTTTTGATAAGGATAACAAATATACTCAAACTCTTATCAATAGCCTACAAGACGCAATAGCAAATGCAGAAGAAATATATCAAAAATATGTAGATTTACAAAAGGTTATTGATGATACTCTTGATAACATCCCTAGTTGCCTACGGCAGAGAGTATATGTAAATAACCCTTTGAGAAAATAAATTAAAATTTTAACGTTTTTCATATTAGTCAATATATGCTCTCTGGTCTGTGATAGATGAAATAGAGAGCATATTTTTTTTATATTATATTAACTAAATTTATTTTGATATATAATATATTATTATTAATTTTGTATATCGTAATTAATCTAATTAATAACCCCATAACCACATATTATGGCATCTTATAATGATTTCTATGGCGATAATACTATTATCGTAAACGGAGTGAAAATGACAATAAAGGAATATAATCTTCTCCGTAAGAAAAAAGCCACAAATAAAAGTAAACGTAAACCCAAAAAGCAACTGAATGAGATACAATTACTAACTGATGATATAAAGACTTTAATGAAGTCCACAAAGGTATTTAAATCGCTTGTAGCCTATTATAAGAACGGATATAAACAATGGGGCAATATCCATAGAGAAGTCCTTAAAATAGATAATTTAGGCGGTAAATTCATTTTGGTGGTATCTGCAATAGAAACCACTAATAAACATATCACTGAAATATGCAACCTTGCTAAACATAGTAATAAAGCAGTTTTTGGAGTGATACAAGATCTATCATATAAAATGACCGACCTTCAGAGTAAGTTAATGGATTTACATAACGTTGTAACTGGCTCTGGCATTATCAATTCACCTTTTAATATCCACGAAGTAATAAACGGCAAAGGCAGAAGATTAGGGCTTAAAATCCTTATGTATCGTACCGAAGATGCTATAATCGCTATCAATACTATTATATATAAATTACAACAATTAGCCGTTATCCCTAATTCAATCTACGATAATACATCAATCCTTAAATACGGCATAATGAAATAAATATATTATTTATACTGACCGATATTTACCAATAATAGTGTTATATCATTGATATTTAACTTATTATTAATTATAATAGTTTATCTTTGATTTACCTTTAATCGGTAAGTATTATATATATCCCAAAATAACAAATTGTAACCAAATACCCTATTTTTGCTTACACTTTTTTGATTTTTCACATAGGAAAATTTTTAAAATCGTAAGCAAATTCCATTAAATACAATACAAATTGTTATATTAACATCTTTTAATAAAATATATTTGCATATATAAGATATTATTACTATCTTTGTATTGTCATTAAGAAAGTAACTTAATGAAGGGCAAAGATAAAACTTTGAAGTATAGTTTCCTTCACATTCAATAATAAAATCTTAAAAATAGTTAATTTAATATATATTAACTAAATATGTTTTCTACTATCAATTATTTTTACTACCTTTGTATAAAGAAAAAAAATATTATATACAAGATATATGGAAAAATATAGAAAAGGGATAATCTTCTATAAAACTAAAGACAATATCTATTATTATATTAATTTTAATAGGGAGCATATTATGTTTGATGAAAAGATGATTAACGACCCTATATATAAAGATATTATCATAAAAACAGCGAAACAATATACTATAAAAGGCTATAATATGCTTTGGAAAAAATTATTTGCAGAGCATAAAGCCATACATGTATATCATTATATAACAGAGAGTTTTATAAATAAAAAATATATTATACTATAATAAAACTACCATATAATTAAATACATTAATTCAATTAATAATATAATAGAGCATAAAAATGCGTTACAAAATATCATATAATAAGAAATGGAATAATGAAGGTACAACTTATTCCCAAACGTTAAATGTAACCTTAACACGAAAAGAATTTACTGATTTAAATCACAATATAACATTAGCCAAACTTAATGCCCCATCGTGGAATACTGATTATAAATTATATCTCAATACTTTCAAGAAAGGTATCAATTATACTAAATTAACACAAATTAAATTCTTTGCACAATATTTCGGTATAATCAGTATCAATACAAATATCGTTAATGATAAAAGATTTAAACAAGATAGAAATACAATAGTTAAAATTAATATAATTTAATTAATATTATTAAATATGAATTATTCTCCGAAATTCAATTATATCTTTATTAAATTAATTAATAAGATATGTAACCAAAATACACCCCGTAATACTTCTTTTAATTGGTTTAATAAATATAAAGTAACCTTACAATCGGGTACTAATAACTTCGTATCTGTCTATGTGGAAAATCCTAATATAAATCATCTCCCTAAATGTATAGCGTCTTTTTCAATAGATTTCCTTACAAAAGAACTCGTTATTGAACAGACTTATGCTGAAAATGATACTGACTTTATAATCGCTGATTCACTTATAAAGGCATTTAAAAACGTATATCCCAATACCCAAACCACTATTAATGACTACAATATTTGGGAAGAATATTATAAAGAATGTATGGAGATAATACATAATAAAACAGAATATGCAGACGAATATATTGAGGAATGTAATAACTTCATTAATATTTGTAATCTGAGAAATATTTGGACTAAACATTTTAATTAAATAAATTAAATATAATATACTATGAAAGATAAATTACTTCATTTTTTAGGTAAACTATTAGCAAAGTCTATATGGATTACAATAGGACTAATCGGAATACTGGTAGGTATAATATTATCTCCCTTTACATTGATGGCTTTTATTCAAGATAAAATATTCTATGATAGATAATATCTAAATTAATTTAATTAACATATATGTACTCAAATGCGTACTAACCTATATATTATAACCCTATCATAAAAATGGTAGGGTTAATTTTTTATATAATAAATTTATTTTGAACTATTATAAATGATTTTTATATTTAATAGTTCAGAATAAAGATATTTTAAGTAAATTAATTTTTTTAATAAAATTTATGATATATTATATAAAAATAACTGATGTTAAAAAATTTTAAAAATTGTTAAATTTTGCACGGCACACAAATTTTTCCAATAATTTCATTAATTAATTAAATTAATTTTTCTCTCTTTTTAACTCTCCATTTTTTAATTAAATTAATTTCTCTATATAATATAT
>ENA-ORRO01001147-ORRO01001147.1-human-gut-metagenome-genome-assembly--contig:-NODE-1147-length-19661-cov-3.682648_pt1 | contig 19661 bp, 12 predicted proteins | sample MGYA00242176_ERZ509136 | MGnify/ENA primary metagenome ERZ509136 (study PRJEB26280, sample SAMEA2338644) | human gut metagenome | biome: human gut; feature: human-associated habitat; material: faeces...
GGGGACGGCGCCACGCACCAGTGCTGCGAGGATATCGCCCTGATGCGCGTTATCCCTGGCATGACCGTGGTCGTTCCCGCCGACGATGTGGAGGCCCGCGCCGTGGTCCGCGCCGCCTACGAGTGCGACGGCCCCGTGTACATGCGCTTCGCCCGTCTGGCCTCGCCGGTTATCAACGACCCCGAGACCTACAAGTTCGAGGTGGGCAAGGGCATCGTCATGCGCGAGGGCACCGACGTCACCATCATCGCCTGCGGCCTGATGGTCGGCGAGGCGCTCGAGGCTGCTGAGCAGCTTGCTGCCGAGGGCATCGATGCCGAGGTCATCAACATGCACACCATCAAGCCCATCGACGCCGACCTGATCGTCAAGAGCGCCACCAAGACCGGCCACGTCGTGACCGTCGAGGAGCACTCCGTGATCGGTGGCCTGGGCAGCGCCGTTGCCGACGTCCTGTGCGAGCAGTGCCCGACGCCGCTCAAGAAGATCGGCGTCAACGACACCTTCGGTGAGTCTGGCCCGGGCGCCGAGCTCCTGCACAAGTACGGCTTGGACGCGGCCAACATCGTGGCGACCACCAAGGAGTTCTTGGCCTAGGACAAGACGGATTTCATGGACTGCTTCGTCAGAACTATAAAACTGTTTCGCCAGTACTATGGAAACCCGGCAGGGGCGCTCTCTTGGAGAGCGCCCCTGTTTCAGTTGCGGTGAAATAAGGACTGTTTTGCCAGCTTAAAGGCTCAACAGTCCCTATTTCACCGCAACTCATGAAGACGCCCCTCAAGCACGGTCCCATCAGGGAAAAGGGCATATATCGACAAAGCGCAATTCAGACCCTTCCAGCGTTGTATATGCAGCACCCCAAGATAAACGCGGCGACCCCTTAGTTATCGCAGGCCGGGCACAGGGTTACTCTCCAAATCTTTCCGCAGGACGGAGGAGCCCCTGCCGCGCGAAGCGCGCAGCGGGAGCTCCGACATGTCCGAGGACGATTTGGGAGGTAACCCTGCGCCCGGCCGGTGAGACCAAACCCCGCCATGCTTCTTATGTGCAGCAAAGCTAATGCTGCTAAAATACAAAGCGCTCATGTAGTTTAAACGCACGACGATAAGGAGCACCAGTGGGTAACCACTTCCGTACCTCCGGTGCGGGCGATGACGCCCCCAAGACGCAGCCAGGCGCCGTGGGCACTCGTTTCGCCACCCCGGATTCAGAGGATCAGCTGTTTAGCTCGATCCCCGCACAGCCGGCAGATCAGGCACAGCCGGCATCAGATCCCTTTGCCTACAATCCCACCAATGATGTCGAGCTTTCCGAGGGCGCGGGTTTTGAGCCCGTGCAGAAGGTGACCGCTCGCGTGGATCAGCCTCAGGCGGACGTTGTCGCGCCGCAACCCGTCATGGCCGGCATTCCCGATCCCATGGCCCCTGCGACTCCGGCGCCACAGCCTGCGCAGTCCGGCCTTTTTGCCGGCATTCCCGATCCTACGCAGCCCGCGGCTCCCGTAGTCGAGAGCGATCAGGCCGCCGAGGTCGCAAGCCTCGACAATGCGCTCAACAACCCCGACTTTACGTCAGTGTTTGCGCCCATCGATCCGCAGGCCAGCCGCAAGAAGATGGCCAAGCAGGCCGGTGTCGAGCCCGTCATCCTCATGGAGCACGTCACCAAGATCTACCCGGCGCAGCCCAACAAGCCCGCGCTCGACGACATCAACATCGAGATCTATCCGGGCGAGTTTGTCTTCTTGGTCGGTCACTCCGGCTCGGGTAAGACCACGCTGCTGTCGACGCTCAACCGCGACGTCAAGCCGACGAGCGGCCGTATTTTGGTCGCCGGCCAGGACCTTATGAAGATCAAAAACCGCAAGGTTCCGTTCTTGCGTCGCCAGATCGGTGCCGTGTTCCAGGACTTTAAGCTCCTGCCGCAGAAGACCGCCTACGAAAACGTGGCGTTTGCCCTACAGTGCATCGGCAAGCCCAAGGGCGTCATTCGCAGCCAGGTGCCCGAGGTACTTCGCCTGGTCGGTCTGGCCGATCAGATGGACTCTCTGCCCGATCAGCTGTCCGGTGGCGAGCAGCAGCGCGTCGCCGTTGCCCGCGCTATGGTCAACCGTCCGCCGCTGCTTATCTGCGACGAGCCCACGGGTAATCTCGACCCGGCGATTTCGCTGGGCATTATGAAGCTGCTCGAGCGCATTAACCGTACCGGTACCACCGTGATCGTCGCCACGCACGACCGCGAGATGGTCGATAGTATGCACCGTCGCGTGATCGCCCTCGAGGGCGGCCACGTAATCCGCGACCAGGAGAGGGGAGGTTACGGCAACTATGGCACCAACTAACGTGGGTTATTCGCTCAAAGAGGCTATCAGCCACTTCTTCCGTAACTGGACCACCTCGCTCGGCGCCGTCATCACGATTTTCCTTTCGCTGTTTATCATCGGCCTGTTCATTATGGGTTCCGCGATGCTGAACTCCGTGATCGGCACCGTCGAGGATCAGGTTGTCATCAACGCCTTTATTAGCGATGATGCCGATCAGGCAGACGTCCAGGCCTTTGAGGCCGAGCTCAAGACGTGGAGCAACGTCAAGTCCGTGACCTATAAGGACAAGGACGACGCGCTGGCCGAGTACACGAGCAAGATGTCGGGCAACGCCGACGCCACCATGAGCGCGCTCGACGGCCAGAACCCGCTTCCGGCCTCCTTCGCGATTGAGATGGACGACCCGTCTCAGGTCGAGAGCACGGCCAAGAAGCTTAAGAAGAACGCCGACTTCCAAAAGATCGCGGACGACGGCGACGTCAACGCGAGCGTGCTGTATGGCCAGGAGGAAGTGAGCCGCCTGTTCCAGGTGACCAACTACATCCGTATCGCCGCCGTGGTGCTCGTCGGTCTGCTGACCTTTATCGCGTTCATCTTTATCAACAATACGATTCGCCTGTCCATTACGGCGCGTCGTCGCGAGATTGCGATTATGCGCCTGGTGGGCGCCAGCAACGGCTTCATTCGCGGGCCGTTCATTACCGAGGGCGTGCTGCAGGCCATTCTGGGCTCGCTGCTTTCCATCGGTGTTTTGGAGCTGCTGCGCAACCTGATGGTTCCGCGCCTGCAGGAGAGTGTCGGCTGGATGTCGTTTGCGCTGCCGATGCAGTACTATCTGGTGACCTACGCCGCACTGATTCTCGTCGGCGTGATCATCGGTCTCTTTGGTTCTGCCATCGCCATGCGCCGCTACCTGCGCGTGTAGGCATGCTTGGAATTCGTTCCTTCCAACGGGTCGTTCCTTTTGGGGCGGCCCGTTTTTTGATCCCCTGGGGACGGAGGAAAACGGATCACTTGGGGTGTCGTTCGATTCGAGTGATCCGCAATCCTGCCGTCCCCTAGGGATCATTTGGGTAGACTCTTGGGGTGTAAACGGCAATCGATAGCAAGGAGGCGCTATGGGGCGCAATAACAAGCATAAGCGTGGAGCTCGCAATAAGCGCGGGCCGGTGCGCAGCGAGCGTCGTCCGAACCTGACTGGCCGCGTGCAGCTCCATGAGCACAGTGCCTATGTCATAACCGAAAACGGCGACTACAAGGTCATGGGCCGCGGCAAGCGCGAGATCATGGACGGCGATACCGTGGCCGTAAGCATTAAGAACAGCCCGCATGGTGAACGTCGCGCCGTGATTGAAGGCGTCGTCGAACGTGCGGCTATAAGCGTGGTGGGTACCTACCAGATCGCCGGCCCGCTCGGGGTGATCGAGCCGCTCGATTCGCGCCTGAAGGCTGACTTCTTTATTTTGCCTGAGAACACTTCGGCGGAGCGCCTGGGTGTGCATCCTGGCGATGTCGTCGTCGCGCGCATTCTGACCTACCCGACGCGCTTGGAGTCGGGCACGGTGACTCTTGAGCGCCGTATCGGCGGTGACGATGCGCCCGATCTGGGCGTCCAATATGTTATGGCACGCTATGGCTATACCGACAGCTATCCCGAGGCGGCGCTGGCAGAGGCAGAGGCGCTTTCGCTCGACGTGACTGCAGCGCTTAAAGACCCGCTTCGTCGTGACCTGCGCGATCGCTTTGTCATTACCATCGACCCGGTTGATGCGCGCGACTTTGACGATGCCATCTCGCTCGAGCGCACGCCCGAGGGCGGCTATAAGCTGGGCGTACATATTGCCGATGTTTCGCACTATGTTGCCTGGGATGGACATATCGACCTGGAGGCCCGCCATCGCACGACGTCGGTCTACCTTGCCGATCGCGTGCTTCCCATGCTGCCTAAGCGCCTGTCTAATGACCTGTGCTCCCTGCGCCCCGATGAGGATCGCCTGGCGTTTACCGTCGACATCGAGCTCGACGCGCAAGGTCGTGTGCGCCATTACGATCCCTATCCCAGTGTGATTCGTTCGCGTGTGCGTATGGATTACGACGGCGTCGAGGCGCTGCTGGTGCGTGCCGGCGCCGTTGAGTATTCCGTGTTGGAGGGCGCTGCGGAGGATGTCGCTGCGGCCGAAGCCTCGCGCGAGAAAGCGCTTGAGCGCGGGCTTGCGTGCGAGGACACTGCTCGCGGCTATAACGTTGACCTGGCTGGTTTCCTGGTCGCTGCAAACGAACTCGCGGAGCTTCGGCGCCGCATACGTCGCGCACGCGGTTCGGTCGACTTTGACACGGCCGAGATTCGCGCGCTGCTGGATGAGGACGGCGTGCCCGTGCAGATTGTGGCACGCGAACGCTCCTGCGCAACCTCGCTTATCGAGGAGGCAATGCTGCTGGCTAACGAGTGCGTCGCCGAGTGGCTGGCCGACCGCGATATCGAGGCATGCTATCGCGTGCACGATGACCCCAGCCCCGACAGTCTGCACGGTGCTGCCGTGGCGCTGGCGCAACTCGGAATCATCGATGATCGCCGTGCGGCGGGCATTGCTCTGGGGAGTCCCGACGAGTTACAGGCGACGGTTGACGCCGCTGCCGGTACGGCTAACGCGCCGCTCGTCAACACGCTCCTTTTGCGCAGTATGCAGCGTGCGTTGTATAAGCCTCGCAACGAGGGCCACTTTGCGCTCGCCGCGCCGTGCTACTGCCACTTTACGAGCCCCATTCGCCGTTACCCCGATCTGGTGGTGCATCGCGTGCTCAAGTTGCAGCTGGCATACGAGCAGCTGGGCGGCAAGAACGCCTTGGTGCGTGCGCCGAGGCTGATCGGAAAAGGCCGAGAGTCGCTTCCGCGCATCCTGCCGCAAATTTGCCGCGCGTGCAGCGACGCCGAGCGTGCGGCCGACGCTGCCAGCCATGCGACGCAAAAAATCAAGATTGCGCAGTACTACGAGGACCGCCTGGGCGAGCGCTATGCCGGAACAGTCTCGTGGGTCAGCAACATGGGACTATTCGTGCGTCTCGACCTAACGCAGGTTGAGGGGCTGGTTTCTATTAAGAGCTTGGGTAACGAGTGGTTTGAGTTTGACGAGGACGCGCTCACGTTGACGGGTGCCGACACGGGGCGCCGTTTTGAGCTGGGGCAGCGCGTGATCATCGAGGTCTCGCGCGTCAACACTACTCGCGGACATTTGGACTTTAAGCTCATTCATTAACCGGTACGGAGTGAGTATCGGCAAAGCGGAGAGGGCGGTCCTTCGGGGCCGCCCTCTTTGCATGTCTCTTGATTGCCCTGCCATGAGCTCGACCGCTTCTTCATATGCTTTTGGGAGATAAAGCCTACCAAAACAAACCTGTCCCTTTTTGGCAGGTTTACGAGAAAGCGGGGATGTTGTGGCAACGGTATATGGGTATGCGCGGGTGAGCACGCGTGATCAAAATTTGAATCGCCAGTTGGATGCGCTGAGCGCCTATGGCGTGGAGCCGGCGAATGTCTTTGCCGACCGTGCGAGCGGTAAGGACTTTGATCGCCCACGGTATCGGGAATTGCTTCATGCCTTGGCTTCCGGCGATGTGTTGGTGGTGCTTTCCATCGATCGGCTGGGCCGAAACTACAGCGAGATACTCGAGGAATGGCGTCGCATAACCAAGGAACTTGGTGCGGCCATCGTTGTGCTGGACATGCCGTTGCTCGATACGCGTGCGAGGGATTGCGGCGGATCGGATGTGACCAGCACGCTGATCGCCGATATCGTTTTGCAGCTGTTGAGTTATGTGGCGCAGGTGGAACGAGAGAACATCCACCGTCGTCAGGCGGAAGGAATCGCGGCGGCGCGGGCGCGCGGCGTGCGTTTTGGTCGGCCCCGCAAGCCGTGCCCTCCGCAATTCGAACGAGTGCGCGATATCTATGAGGCGGGCAATATTACCCGGAGTCAGGCAGCAAAGCGTTTAGGTGTGTGCGTGGGGACCTTCGATCGTTGGATGCGCGAGACGGAGTAGGGGAACCGCAGCCATCTGGCGCCTTGTTTTGAACATTTGGGATTTCGCTATGGCGACGGTGGCATTTGGGGGTACACTCGCTGCTGCTCAATAACAGACGGAGGTTGGCCCTTGGCGCGCGCGAAGCATATTGTCGGATGGATATCGGTTGTCCTGCTTGTCGTGACGCTGGCGGGTATTTGGATGCTGACGGAGCAGAGCGTGGAGCAGACGTCGTCGCTCAGCGAGTCTACCGCGCACGTGGTGGAGGGGCAAAGCGCCAGTGTGCAGCCCGAGACTGCGGGGGAGACCCAAGAGGGAGATGTCGCCGGGGATGCGGGCTCTGCGGCTACCGTCGCCCGCCCCGACCCGCTTGCCCCCGTTCGCATGTGGATGGGCACCAACATCCGTCGTGTCGCCCATACCGTAGAGTTCTTCTTTGTTGGGCTGTTTGCCTCGTCGGCGGCGGTGTGCTTGGATAAGCGCATGTCGCCCGCTCGATTGCGGTGTGTGCACGTTCTGGCCTTTTGCGCCGTTTGCTCCGTCGGCGATCAGGTGCATAAGATTTTTGTTCCCGGAAGGCATTTCGACGTTATCGACTTAGGCTTTGACGCCGCGGGTTACGTTGTCTCTATGCTGTTGGTGCTGCTGGCGGCCGCGCTGGCTCGGCGCGCGACCTGTCCCATTGGCGCCCATACGAGACGTTAACCTCAAGATGGAAAACCGCGACCGCCTGTACGTCGGCGCTGGCTACAATATCGGCATCGGGCGCAGATGGCCATCGATGCGCTGTTTGCCAGACACTTGTCTTTTCTAAGAAGGGAATCCCCATGACCGTACTGTTTGTTGAATATCCCAAGTGCTCGACGTGTAAAAAGGCCAAGGCTTGGTTGAACGAGCATGGGGTTGAGTATGTCGATCGCGATATTGTTACAGACAATCCCTCGGCTGAGGAACTTGCGACCTGGATTGCGCGTTCGGGGCTGCCGGTGCGTCGCTTCTTTAATTCGTCGGGCATGAAGTATCGAGAGCTTGGTCTGAAGGCGCGCCTGGACGCGGGGATGACGGATCAGGAATGTTACGAGCTGTTGGCGACCGACGGCATGCTGGTTAAACGTCCGCTGCTGGTGGGCGATGACTTTGCGATTCCTGGCTTTAAGGAAGCGGCCTGGGCCGAGGCACTGCTGTAGCAGCTGCGGAAAGCGTGTCCCGTTCTGAGTGCAGATTCTGGGATGCGCTTTCCGCCGGCAGGTTCGCTCCGGTCAGTCCTCAAGCTGTGCCCACTTATGCGGGTCGTAGATCTTTACCTGTTTGTTGGGCTTGCCGCTCCAGTACTCTTCGTCCATAAAGGGCAGATATGCCTGAATGTCGGGGCAGATGAACGGGATTCGCTGCGTTTGCAAACGGTCGCGTTGGCGTTGCTCCAAATGGGTCTCCGAAATCACGACGGGAATACCGGATAGCTCCACGAGGCTTGCCTGAACTCGCTTGAGGTCGGGTAGCGCCGCGTGCCATGCCGTTCGCATCATCAAAAATGAGGCGCCGCGATACGTTGCCTGCATGACTGTGATGGCGGGTCGTAGCGTGGGATGAATTTTGTGCCGATCTGGCCAAGGGATAGCAGTTATCTCGAGGCCGAGGGTCTCCCATAGGTAATCAAGCTCTTCATCCATGTTGTCTCGATATCCGCGCGATAGTTGGTGTCCTGATTGTGTCACTATTGACGGCGACTAGGATGCAGCAATCTGCCAACGGTAGCTATGGCGCGCTTGCGGCATTTTGCTCCTGGCATGCGGTTTGGCTTCACAGGTCCTTCATGGGTCGGGGCAAATTGGCCGATTTTCAAAAAAGTTAAAAATGGGGCTTGCGTCACCGTAGAACTTCCCGTATATTTCTTTCTTGCGCAAAGGCACAGCCGAGCGCAGCGATGCAGTCATTGGGATGTCGTCTAATGGCAGGACAGCGGATTCTGGTTCCGTCAATGGGGGTTCGACTCCCTCCATCCCAGCCATTGCATTTGCTACATATGGCCCGTTCGTCTAGCGGTTTAGGACGCCGCCCTCTCAAGGCGGAGATCACCAGTTCGAATCTGGTACGGGCTACCACAAAATGAACGCCCGGGCCTCGCAAGAGACCCGGGTTTTGTGTATCGACCGTATATACGGCGTCTGCCGTGTTTCGCTCAGATCGAGGAGTAGCCATGGATCTGCCCATCAGCCTGCAAGACATCACGTATGCCGAGAACTATCTGGCGCAGGGCGACCTGGCCACGGCGACGCCGCTGTTGGAGCGTCTGGTTGAGCTCGCCGAGGAGTATATCGATGCCGAGTGCAAGACGGAGGAGAATCGCCAGTACTTTAGCTTCGATAGCAAGTTTGAGCGCTTGGCCTATCGTCGCGTGGAAAAGGATCCGCGCGAGCTGGTGCAGGTCGAGGTGCCCTTTGACCGCCTGTATTCCGACATGGCGTTTGCCTACATTCGCCAGCAGGATTACGTGAGTGCTCGTAATGCTTTGATGCAGGCCGTGCGCTGGGACCCCATGAACTGCAACTACCGACTGGATCTGGCCGAGCTGTTCCGTGCGCTCGAGGACAAGCAGGAGTGGGCTTCGCTTTCGTTTTCGGTGCTGGAGCGTGCGAGTGACGGCAAGTGCGCCGCCCGCGCTTACGCCAACTTGGGCCAGTATTTCCTTGAGCCCGAGATCGAGAACGTGTCGGCGGCCGTGGGCTGCGCGCGCTTGGCGCTGCGCTTGGCCCCTGGCGATGCGCATACGACGCGCCTGCTCAACAAAATCCATGCTGCCTATCCTGATGCCGCCGAGGAGAGTGACGAGCACGTGATGGGCGAGCTGGCGTTGCAGGGCGTACCGACCTCGCCTTCGGCCGAGATTGCCATTTGCCTCATCATGTGTGCGACCGATGCTGCGAGCGACGGTGACAAGCAGGAGGCTACGCGCCTGACGGTCCGTGCCCGCGACCTGGTGGGCGAGGAGGCATGCGCGGCGATCATTAAGCTGGTGCGCGAGAGCGATGCCGAGCTCAACGCCGAGCGCAAGGCAAAGCGCGCAGCTACGGGCAAGGGTTCCGATGGCGCTAAGGAGGCCGGCGATGCCCAGTAAGCGCGAGCGCAAGCTCATCTCTAAGAATCGTTCGGCACATCACGAGTACTTTATCGACGAGACGTTTGAGTGCGGCATTGAGCTGAGCGGCACCGAGGTCAAGTCGATTCGCGAGCGCGCCTGTCAGATCACTGACACCTTTGCGCTGATTCGTGGCGGCGAGTGCTGGCTGGTGGGCCTGCATATTCACCCTTACAGCCACGGTGGTGTGTGGAATCGTGATCCCGATCGCCGGCGTCGTCTGCTGCTGCATCGCAAGGAGATTGATTTTCTCGATGGCAAGCTGCGCAATCGCGGTTATGCGTTGGTGCCGCTGGAGCTCTACTTTAATACCGACGGCCGCGTAAAGCTGCTGCTGGGCCTAGGCCGCGGCAAGAAGCTTTACGACAAGCGCGAGGATATGGCCAAGCGCGATGTCCAGCGCGAGATCGACCGCGCCCTCAAGGAGCGTAACCGCTAAGCGCTCTGTATAAGTTGCGGTGGAATACGGACTGTTTTGCCTGTTTGAGGGGCTATTCAGTCTCTATTTCACCGCAACTGCGGGCGTCTCATCTTGCTTACTGTTCTGACACATATGTCTCAAAGGCGGCGTCCGTTATGGGCGCCGCCTTTTTTGTGGGTACATACATCCATGAGGTACCAACCCAGGTTAGGGGAGTGATCGTTATGGACAAAACTGCGTTCTTTACCATGCTGAGCGGTCTGTACGTGGTGAGCGCTGCGGCAGACGGGCTGCGCGCCGGCTGCGTCATCAACACTGCGGTGCAGGTGACGTCCATGCCGCCGCGCATCTCGATTGCCGTGAACAAGGACAACGTCACCTCGGGTGTCATCGCATCGGCCAAAGCGTTCGCACTGACCGTGATCGATCAGACCGCCGACATGCTCTACATCGGTAACTTTGGGTTCCGCACCAGCAGCGATTATGACAAGTTTGCCAAATACGAGACCCGCGAGACGGCTCTGGGCATGCCCTATGTGCCCGAGCACGCGGCGGCCCTGTTTAGCTGCCGTTTGATCGACACTGTGGATGTGGGCACGCATCTGCTGTTTATCGGCGAGGTCGAGGATGCCGAGCGCCTGAGCGACGAGATGCCGCTGACGTACGACTACTATCACAAGGTTCTGAAGGGCAAGACGCCTCCGAAGGCCTCGTCCTATCAAGGCTAGAATTGTTGTAAAAACACTTGCATTATATTATTGAGAATCTATACTAATAAATGAAGTACACCACCAGTCGCGTTCGAGAGGAGAACATCATGGCTGAGGAGAAGAAGACGTATAAGTTTGTGTGCATCGTTTGCGGTTACGAGGTTGAGGTCGATACGCCCGAGCTGCCCGAGGACTACGTGTGCCCGGTGTGCGGCGTCGGTCCCGATCAGTTTGAGCTCTTCGAGGAGTAACTCGTAGATACGTGACTTGCAGCAACATATAGCTCTGTCCAAGGGTCTCGGTCGGATATTCCGGCCGGGACCCTTTTCCTCCGTCCCTAAGGGATCACGGCTGCTGTTAGCCGATCCAGTCTGTCGTGAGTCCGGCCGACCTTTGGCCTCAATCTGTAACATGTGGCGGCTCAAAACGGGTCTATCTGTTACAGATCGAGACAAACCAAAACCATCCGGCAGAAGATCTCAATCTGTAACATCTAGCAGTGAAAACGGGGTCTACGTGTTACAGATTGAGACAAACGGAGCTATCCCTCGGAATGATCTCGATCTGTAACATCTAGACATCAAAAGCGGGTCTAGATGTTACAGATCGAGACGTTTGCCTGGGTAGGTGCCCCGCCCCATTACATCCCTGTCAACAACACGACATCGAGAATCGTCACGATGACGCCGATCCCTACGAGCAGCGTGTTGAGCGGGCGCGAGTTTGCGTATTTGCCCATGACGCGGGACGAACTGGTGAGTCGTATGAGCACAAAGACCGTAATCGGCAGCTGAAGCGACAGCAGCGCCTGACTCCAAATGAGACCCTCGAAAGGATTCGGGACGACCAGGCACGCCACCACTGCGCCGACGAAACAAGCCGCCACACCGATCGAGGAGTGTCGGTCGTGGATGTCGTATTCCTCGTCGAACATGCCCGCGGTGATGGTGCCCGCCGCCATGCCCGCCGTCACACTACTCGAGAGGCCCGCAAACAGCAGCGCCACGGCAAAGATGGTCGAGCTTGCCGGGCCCAGAATGGGGGAGAGTGTGGCCGCTGCGACGGCGAGGTCGTCTACGACAATGCCGTGCGCAAAGAAGGTCGTTGCGGCCAGGATGACCATGGCCGAGTTGATTGCCCAGCCCACGCCCATCGAAAAGAGCGTGTCGAAGAGCTCGTAGCGTAGACGTTCTTCGATAACCTGCTCGCCTTGGCCTTCGAAGTGCATGGATTGGATGACCTCGGAGTGCAGGAAGAGGTTGTGGGGCATAACGACCGCGCCCAGGACACTTACGATAATCGCGGCCGAGCCGGTGGGCATACTGGGTGTGATCCAGCTTGTGGCGGCTTGCGGCCAGTCGACCTTGACTAGTGCAAGCTCGGCTAAAAACGAAAGTCCCACCACGCCCACGAAAGCGATGATCCATCGCTCGGCGCGTTTGTAGGAGCTTGTCATGAGCATGGCAATCGATGCCGCCGCGACGATGATGCAGCCGGCGCGTACGGGCAGGCCAAAGAGCATTTGAAGCGCGATTGCACCGCCCAGGACTTCGGCCATGGCGGTGGCGACCGTGGCTAGATACGCGCTGCCGAGTATCGCATGCCCGACGAGGCGGGGGAGGTGGCGCGTCGTGGCCTCGGCAAGGCAGGCGCCCGTGGCGATGCCCAGGTGTGCCGCGTTGTGCTGCAGCACGATGAGCATGATCGTGGACAGCGTGACGATCCACAGCAGCGCGTAGCCAAACTGCGAGCCGGCGGCCATATTGGAGGCCCAGTTGCCCGGGTCGATAAAGCCGACGGTCACGAGCAGCCCGGGGCCGATATGCCGTGCGATATCCAGACCTCCATGGCCTCCGGTGCGGTGCGAGCCAAAGTGTTGTTTGAGATGGTTGAGCATGGCTGGTTCCTACGTTGGGGTGGCGTGGCGCTGCACTTGGGTTGCGCGGCGCCGCGCCCTGGGTTTAGGTTGGGGTTACTTGCGCGCCTTGCCCTGATTGGCAACGGCATCGATCTTGGCGGCGATGGTTGCCGGGTCGCCGATGTAGCGCTTGTCGAGGACGTTGAACTCGGTATCGAAGGTGTAGACGAGCGGCACGCCGGTGGGGATGTTGACCTTGAGGATTTCCTCGGGCGTGAGGTGCTCGAGCTTCATGACGAGTGAGCGCAGGGAGTTGCCGTGCGCGGCGATGAGTACGCGCTTGCCGGCGAGCATCTGGGGGCGAATCTCGTCTTCGAAATAAGGCCAGGCGCGAGCGATCGTATCCTTAAGGCACTCGGTATAGGGCAGCTGGTCGGGCGCGACATCGCGGTATTGCTCCTGGGTGTGGGGATCGCGCTCGCCGCCCGGCTCGAGTGCCGGTGGGCAGATGTCGAAGGAGCGGCGCCAGATGAGCACCTGCTCGTCGCCGTGCTCCGTCGCGGCATCGGCCTTGTTGAGACCTTGCAGTGCGCCATAGTGGCGCTCGTTGAGCTTCCAGGATTTGATGACGGGCAGCCATTCGCGGTCCATCTGGCCGAGCACGATGTTGAGGGTGTGGATTGCGCGCTTGAGGCGCGAGGTGTAGCAGATGTCAAAGTCGAAACCCGCTTCTTTGAGGGCACGGCCGCCTGCTGCCGCCTCTTCGCGACCCGTGTCGGTGAGCTCGACATCGGTCCAGCCGGTGAACAGGTTGAGCTTGTTCCACTCGGACTCTCCGTGACGGATAAGGACGAGTTGCATCGTCTGCCGGTCTGTCTGGTTTGCCATAGGGGCCTCCTTAATGTGGCACGGCACGCGTGCCGTTTGTTTGACGCCGCAAAGGATACCCGTTTTAGGCTCAAAAGTTAACCAAGACTAACAAAATTGTTGTATTTGAATAGGATGGTGAAAGGGGATTGCCGAAATGTCTTGATCTGTAACAACTAGGGATGGAAATGGGGCCTAGGTGTTACAGATCGAGACAGGAAGAAATGGTCCTATGGAAAATCTCGATCTGTAACAGCTGACCGCCAAAACCGACCCTTCGTGTTACAGATCGAGACAAACCAAAACCGTCCTGCAGAAAATCTCAATCTGTAACAGTTAGTCGTCGAAATTGGGTCTTCCTGTTACAGATTGAGATGTTTGAAGCGGTGAGCTTACAGGCCGAACCTGGGGCCCTTGTTGTTGCCCTTGAGGTCGGCAGCACTCACTCGTAGGGCGTGCGTTACGCGATTGTTTCGAAACGGGTGGGAAACACAACGGGCCGGCGATGCTCCTAGTATGCCTATTCAATTGACTGTCTAAATATCTAGGGGAGGATCGCGATGCAGGCAGATTCCGCTCAGCAGCAGGGCCTTTATCGCCCCGAATTCGACCACGATGCATGTGGCATCGGCGCACTTGCCGATATCAACGGTGAGCGCCATCACCAGATTTTGGACGATGCGCTGTCCATTCTGGTCAACTTGGAGCACCGCGGCGGTACGGGACTCGAGAAGAACACCGGCGACGGCGCTGGCATCTTGTTCCAGGTTCCGCATCACTTTTTCCGTAAAGAGGCTCAAAAGTGCGGCCAGATTCTGCCGGCAGAGGGCGACTATGGCGTGGCCATGCTGTTCTTCCCGCAGGACGACAAGGGTGTAGAGGATGCCCGTCGCGTGTTTGAGGAGGGCTGCGCCGAAGCCGGCGTGCCGCTGCTCTTTTGGCGCGAGGTGCCGGTCGATCCGCACGACCTGGGCGAGACGGCCCGCGCCTGCATGCCCACTATCCTGCAGGCCTTTCTGGGCCGTCCTGACGACACGCCCGCCGGCGATGCCTTCGAGCGCCGCCTGTATGTGTGCCGCCGCACCATCGAGAAAAAGGCCGACGCCGAGTTTGCCCTGCGCGACAAGATCTTCTACGTGTGCTCCATGAGCTCGCGCACCATCGTGTACAAGGGCATGCTGGTCGCCACGCAGATGCGCCGCTTCTTCATCGATCTCAACGACGCCGCCGTCAAGACGGCCGTGGCGCTCGTCCACTCGCGCTACTCCACCAACACCACGCCCAGTTGGGAGCGCGCGCACCCCAACCGCTTTATCATCCACAACGGCGAGATCAACACCCTCAAGGGCAACGTCAACTGGATTCGCGCCCGCGAGCCCAATCTGTACAGCCCCGTGCTGCAGCACGATCTTGAGCGCGTGATGCCCATCATCAACCGCGAGGGTTCCGACTCCGCGATTCTGGATAACGTGCTCGAGTTCCTGGTCATGAACGGTCGCCCGCTTACGCGTGCCGCATCCATGCTGCTGCCCGAGCCGTGGGACCACAACGACAGCCTGAGTGAGGAGCGCCGCGCCTACGACGCTTACCAGTCCATGCTCATGGAGCCGTGGGACGGTCCGGCCGCCATCGCCTTTACCGACGGTCGCACGCTGGGTGCCGCCCTCGACCGTAACGGCCTGCGCCCGGCTCGCTACTACGTGACGCGCGACGGCCGCTTTATGTTGGCGAGTGAGGTGGGCACCATCGAGGTGAGCCCCGAGAACATCCTGACGAGCGGCTGTCTGGGGCCGGGCCAGATGCTCGAGGTCGACTTTGCCCGCGGCCGCGTGATCTACAACGACGAGCTGCGCGCTCGTTACGCCAAGGAAAAGCCCTATCGCGACTGGATCGCCGAGGAGACGCTGACCGTCGACGCGCTCGACAAGCCCGTCGCGCCCACGCCCGCCGAGGATACCGAGGGGCCCGCCGCCGTGCGCATGGCCAAGCTCGGGTATCACTGGGATGATGTTGACGAAGTCGTGCGTCCCATGGCCCAGCAGGGCAAGGCGCCGCTCGCCTCGATGGGTATCGATGCGCCGCTGGCCTGCCTGTCCAAGAAGACGCGCTCGTTCTTTGACTACTTCTATCAGCTGTTCGCCCAGGTCACGAACCCGCCCATCGACGCCCTTCGCGAGCATATGGTCACCTCGACCACGCTCTACCTGGGCAACCACGGCAACCTGCTCGAGGACTCTCGTACGGCCTGCCAGCTGGTTCGCCTGGAGCGCCCACTGCTGAGCGAGGAGGAGTTCGACCGCATTTGCGCCATCGACCGCGTGGGCTTTAAGACCCGCCGTTTCCGTGCCGTCTACCGCCGCGATGCCGGCGAGGGCGCGCTGCAGGCTGCGCTCAAGCAGCTTGCCGAAGACGTCGAGGCTGCGGTTCGCGATGGCGTGAACATCGTGGTGCTGAGCGACCGTGCCGCTGCGGGCGAGGTGCCCGTGCCGTCGCTGCTCGCCGTGGGCTGCGTGCACAACCACCTGATCCGTGCCGGCGTGCGTACCTTTGCCGACATCGTGGTGGAGTGTGGAGACGCCGTGTCCCCGCACGACTTTGCGGCGCTGGTGGGCTACTCCGCGAGCGGCATCTATCCGTACAACGCGCATGCGTGCATTCGCGACTTGGCGGCGCACGGCGATCTGGACGTGACAGCCGAGCAGGGCATCGCCAACTACAACAAGGCTGCGACCGCCGGCATCGTCTCCATCATGTCCAAGATGGGCATCTCCACGGTGCAGAGCTACCACTCCGCGCAGATCTTCGAGGCCGTGGGCTTTACGCCGGAGTTTGTCAACGCGTACTTCGCCGGCACGGTGAGCCGTGTGGGCGGTATGGGTGTCGAGGACGTCGAGCGCGAGCAGAATGAGCGCTACGACGCCGCGCTCGCTATCCTTAAGAGCCCGGCTCCCGATCAGCTGCCCACGTTGGGTCTGACCAAGTGGCGCCCGCTCGGCGGCGAGGATCACCTCATCGATCCGCAGACTGTCTACTTGTTGCAGACCGCCTGCCGTGAGGACAGCTACGACACCTTTAAGGAGTACAGCGCCCGCCTGCACCGCACCGGCCGTGCCGTGCGCCTGCGCGACCTGCTGGACTTTGATGCCGGCGGCCGCACCCCGGTGGCACTCGACGAGGTCGAGCCCGCGCTCAACATCGTTCGCCGCTTTAACACCGGCGCCATGTCGTACGGTTCCATCAGCAAGGAAGCACACGAGTGCATGGCCATCGCCATGAACCGCCTGCACGGCCGTTCCAACTCGGGCGAGGGCGGCGAGGATCCGCGCCGTGAGACCCCGCTGGCTAACGGTGACTCCAAGAATTCCGCCATCAAGCAGGTGGCAAGCGCGCGCTTTGGCGTGACGAGCCGCTACCTGTGCAGCGCCTTTGAGATTCAGATCAAGATGGCCCAGGGCGCCAAGCCCGGCGAGGGCGGCCACCTGCCCGGCAAGAAGGTCTACCCCTGGATCGCCGAGGTCCGTCAGTCCACGCCCGGCATCGGCCTGATCTCGCCTCCGCCGCACCACGACATCTACTCCATTGAGGATCTGAAGCAGCTGATCAACGATGCGAAGATGGCCAATCCGAAGGCCCGCATCCACGTCAAGCTCGTCTCCGAATTCGGCGTCGGCACCATCGCTGCCGGCGTGGCCAAGTGCCATGCCGATGTGGTGCTGATTTCCGGCTATGACGGCGGCACCGGCGCGGCTCCGCTCAACGCCATCAAGCATGCCGGCACCCCGTGGGAGATCGGCCTGTCCGAAACCCAGCAGACGCTGGTTCTGAACGGCCTGCGTTCCCGCATCACCGTGCAGTGCGACGGCGAGCTCAAGACCGGTCGCGACGTGGTGATCGCCGCGCTGCTTGGCGCCGAGGAATTCGGCTTCGCCACCACGGCGCTTATGGTCGAGGGCTGCGTCATGATGCGCGCCTGCCAGAAGAACACCTGCCCGCAGGGCATCGCCACCCAGGATCCGGAGCTCCGCGCACGCTTCAAGGGCAAGCCAGAACATGTCGTCAACTTCTTCATGTTCATCGCCGAGGAAGTCCGCGAACTGCTCGCGCAGCTCGGCTTCCGCACGCTGGAAGAGGCCGTCGGCCATGTCGAATGCCTCGACCAGGACGAAGCCATCAAGCGTTGGAAGTCCGACGGCATCGACCTGAGCAACGTGCTCATGCAGCCGGGTCCGGTTCCGGGAACCATCCTGCACAAGACGATCGATCAGAACCATGAGCTCGACAAGGCGCTCGACAACAAGCTCATCGAGCTTGCCCAGCCAGCCCTTGACAAGAAGGAGCCCGTGCGTATCGAAATGCCGATCCGCAACGTGTACCGTACGCTCGGCACCATGCTCGGCTATGAGATCACCAAGCGTTACGGCGAGGAAGGTCTGCCGGACGACACCATCGGCATGACGTTCCATGGTGCCGGCGGCCAGTCCATTGGCGCGTTCATTCCGCGTGGCGAAACCATCCGCGTCTACGGCGAAGTCAACGACTACGCGGGCAAGGGCCTGTCCGGCGGCCGCATGGTGGTCCGTCCAGAGGACGGCATCACCTTCGATCCGCACGAGAACGTGATCGCAGGCAATGTCACCGGCTTCGGCGCGACTTCCGGCCAAATGTTCGTGGCCGGCCGCGCAGGCGAACGTTTCGCCGTACGTAACGGCGGCGCCACCTTCGTGGTGGAAGGCGTGGGCGACCACGGCTGCGAATACATGACCGGCGGTACGGTCGTGATTCTCGGCTCCACCGGCCGTAACCTCGGCGCGGGCTTCTCCGGCGGCAACGTGTACGTGCTCGACCTCGACATGAAGCAGGTCAACCCGGCGGCCGCCACCAACGGCGCGCTGCTGTTCGAGCCGCTTGACGCCGATGCCGACAAGCTGGTGCACGGTCTCGTCAAGCAGCATGCCGAAGAGACCGGCTCCGCCTTCGCGAAGGCCCTGCTTGACGACTGGGAAAACAGCGCCAAGCGATTCACCCACATCGTTCCGAAGCACTTCCTCGCCATGCAGAAGGCGATGAAGGAAGCCGAGGAGAAGAACATCGATTTCAATACGCCCGGCGTCTGGGAACAGGTGTACGAGCAGGTTATGGAAGGAGCGCGCTGACATGGGAGATCCTCGTGGATTCCTGAAGGTCCGTACCCGTCGCGAACTGGCCGAACGCCCCGTTGAAGAGCGAATCAAGGACTGGTTCGACGTTCACACCGAATCCGGCCTGCAGTCCTGGACCACCGAGCAGGCGGCCCGCTGCATGGATTGCGGAACCCCGTTCTGCATGAGCGGATGCCCGCTCGGCAACATCATTCCGGAGTTCAACGATCTGGTCCGTCAGGAGAAGTGGGAGGACGCGTACAACCGTCTGTCCGAAACCAACAACTTCCCCGAAGTGACCGGTCGCATCTGCCCGGCATTGTGCGAAGCCGCCTGCGTGCTTGGCATCCATCAGCCGGCCACGATGATTCAGAACGACGAACGCACCATCATCGATCAGGCATGGAGCCTTGACTACGTCAAGCCTCTGCCGCCGCAGCGTCTGACCGACCAGACCGTTGCCGTGGTCGGTTCCGGCCCATCCGGTCTCGCCTGCGCCCAGCAGCTCACCCGTGCCGGCCACACCGTGGTCGTATACGAGCGTGATGACGCCATCGGTGGTCTGATGCGTTACGGCATTCCGAACTTCAAACTCGACAAGCGCCTCATCGACCGCCGAGTCGAGCAGATGGAAGCCGAAGGCACCGTGTTCCGTACCGGCGTGGAAATCGGCAAGGACATCACGTGGGATGACCTGCGTGACCGTTACGACGCCGTCGTAGTGGCCATCGGCTCCACCGTGCCGCGTGACATGAAGATTCCAGGCCGCGAGCTCAAGGGTATCCATTTCGCCATGGAGTTCCTGCCGGACGCCACACGTCGCGTGTACGGTGTCAAGCCGGTCAACGACATCACCGCCGAAGGCAAGCATGTGGTGATCATCGGCGGCGGCGACACCGGTTCCGACTGCCTCGGCACATCCCTGCGCCAAGGCGCTAAGGACGTCACCGTGCTGCAGATCATGCCGCAGGAACCGAAGGAGCGTCCGGCCAACCAGCCATGGCCGACCTTCGCCCGCCTGTACAAGGAAACCTCCTCCATGGAGGAAGGTTTCGAAACGCAGCGCGCCGAATACGTGTACAACACCGACTCGGTCAACTTCGAGGGCTCCGATGAGGACAAGGCCAAGGTGAAGGTGGAGAACTCCACCGCCACCGAAGGCTTCGTCGCCGACGAGAACGGACATGT
>ENA-ORRO01001156-ORRO01001156.1-human-gut-metagenome-genome-assembly--contig:-NODE-1156-length-19596-cov-48.449772_pt1 | contig 19596 bp, 16 predicted proteins | sample MGYA00242176_ERZ509136 | MGnify/ENA primary metagenome ERZ509136 (study PRJEB26280, sample SAMEA2338644) | human gut metagenome | biome: human gut; feature: human-associated habitat; material: faeces...
GCGCAGTAAGGCGGGGCTTGCTTCCTTTTTGGGCGGCGAAGCCGCCTCCTCTTTGCCTTCCCATTGGTGAAAAGGGACCGCGCAGCGGTGGATAGGGTGCTCTCGTATATTGCCTAATTGAGACGATCTCCTCGCTCTCTTTCATACCGCTAGAACCCTATCCGCCCCTACGGGGCACCTTCCCCACGCGGGGAAGGCTGACGATACGAGGAAAACCTGCTGTCAAGCAATCTTCTGGTATCGCCATAAATATTCTGGGCGCTTAGATCCTTCGACTCAGTTCTCATGCTTCAGATAAGCCATTTTCTCACATACGACGTTTTTTTCCGCTCAGGATGACGAAATGCGCCGCATCACCATTTCTCGTTTTTCATTCAAGCGAGGCTTTCAAGCAGAATCAAAGGACAGCACGCCCTAAGAGCTAACCTTGAAGCCGTTTTTTCCAAAGGTGCTCACCATGAACAACATGCTTTATCTCACGATCTTCCTTGGCGTCATGACGGCAATGGCGCCGTTGTCGACGGATATGTACCTGCCTTCGCTGCCGGAGATCGCTTCTGATTTTCATATTTCCACTTCGATGACGCAGTCAACGCTCACGATGACGATGGTGGGGATGGCGGTCGGGCAGGTCTTGGGCGGGCCTGTCTCGGACCGGCTGGGGCGCAAGGTACCGCTCCTTATCGGCATGATGGGCTTCACGATGGCATCTTTGGGCTGTGCGTGGACGGAGGAGATCCATCTCTTCCTGGCTTTCCGCTTTTTGCAGGGGCTCTCCGGCGCTTTCGGCATCGTGATCGCCCGTGCGGTGGCGCGTGATGTGGTGGAAGGGCCTGCGCTGATGCAGTTCATGGCGCTCCTCATGATGGTGAATGGCCTCGCTCCGATCGCGGCGCCGGTCGCAGGAGCGCAGGTTCTGCGTTTCACGGACTGGCATGGGATCTTCATTTTCCTTGTCGGGATCGGGCTGGTGCAGATGGGCTTGACGATGCATTTCAAGGAAACGCTGAAGAAGGGGGAGCGTGTGCGAAGCTTCACGGAGGGTTTTGCCGCCTTTGCCGTGCTGGTGAGAAATCGCTATTTCTTCGGTCAGTGTCTTCTGCAGTGTTTCTACTTCGGTGCGTTCTTTTCCTACATCGCGGGATCCGTCTTTCTTTTTCAGAATATCTATGGCGTCTCGCCGCAGACGTACAGCTATATCTTCGGCGGCATCGGTCTCGGTCTCATGCTGATGGGCGCGCTTCCGGCGAAGATGGCAGGGGCGGTCGAGGAGATCACCTTTCTCAAGGTATCGCTCGTGGTGCCTTTCGTGATGTCGCTCTTCTTCCTTGCGGGCATTGTACTTGGTGCGCCGATCGGCTACACGCTCCTTGTGCTTTTCTTTACCGTCATCCCGCTCTCGCTCATGGGGGCGTCGTCGACCTCGCTCTCGTTGTCCCGCTGCGGAAAGAATGCGGGGAGCGCGTCGGCGCTTTTGGGCTTTTTCAATATGATCCTGGGCGGCGCGCTGATGCCGCTCACGGGGGTCGCCGGCGACCACTCCGCGCTCCCGATGGGGATCATCATGGTTCTCTGCTATGCTCTCTCGCTCGTCGTTTTCCGTTTGATGATCTGGCCGGAGCATAAGAAGTGAGAGGATGAGTATTTAGGCGCGGCGCATCATATCTGGATGCGCCGCTTTTTTGATGGGAATGACTAGTGGCTGGTGACTAGTGACTGGGATTCTCTGGCATCGTCATCCCGAGCGCAGCCGAGGGATCTTTACTGCACTGCGAGAATCATCGTGTATGCACCGAGGGAAAACGATGTCCTGGTGCTGCCTCACATCAGGCGATGAGCGTTTTGCAATAAAGACCCTCGGCTACGGTCGAAATGACGTTGCGCACGAAGCGCTATCGAAACTCCGCGGCGCTTCTGATTTTTATGCGCCGCATCACCATTTCTAATTTCTCATTCGAACAGAGTTTTCGTACGCAATCAAGAGGCATCCCGTCCCGTGGGCTAACCCCGAACCCCGAACCCTGAACCACTAACCCTTTCCCCATTTTCCTCATGACAAATTTCCTCTGAACATTTATACTAAAGAAAAACGAAAAGGAGAGCACTATGGAAGTTGTAGCCTTTTATGGACCGCCAGGCACAGGTAAGAGTGACCGTGCGCTGGTGATCGCCTATGAGAATCAATGCTCCTGCATCATTGATGATGGGATCCTGATCTATCACAACCGCATTGTCGCAGGGAAGTCAGCCAAGAGAGAAGAGAGCCGCTTGAAGGCGGTGCGCCGCGCAATTTTCTGGGATGAAGAGCAGAGAGAAGATGTGAAGAAGACGCTCCAGAAGATCCAACCGGACCGCATTCTGATCTTAGGAACGTCAGATCGTATGGTCGTGACGATCACGAAGGCACTGGATCTGCCGGAGCCCTCAAAGTATATCCGCATCGAGGATGTGGCGCGTCCTGAAGAAATGATGAAGGCGAGCGAAGCGCGTCATAAGGAAGGGAAGCATGTCATCCCCGTTCCGACGATGGAGCTGAAGCCGTATTTCAAGGGGTACCTTGTCGATCCGCTGAAATTTTTCAGAAATCGGAAAAAGGAAGTGCCAAAGCGTTTCAGCGAGCAGAATGAACGCTCTGTCGTGCGTCCGGTCTTCAGTTACTATGGCAAGCTCTCCTTCTCTGACCGCGTCATCGCTTCGCTTGTTCGTTATGCGGTGAAGGGGATGAAGAAAGTCAGGATCACAGGCGTCAGCAGTGAGAAAAGTGAGAGTCAGCTGAATGGCCTCATCCTGGCACTTGACGTCTCCGTTCGCCCGGGGACGCCGCAGGAGATCAAATCGGTGATCCATACCATGCGTGATAGGATCCAGCGGGAGATCGAGCATACGACAGGCATGTCGCTCGAGACGATCCGTGTGAATGTGACAACAGACGTGACGAGGTAAGTGACTGACGGTCGTGGATCAGGAACGATCATAGTCTGCAAACCGATCGGTGCTTTCCTCGCATCGTCATGTCAAACGCAGAGAAACTGTAAGAGAAAGAAAAAATGAGAAACTATATCACGTTGCCGGTCTTCGGGCATCATGCCTATGCGTGACTCAGAGGGGGAAGGCTATTAAGTTAAGCGGCAGAACGTTCTTGGCTCCCCATCGGGGGAGCTCCCCGAAGGGGTGAGGGGGCTACGTAGCGGTATTGCATGAAAGTGTTGGAATATCGATAGCATCGGACTATTCAACATAGCACGCTATACCGCTAGCATGCCCCTATTGCCTTCGGCACTTCCCCCGAAGGGGGAAGCAAGACGTTACGTAGCTAACGATTTCCTTAACTTAATAGCATTACTCGGGGGGCTGATGACGTCAAAGGAGGGTTCTATGACTCAGATCAAAATCTGTGGCTTCACAGATCCGAAGGAGGCCGCATTTGTTTCCTATCCTGATGTCTCATATATGGGGATGGTGCTTTTCTTCGAGAAGAGCAAACGGAACATTTCTCTTGAGACGGCAAATGCCATCATGCGTGCGGCAGATCCGCGCATCAAAAAGGTGGCGGTCGTGGTGTCTCCCTCGCCGGCACAGGCTGAGGAGATCGAGAAGGCAGGTTTCGACTATATGCAAGTACACGGCGTGCTTGAAGCAGAGGTACTTTCCATGACCCGGCTTCCCATCATCCGTGCGTATAATGGCAAAGCAGAGGAAGAAGAGGATCCCTGCATCTGCGCTCATCTTTTTGACGCGGCAGAGCCTGGCAGCGGGAAGGCCTTCGACTGGAAGAGGCTCGCGGAAAAGAAACGCAAGAAACCATGGTTTCTTGCGGGCGGTCTTACGGCAGAGAATGTAGGAAGGGCGATCTCCCTCATCCATCCCGACGTCGTCGACGTATCGTCGGGTGTGGAGTATACAGACAGAAAGGGGAAGGATCCGGAGAAGATAGCGGCGTTTATTCAGGCTGTCAAAGAAAGCTGATGCTGGATGCAGCGTGCAAAAGCTCTTGCGTGGAGCGGGACGGCATAGCTATAAAGTGCAGCAGAGCGTAGGAAGCATCCTTCTGCTACCATGGGAAACATATCCTCCCTTCACGACCCGCAGGCTCCATTGGATCCTTAGATCCCGATCCCAGTCTCACACCTTTCTCCCCATTTTGAATAAAAAACTCTTGACACAAATTCGCTTAGGGTGTATAGTAGCTTCAACTTCATAAAGGCAGTGAAGAGAAGAGTACATGAAGGAAGCTGGCAAAGAGAGCTCGGGCAGGTGAAAACGAGTACAGACGAATCCATGGAAGATGGCCTCTGAGCCTGGCATGCTGAATGATGAAGCAGCCCGGGAGCTCCCGTTATAGAGATAGGGTATCAAGGCAACAGCCGGCGTACCTGATAAGGTGTTCTGGAGCGATCCGGACATAAAATTGGGTGGTAACACGAATGACGATCTCGTCCCTTTGATAGGGACGAGTTTTTTTTATTGCCCATGCATTGCCACATTTACTATGAAGGAAGAAATAGTGATTGATAGTCCAGAGAGACGCTTTCCGGCGAGCTATCAACAGCCTTTTTTTACAGGAGGAATTCATCATGGCAGACGTAAAACATTATCATTTCGAAACTCTTCAGCAGCATGCAGGCCAGGTACCGGATCCGGTGACCGGCGCTAGAGCGGTTCCGATTTACCAGACCACTTCCTATGTATTCAAGGACGCGCAGCAGGCAGAAGACCGCTTCGCCCTGAAGGATGCCGGTTATATCTATAGTCGCCTGACGAATCCGACCCAGGATGTACTCGAAAAGAGACTGGCCGCTTTGGAAGGCGGCACGGCGGCTCTCGCCGTTGCTTCCGGGGCAGCTGCTGTCACCTATGCGATCCTGAACATTGCCGGTGCCGGGGATGAGATCGTTTCTGCCTCTACACTGTACGGCGGTACCTATGAGCTCTTCACTGATACCTTGCCGCAGCTCGGCATCACCACCCATTTCGTAAATCCGGATCATCCGGAAGAGATCGAAGCAGCGATCACACCAAAGACCAAGGCAGTCTATATCGAAACGCTGGGGAATCCGGCCATCAATATCCCGGACTTCGATGCCATCCGCGACATTGCTCACGCTCACGGCCTGCCGGTCATCATTGATAATACCTTCGCGACGCCTTATCTCTTCCGTCCACTGGAACATGGTTTGGATATCGTGGTTCACTCCACCACGAAATTCATCGGCGGTCACGGTACGACCTTGGGCGGCGCGATCGTAGAAAATGGCAAGTTCAACTGGAACCAGCCGGAAAGATACCCGCACTTCGCTTCTCCGGATGCTTCCTATCACGGCATCAACTTTGCGACTGACGTACCGGGCGCTGGCTTCGTGACCCGTATCCGTGCGAAGGTTCTCCGTGATACCGGTGCTTGCATTTCCCCGATCTCCTCCTGGTTCTTCATTCAGGGCCTCGAAACCCTGTCTCTCCGCGTAGAACGCCACGTCTACAATGCCACCAGAGTCGCAGAATTCCTCGAAAAGCACCCGAAGGTCGCTAAAGTTAATTATCCGGGCCTCGAATCTTCCCCGTACCACAAGCTGCAGCTGAAATACCTGCCAAAGGGCGCAGGCTCTATTTTTTCCATTGAACTCAAGGATGGCTTTGATGCAGCAAGAAAATTCATCGACAATCTTGAGATCTTCTCTAACCTGGCCAATGTCGGTGACTCCAAGTCTCTTGTCGTTCACCCGGCTTCCACGACCCACCAGCAGCTTTCTCCGGAAGCCCAGCAGGCAGCCGGCATCACCCCGGGCACCGTCCGCATCTCCGTAGGTATCGAAAACATCGATGACCTTCTCGCAGATCTCGAACAGGCACTCTCGAAGATCTAAAATCTTCCAATGAAAAAAGACGTAGAATCATGTATTCTACGTCTTTTTTGCATGGGACGATTGCATAAAAAAGATGGTGTTTTTGACTTTCACGCCGCATAATAAGTTTGAAAGCAGGGATGAGTGGCTAGTGACTGGTGACTGGTGACTGGGGATTAGTAGCTAGGGATTAGGTTGGCGATACGAGAAAATTGCTAATTTCAAATCTCCGCGGCGCTTCTAATTTTTATGCGCCGCACCACCATTTCGCATTTCGCATTTCGCATTTCTCATTTCTAATTTCTAATTCAAGAGAGGCTTTCATCCGCAGTCGAGGGGCAGCACGCCCAAGGGGCTAACCCCGAACCCCGAACCCCGAACCCTGAACCCTGAACCCTGAACCCCCTTAATCCTTCCATTCCCTCGGAATTTCCGGGAAATGATCCACCACCATCATTGTCGCAAGGATATTGGCCATCAGGTGGTCCTCTTCATCGAACATATCCGCCTCGATGACGATCGTAGTGTGGCCATTGTGCGTGATGTGGCTTGTGACGCGGATCGTCTCTCCCGGCTTGGCTGTACGGATGAAATTCATCGTCATAGCGACCGTCACGACAGAGGCACCGACGGTGGCCGAGGTGACGCCTGTGACCGAGTCGGCGAGCGCTACCAGTACGCCCCCGTGCAGGCGTCCTCTGTGGTTGTTGTGCTTCAAAGGATCAGTCTTCAGGCTGACGGTCGCACTGCCGCAATGGATGTCCGTGATCTGTATATGGAAATAGTCACTCATGAAATGGTTTTTAGAATAAATGTCTAAAATGTGTGCGCGGATTTCTTCCGCCGTCTGTAATACCGATACGTCTTCGCTCATAGCAAGCCCTCTTTCGTTTTTCTCCTATCATACAGGGAATGGGGAAGGAAATCAAATGGATTTTGGGGCAGGGTGCAGGGGAGGATCAGCACGTGGAACGGAGGGCTCATTATCCTGAGCAGAGGGAAAGACTGTATGTCGGGAAATGTTTACCTGAATCATGAGTACAAAGGCTAAGGGTCTCGATCAGCGTGTCCTTAACGATTTTTTTAACTTAATAGCCTTCCCTGCTTGGGGAAGGTGACGAGCGAAGCGAGCCGGATAGGGTGCTAGCGGTATGAAAGCCCAAGAGAACGCTCATCTCACATTCCCTTTCATTCCTTCACGTAGAAGGCTGCCCCTTCGGGGCAGATCTATCCTCCGCCTTCGGCGCGCCCCTTCTTCAAGGGGCTACACAACGGTCATGTAAAAAAGCTGACCCTTCGCAAGGTTTCCTCCCCCATATCGTCATTTCGAGCGCAGCGAGAAATCTTCCTTGCACAACGGTCAAACGGAGAGTGTGAGATGGGGAGCAGCACCTATGCGATTTTATCATTGCCTCATAAGTACAGAGTACCGCTACGACGTAAAAGATCCCTCGGCTGCGCTCGGGATGACGATACAGAAGTCAGATGTCTCCTAGTCACCAGTCACTCCTTTTTCCCCACGATCTTATGTAGCAGAGAGACCACCGTCAGCACCGCAGTGAGCCCGATGATCGTCATCGACCAGGCAACGCCGACCTGCAGATAGCCTTTCAGGGTAAACTCCCACGGAAAATACATGACGGTCAGAATCGCCGTCGCGATGCATCCGATCGCAAGGAGCGTACTGTGCGCGCGATAGGTGAAAAGATAGATGATGCCGGCCATATAGCCCCAGAAACCGCCACCGATCATCAGATTGTGATAATAAAAGACAAGCGACAGTGCCGAGCACATGATCGCGTACTTCATGCCTTTCATAAAAAGACTCCTTTGTTGTTGATATTTGAAATCCGCGACGAGCGGATTGTTGAGGGTTAGCCCATGAAGCGTGCCGTCCCATTGACTGCAGGTGAAAGAAGGGACGCGGGTTCTATGGGTTCAATGGTGGTGGTGCGGCGCATCATCATATAGAAACGCCTATTTCCTGTCACTTCTCCCCCACAATTTTCAGAAAATCCTTATCCTCTCTCAGCCATTCGAAATGGTCCTGCCGCAGGGCCTCGGGGCGGACATGCTCAGGGTCAAGCGCCATCGCCTTTTCAAGATAAGAGAGCGCATTTGCCTTATCCCTTTTATCCGCATAGTTCGTCGCGATCCCATAGAGAGACCACGTATTCTTCGGATCGGCTGCGAGCACCTTCCGGAAGTAGGAAATCGATTCATCATAATGCTTGGCAAGCTTCTGCGCCATCGCCATATCATAAAAAGCCTGCGTGTAATCAGGATTGATTTTGAGCGCCTTCAAAATCTGTCCGATCCCCTGCTCCGGCGAGACATCGAGTGCCAGTATGAGCCCCTTCAGAGAAAGTGCTTTGTAATTCTCCCGATCGATTTCCAACGCCTTGTCGCAAGTGAGAAGTGCCTCCCGATTCTGCCCTTTGGCGTAGAGAGTAGACGCCTCTTGGAAAACCTTTTCTGAGGCCGGCGCGATCTCATGGATCGCTTTCACGGACGCAGACTGCGAGGAAGCGGCGGGTGCCGAGGAAGCCGCTGGTTTCGTCTCTGCGCCGCAGCCAAAAAGGCCCACGGTCAGAAGCGAAGCGAGCAAGAGCGCGTATATTTTCATGATGATTCCCCTTTCCGATGGGATTTCTGCTCGTGACATTGTATAATCATTATAGCAGAAGGGATTAGAGATGAGTAGCTTCGAGTAACTGATGACTGTTGACTTGAATGCTACCTTCGGGCATCGCCTCCTATGTATTTGCGGCGAAGCCGCCACCTTCATTTCTAGGGAAACACTGAACCCATTATTTTCAAGGAGGTTTTCTTATGAATCCATATGCATTTATCACCGGTGCCACGAGCGGCATCGGCCTTGCCACTGCCAAAGCGCTGGCAGCCTCTCACTACGATCTGGTACTCGCGGCCAGAAACACAGAAAAACTTGCGAGCGTGAAAGCGGACATCGAGAAAGAAAGCGGCGTGAAAGTTACGACCTATCCCTTGGACGTACAAGACCGCGAGGCCATCAAGGAAGTCACCACCCAAGTACTCGATACCTTCGGTGCGCCGGATGTGCTCGTGAATGACGCAGGTCTTGCCAGAGGCCTCGAGCCCTATCAGGACACAGCCCCGGAAGATACGATGGAAATGATCGATACGAATATCAAGGGCCTTTTCCTCGTCACCCGCGCCTTCCTTCCTGCAATGGTAAAAGAAAATAAAGGTCACGTCGTAAACCTTGGCTCCACGGCCGGTCTTTATGCCTATGCCGGTGCGGCAGTCTACTGCGCGACAAAGGCCGCTGTCAAAACCTTCAGCGATGGTCTTCGCATCGATGTCATGGCCAGCGATGTGAAAATTACCACCATCCAGCCGGGTCTTGTGGAGACACCATTCAGCGAAGTCCGTTTCCACGGCGATACAAAACGTGCCGCTTCTGTCTATGCAGGCATTGATGCGCTGCAGGCGGAGGACATCGCGGATGTCATCGCCTTCATTGTCAGCCGTCCGAAGCGAGTCCAGATCAGCGACGTCGTCATCATGGCTGCCCAGCAGGGGACAGGCTTCCTTGTCAGCAAGAAATAGCGGCTGGTGACCGAAGATTCAATTTCTGATTTCACTAAAAAAAATCCTCACTTCTTTCGAAGTGAGGATTTTCCATTTTCATTTATCCATTCGAGCGGAATTTCAGGAAAAAGAGCTGGATAGCGAGCATCATGACAAGCGCTACCGCGCCGCCTGCCAGACCGTTTCCTGTGAATCCATCTACCAGATAACCGACGACGCAGCTCGAAGCGACTACCATGACATAGGGGATCTGGGTCGAGACATGGTCGATATGGTGACACTGCGCGCCCGCCGAAGCCAGAATCGTCGTATCGGAGATCGGAGAAATATGATCGCCGCCAACAGAGCCAGCCAGCACCGCAGCGACCGTCATGACCATGAGATTCTGGTCATTATTCACGACAGCCAGCACGATCGGGATCAGGATGCCAAAGGTCCCCCAAGAGGTACCCGTAGCAAAAGCAAGACCGATAGCCACCAGGAAGAAGAGTGCCGGGAGCATGATAGCCACCGATGCATTATCACTGACCACATTTCCTACATAGCCGCCGATATTCAGGTATTCCTTACCAACGACACCAGAGAGCGTCCATGCGAGCGTCAGGATCATGATGGCCGAGGTCATCTGCTTGAAGCCTTCGCCAAAGCAGGAGCAGAACGCACCAAAGGAAAGTACCTTTCTTGGAATATACAGGACAAAGGTGAATACAAGCGCAATAAAAGAACCGATGACAAGGCCTCTTGCAGACTCACAATTCGCGAAAGCGTCCGCGACGCCTTTGCCTTCCAGAATACCGCCTGTATAGAGCATGCCGAAGATACAGCCGCAAATCAGGACGAAGAGCGGGAGTACAAGGTCAATGATGCGGCCATTGCCCACCGGCGCACTCGATTCGTCATCTGCATACTCTTCCGGAATCACCAGCGTGCCGCCGCTCTTCTTTTCAAAAGCAGCCATGCGGGAAAAATCCTTTCCCGACCAGATAAGGACCAGCATGAAAATAACCGTCAACCATGCATAGAGATTCAGCGGAATGGTCGAAAGGAAAAGAGCGAATCCATCGATCTCACTCCCCTCCGGCAAAGAAGATGTGACCGCCGCCGCCCAAGAAGACACCGGCGCGATGATGCAGACCGGCGCTGCTGTCGCATCGATGATGTAGGCGAGCTTCGCACGGGTGATCTTAAAGCGGTCTGTGACCGGACGCATGACCGTACCGACCGTCAGGCAGTTGAAATAGTCGTCAATAAAAATCAAAACACCAAGCACCATGGTGACGAAGAGTGCGCTCTTTTTCCCCTTGATCGTGCGCGCTGCATAGTCTCCATATGCCTGCGAAGCCCCTGATTTCTGAATGGCCGCTACCATGATACCGAGCAGCACCAGAAAGACCAGGATGTACACATTGCCCCCGACCTTGTCCGACATGATCTTGAACATCGTATCGATAGCCCCAAGTACGCTGAAGCCGGTAAACATGAAAGCACCCATGAAAATGCCAATGGCCAGCGACATGTAGACTTCCTTCGTCGCCAATGCCAGGATAATTGTCACGACTGGTGGCAGCAGTGACCAGATGGTTTCACTCATTCCCTCATTCCTCTCTTCTAAAAGCAGCACCTCGCTGCAATGTAATATTTTGTTTATTATACTCTAAATGCCCCTATTTGTACACCAAGCTGATCATTCTCCTGCCGTCTTTTCATTTTCAAAAATGCCCGGCACTGCAATAGCAAGGAGAACGAGCAGAATGCCAAAGCCCTGGACAAAATTGAAATGGGTATGAAAGATGAAATAAGACGCAATGACAGAGATCGCCGGTTCGATGGTCGCAGTGACGGAAGCCTGTGAGGCCGGAAGGAACCGAAGGCCTGCATTGTAGCAGGTAAAAGATAGCGCCGTACCAAGGACGACGATCCAGAAAATATCGAAGCGGACTTCCGGAGCAAAGAAACCGGAGAAGTCCCCCATGGGATTGATGATATAGGAAGCCACGGCTCCGGTGAACATGCCCAGCGCGAGGACGAAGGAATTATCCAGTACACCGATGAAGCGCTTCGGAAATACACAGCAGATCGCAAAGAAGACCGCTGACGCCAGCCCCAGATACACACAGTCTGCAGGTACCGAGAGACGGCTCACATCTCCGCCCGTCACCAGAAGAAGGACTCCGATGATCGCCAGTACGACGGCCGCGAACTCCCCTGCCAGCGGCAGGCGTCTTTTTTGAAAGGAGACCCAAAGGATCACCATCGCCGGACAGGTATATTGGATGACCGTCGCCGCTGCCGCATTGCCGGCGGCGATCGAAGCAAAGTAGGTATAGTGCATCAGCATCAGACCGACTACACCGTAGAAGATTAGTCCCCACCAGAGAGATGGCTGTTGCCCCAGCTTCCGCCAGCTGTCTTTCAGCTGTCCTTTGGCAATGGTCACAAGCAGCATGATGCCGCTCGCACAAAACATGCGGAAGACCGTAAGATCCATCGAGTCATGTGTACTTTTTTGGAAAAAATCCTGCGCCGCAAGCCCGCACCCCGCCCACATGGTGCCTGCTGTCATAACGAGAAGAATAGCGATAAGATGCATAGAGGTCACCTGTTATTATAGAAAGGAACAAAATACGCTTTCAGGGTCAGTCCCTGGAGTGAAAAGGAGACTAAAAAAAGAGAGACTAAGAGACTCGAAAAGCATGAAACGGGACATTACGTAAGCCGCTCTTTCAACATTGGCCTGATCTCGGGCATGAGTCAGCTTTATGACCGTCACTCGCAATTTCCCGTTACTTTCCTTTATATAGCACAAAAACCCGCCATTGGCGGGTTTTTCATGGTGGGACTATTTGGATTCGAACCAAAGACCTCTTCGATGTCAACGAAGCGCTCTAACCAGCTGAGCTATAACCCCATATCAGATGAATGTATTATACACGACATGAGAGAAATATGCAAGATGCTTTTTGCAATTTCTTGCATATGGCTAGACAGATGCGGTATCTCCACGCTGCAGCTCGCCATCTTGTTTATATGAATCGCAGTTTCGCCCATCGACGACGCCGATCCCATCTGCTTCATTTACAGGATAAGAAGCTCGCCATGCCGTAAGGTGACCGGGGCATCGTTCCCGCAAGGGCGAGCTTACGGTGGACAAGATACGGATCTTCTTCAAATCCATCTATCAGGACTCCCAAAGCGAACAAATGCTTCTCTGCACTCATCCGCAAGTTGTTTGTACGTGGGGATATCTCAGAAATCAGAACTCATTATACAAGCGAATACCCCGTCTTGCAGGATCCTGTAAGAGCGGGGTATTCGTATCATTGTAGTTTGGTGGGACTATCTGGGTTCGAACCGGAGACCTCTTCGATGTGAGCGAAGCGCTCTGACCAACTGAGCTATAGCCCCATGTGATACTATGTATTATAGCACCACATGAGAGATTTGTTAATAGTCGTTTTACACAGAAGCGAGGAAGGCCTTTGAATCACTTTTCATCTGCTACATATGAATGAATCCCAGTACATTGGCAAGGGAGGAAATGAAAATAACAGCCAGACAGATCGGCGCAAGGAAGCGGACGAAAAGGCCATAGACACATTCATAGCGGAATTTCGAAGACTGCTTCACTTCGTTCTCGATCCACTTGATGCCGACAGTCACCACGATGAGGACGCAGGTTGCAAAGGCCGAGACCGGCATCATGATGGAATTCGTTAGGAAATCAAAGAAGCTGAGAATATCCATGCCAAAGATGGTGCAGGAGGCAAGAGGGCCGAATCCGAGCGAAGAGAGAGAGCCTAAGACGATCATCAGGATGAAGACGGCAAAGGTCGAGAAATTACGGCTCCAGCCGCATTCATCCTGGAAGGTGGAAACGCTGGTTTCTGCCAGAGAAATCGCTGAGGTAAGAGCAGCGAAGAGGACGAGGGTAAAGAATACGACACCCACGAGGGTACCAAACCCCATGCTGGCAAAGACTTTCGGGATGGTGATGAACATGAGAGACGGACCCGCATTCAGCATTGACGGATCGCCGCCGGAGAAGGCAAAGACTGCCGGGATGATCATAAGACTGGCGAGGACCGAGATCCCTGAGTCGAAAGCGATGACCTGAAAGGTCGCATGCTCCAGATCAAATTCCTTCTTCATGTAAGAGCCATATGTATAGAGGATCCCCATCGCGACAGAAAGAGAGTAGAACATCTGCCCCATCGCAGAAACGACCGTCATCCAGGAAAAATGTTCCAGGTTGGGCACCATGAAGTAGGTGACGCCTGCCCACGCACCGGGCAGCGTGACGGAGTAGCCGGCCACCATGATTGCGAGCACAATGAGTACCGGCATCATGATCTTGGATACACGTTCGACACCATTCTTGACGCCGGCGAGAATGATGGCAAGGACGCCGGCGGTGAAAACGATGAACCAGAATTCAGCCGCCATGCCGTCAGAAACGAAGGCGCCGAAAAAGGTATCCGTCGCAAGCAGTTTCGTATCACCGGCGAGGTATTCGAAGAGGTAACGGGTGACCCAGCCGCCGATGACGCTGTAGTACGGCAGGATCAGCATCGGAATGACGGCATTGATCCAGCCCCCTGCGGTAAAGAAGCCGCTCTTCCCGAAATGATGGAAAGCTCCGACCGGACTCTTTCTCGTGCCACGTCCGAGCGCGGTCTCAGAAACGATCATCGTATAGCCGAAGGTGACGGCCAGCAGAAGGTAGGTCAGGAGGAAGATGCCTCCGCCATACTCTGCAGCAAGGTACGGGAATCTCCAAATATTCCCGAGGCCGACAGCGCTGCCTGCGACAGCCAGCACATACCCCATTTTGCCAGAAAAGGTACTGCGGCTATTCCCATTTTGATTTGTCATATGATTGCCCTCCTATTGGGTGCTGAGGAAACACTGATTCAATAATTTTTTTGACTGGTGACTCGTGACTTAAGGAAAGAAGAATGCATCCGATTTCCACTTATACGGAATGGAAAACGGCCAGCCGTAAGGCTCTATGTCCTGAAAAACGCGGATATGGAATGCCTTAAGGCTGACCGTCAATGTATACACCGGTTCAATAGATTCTATGGAACTACGGAACCTATAGGCTCATTCATCCAAGCTGAGTCATCAAAGAATAATGGAACCCCCCATTATTCTCCGAGCGGTACCCACTTGCCGCCCTTGACTTCGAGAACTGCGAGGTCCATCTTCGGATCACGGTTTTCATCGAATGCAAATTTGCCGGTAGCGCCTTCGAAGTCGCTGATCTTAGCCAGAGTATCGCGGAATTTCTTGCGATCAGTGGTGGTACCAGACTGTTCGACTGCCTGATGGAGGACATACATCGCATCATATGCCTGAGCGGCGAACTGATCCGGTTCATGTCCGTATTTAGCCACATACGCTTTACGGAAGTTCTGTGCCTTGTCGGTCTTTCTTTCCGGGTTCCAAGGAGTAGCTACGACGGTGCGGTCAGCTGCTTCGCCAGCCTGTTTGATGTATTCCGGGCTGTTGAAGCCATTACCCGCGAGAACATACTGGTTCATGCCCATTTCACGCGCTTTCTTCACGATGAGAGCGCCTTCCTGATAGAGACCTGCGACAGCGATGACATCCGGATTTGCTGCCTGAATCTTTGTCAGCTGAGCGGAGAAGTCGGTATCTTTATCTGCGAAGGTTTCATCTGCAACGACTTCGAGACCGAGCTTCTTGCAGGCATCCAGATAGAACTGGTGTTCACCGACCATCTGGTCATTGTTATTGGAGTACATGATAGCAATCTTCTTGAAGCCCAGTTTTTTCTGTGCTTTTTCTACCACCTGCGGGATGTTCATTTTGCCCGGGATCGCATTACGGAATACATAGTCGCCGATTTCAGTGACTTTCGGGCCGGTGGTACCGGTGCCGAAGACAGCTACTTTGGACTGCTGGGCGATCGGGTCGGCAGCCATCGCTTCGCCAGTGGTCATCGGGCCTTCGATAGCGAGGACTTTATCCTGTTCGATGCACTTCTTCATAGCGTTGATGGCTTCATTCTTGACGAGCTTGGTATCATACACCTTAAGATCGATCTTGACCTTGGTGTTCGGATCCTTGTTGATTTCCTCGACTGCGAGTTCCGTGCCTTCCTTCATAGCGACGCCGTAAGCCGCGCCAGGACCGGTATAAGCGGTGATGAAACCGAGTTTTACGGTTTTGCCGGCATCTGCGCTGCCGGAAGCTGCTTTCTTATCTCCGCCGCAGCCTGCGAATGCACCTGCCAGTGCTGCTGCTGCCATAACTGCTGCCATTCCTTTGAGCCATTTTTTCTGCATAATTTTCTACCTCTTTCAATAATCAGCTACTCCCCCCAAAAAGATCGTATGAAGAAATAAAAAACTCCGCCGGCTTTTCTGCCAGCGGAGGCGCGAACGCGGTACCACTCCGATATTTCACTCTATGCCAAGCCAATGCGGGTAAAAAAAGCCCCTATCTTCTTTCGAAGATAGGGGCGAAGTCTCGCGGTACCACCCTACATTGTACTTAGCAGTCTTATTCGTAACGTGAATGAAACGCCTGTCATTACTCAATTCACGACAAGGGCTCTCGAGGGATATTATACAAGGCTCTTCGCCGATTCTCACCATCCATCGGCTCTCTTTAGAAGAGATCAAGTACTTTTTGTCTCGTTCATAGCTTTCTTTTGGGGTATTGGATTTTAGATTGTGATTATTTTACTTCCTGATTCATGAGTTGTCAAGAGGGATTTTGAAAAAAAGTGACTGGTGACTAGGGATTAGGGATTAGACTTAAGATTTCAAACCTCTGACTTCTGACCTCTGATGTCTAACGTCTGATATCTGATATCTGACGTCTCCTAGTCTCTTAATCACGAGTCACTAGCCACTAGTCACTAGCCGCCAGTCACCAGTCAGTGTCCGCAGCTTCCTTTATACGACAGATGCTTCTCAAGATCCCCTGTCATCTCTCTTGATTGGTCATAGCCTTCCTTCAGGTGATCCGAGAGGCGGCTCGTCTTGAATTTCTTCGGATCATTATCATCCCTTGCATCATTCACGGTAAGGATGTAGTCCAGCGCCTCAGCCGTATACTGAGCCTTATCTGTCATGTGCATGATGAGGATGGATCCCTTACGCACATTCCCTTTCTCATCATAAATCCCATGAGAGATTGCCCCGATCATCGCCTGCAGCGATGGGATGGCATAGTCATCCGTACTCTCATAGCCCGAAACGATATAGCTGAATCCCGCATCCATGATAGATCTGATACCGCTTTTGCTGATGGCGAGCGTCGGGGGACGAAAATAATGTGTCAGTGCCGGTTTCCCATCGACCATGACATCTCCTACCGTTTTTTGGAGCTCTTCATAAGACAGTCTCACATCCTCCGCATACTCCTCCTCCGTCATCGGCGTCATGTTGCCGCCATAATTTGCCGTCTGCCACACCATCGGACGGTGGCGATTCGTATGAGAAGCGATATCATGCCCATCTTCTGCGATGGCTCGCAGAAGATTCGGATTGTTCTTCACATTCCAGGTGATGATGAAAAAGGTCCCCTTCACATGATGCTTGCGAAGGACATAGAGCAGATGATTGATTGAAGCATCCGTCCCCCAGTCATCAAACGTGAGGAAAATAGTATTGTCCCTGACGTCCTTGACGATGCCTGTATGATCCATCTGCTCCATTTCTGCCTCTGAGAAACCGCGGATGCGATCCGTGTCCGTTACCGTCGGAGCGCCGATATACCGCTTAGCGAATTCATGACGGAAAAGCGATTCTGTCCTGTTTTTTCTTCGTTTCTCTCCCCTAAGAGAACTGAGCATCTTCTCCTCCGGCACAGGATACGTAAAGCGATGTGCCTCATCACCAAGGACCTCCCGGACAGCCCCCATGCTATAGGCTGAGTCATTCTCTGCATTCGTCTCAGGACTGTCCAAGAGCGTAGCATATGTCGCGCTGTCTACCTTGTTCTTTTTGATCCAGTCCAAGAGGCCACCCGTAAGCGTGGGATCGTCCAAGAAATCCAGGCGTCCGTAGATGATCTGCCCCCGCCCCATTGCAAGGATGAATTTCCCGAAAAGATGGTCTGAAATGTCCTCGACCTTCTTTGCTTCTTTGTCTTTTGTCTGTACCATGTTCACGGTCTGTCCCAGAAGCTCTATGCCCATCGCACTCGCCGCTTCATTCACCGTTGGGATCTCCGTACCGAAGACCTGGCGGGCGATCACCGGGCGCACGCCCAAGAGACGCTGCATGTTTTTCTGCAGACGCTCGATCTGCGCGCAAGTCTCATAGAAATCACCGTCCGTCCCCGTACGAAGACCCAATCCCAGCTCATGACCACGCGCTGCGATCTCCCGCACCGTATCCGTGTACTTTCTAAGCTCAAGCTCCGTCACAAAGAAGGTCGCCTTCACGCCCATCCTGTCCAGATGATCCAGTATGTCCTCCACTGACTCTTTTCTCGTGAGACCGCCAAATGTCAGCACGACCTTCTGTGCCGTCGTCGTAAGGAATCGCTCCTTGGGCGCAAGACGCCCTTCATTTTTCTCTCGAAGCGCCTCATAGCGTGCCTTGTCTTCTGCCGTGTACGTCACCCTGCGAGGGACTGCCATTACCTCCTGCTTGGCAGGCACTAGCACCCCTGCCGACTCCTCCGCCCGCGCCGCCTCTCCCGCGTATCCCCAGAGAGCGGCCGCGATCATCAGCACGATGAGTGATTTCCATTTCTTCTGTACCATAGATGTGATCTTCCTTTTTTATGACAGTGGTCTGGAATGGAGAAAAGATCTCCGCTAAGGAATAATAGCTTCTTCGACTCCATCCTCGTATGGCAGATGCTCCGCTTTCTCACATACGAGGATTTCCATCTTCCGTATGCGAGGCGCTGCATCCCCATTTTTCATGACTAATCCCTTATCGATCGTAAGTTACCCGCCCAGACGCCAAAGAGAAACGGACGGGATACCGCGATTGGCAGCGAGCGTCGTCCACGCCTCAAGGGTCTCCTCGTCCGCATACCAGACTTCATAGGAGTGCCCGTCTTCCTGATAAGAGAAATGCAGTGCGGCACTCGCTTCATCGCGTTCTTCCTTCGCCCCATGTGCATCACGGAGCTTCACGGCTTCCGCAGTGGTGATGAAGCGGGGCGTCCCTTTGAGGAGACCGAAAAGTCCGGCATCTTTCCACAGGCAACCGCCATTCGAAAAAGCGACAGCCTTCTTTCCAGGAAGTGCCTGCATCCTCCGGATGGTCTTTTCGATGAAGGGACCATCCGCCTTGGGCCCCGGACCGCTATGAAGGCCATAGAGATTATACAGCATCACCACATACTCGGGGCCGACACTGTAGGAGACATCCATCGGCATCGAAGGCTCCAGGATGATGCGGATCTTTTTATGCGTGGGAATAGACTCCAGGTAAAGCAGCTTCGTGAAACGAGCGAACGCTTCTACAAGCTTCGGATCCTTACCGATGCGTTCATAGTCTATATCGATCCCATCCGCGCCGCAGGTCTCTGCTATGGCAAGAATTTCTTTCACATGCATACGGCAGGCATGCTCATCCCGGAGCACATGCCGGAGTATCTCTGTATCCTTCTCGGTGCTGTGCCCGTTTGATCTTATGACGTCATTCACAAAGGTCAGGTGAAAAGGAATGCCTGCTGTTTTTGGCAGATCAGATGGCACCTTCAGCTCTCCCTTCTCATCGAAGGTCACCGCAAAGTAAGAAATGCTTTCCCATCGTTCTTTTGTCTTGTCATACACCTCCCAGCCTTTTTCTCTGTCCCAAGAGACCACCCAGCCAGACTTTGTCACGGGTGGATGGCTGCCGCTCTTCAAAGGAGCCGCCCCGCATCCGGAAAAAAGCAGGAGGGAAGAGGCCGCTGCCAGAGCAAATATGGCATGTTTTTTCATCAATGTCTCCTTTGGAAAAATGATTAATGTGTATTGGCGGGTTCAGGGTTAGTCCACGGGGCGTGCTACCCCTTGGGAAAGAGGGGGTCGGGTTCTACAGGTTCAGAGGGGGGAGCGGGGACGGTGCGGCGCATAATCATTGAAAGCGCCGCGGAGTTTTGACAGCGCTTCGCGCCGTCGTCATCCCGAGCATAGCCGAGTAATGCTATTAAGTTAAGTGGCAGAACGTTCTTGGCTCCCCATCGGGGGAGCTCCCCGAAG
>ENA-ORRO01001162-ORRO01001162.1-human-gut-metagenome-genome-assembly--contig:-NODE-1162-length-19522-cov-3.567679_pt1 | contig 19522 bp, 17 predicted proteins | sample MGYA00242176_ERZ509136 | MGnify/ENA primary metagenome ERZ509136 (study PRJEB26280, sample SAMEA2338644) | human gut metagenome | biome: human gut; feature: human-associated habitat; material: faeces...
TTTTATGGACACGTTATAGACACTTTTTTGTCTATGGACACGTTATGGACACTTTGCAGACACTTTTTGCCTGTTTGCTAACATATAACTTTGTTACATGTTAGCAAGTCACGCATTTTGTCCATACAAAACGCCAACTTGTTAGGGGAGCACCCCTAATACCCCCGGCACATATCTATACCGTATAATATTGGCTGCCGCCAAGAATAGGCAGGCACATCCAAAAAGGGCATTTGGAATGCTCCCCTTATAAAATTGCAACAAAAAACCACGAACATTGTTCGTGGCATTTTACTGTATCCATTTTCTGTTTCTATATATTTTTGACATTTTCTTTTGAGCGTGATAATATACTTATAGAAAAGGTGTTACCGATAGACGGTTGACCCGATAACTTTTAGCCGAAATAGCCGCTCAGTTTACCAGACCGGGGCGGCTATTTCTGTGTTGTATTATCCTTACCAAAGGAATATCCTAATCCAAAGCAGGTTAAGCCGAAGCTTACTACTGCAATAAAATCAACAATACTCATTGGCTTAGCCCTCCTTTCCTCAAGATTCCCAAATGGGTTTCTATGTAATCGGAGGGTCACAGTCCCTCCGTAGAAGGGCAACCGCCTACCGTGTTATGATAACACCCAAGTGTTATTATAGCATCTGTACTATTTTCATGCAATGAAGTCTTTATAAACAGTTTCTATCAGCCGCTAAGAAAGAAATGGATTTATCGTGAGCATGTTGCTGCTGAATGATCTCCATCTCTTGCTCCAGATCCCCATCATTCAGACTCCGATCGAACAAGGCTCCTTCTGCCTGTAAAAACAGATTCATCTCATCAATTAAATTCTTCATCAGCACCTCCGACATGGTTGTTTTGATCGTTTAGGAAGCCGTTGCTGCTTTACAGCAAGCAGATATTCATTTACATCATTTATTCCGGCATACCACATTTTGACACACATCTCATCACGTTCTATTTTATATCCATGAGCTGCAAACTCACGTTCAAACTTTCTTGTAGCTTCTCGCCCCTTTCTATCATTGTTAAGAACAAATGCAATTCGTTTTATCTCTGGATACTCAGCTAAATAGGTATACACTGGAGATTGTGCAAGCATTCCAATACCAAGAAGATGATCCGGTGATTCTTTATACAAAGTTTTATAGGAAAGTTGCTCAATTGGTGCTTCAAATACGACCAATCGATCACTGGTTCCTTCGATATTGAAGCCATAATCTTTATTTGATCCTTCAACATCTCCACGAAATTGTATGCCGGTAATTGTTCCACGGATAAAGGCATGTTGAATAAATCCATTTCTATCTCCTGCCAGAAACACAGCATTGTGATGATTCGCTTCTTCATAAATTCGGTGTTCATGCATCAGTTTTGCTATCAATTTGCTGTCAATCCCTCTGGTTTGATTTAAATAAGCAAATACCCTACGATAGTTTTTGTTAATTGGCGGTAACCGAAATGGTTTTGGTTCTGGTTTCGATTGGTATTTATTCATTTGTTGATGCGATCCAGACAAATACTTTGACAATTCTCTGATTGCTTCTGGAAATGTTTTATATTCATACTCCATTACAAGATCGATCACCGATCCACTCTTTCCGGTATAAAAATTATGATATGTATTGGTTTCTAGGAAAATAACCATTCCGGGAATCTCTCTGCATTCCAAATGAGATCCACGCCTTTTAAACGTAAATCCCATTTCTTCTGCAATCATCTGGATATCGATCTGCTTAATGGCTGCTGTCTCCGCTTTTAACTCTGAATATGGTCTGTACATGGTACAACCCTCCTTAAAAGAAAATGCTGCATAAACTTTATGCAGCATTCTCAAAATATTAGTTCTTTCATAACTCGGTTCCATGAATACGAAGTGATCTGCCCTTTCTGTAATTCCAGATCATCCTTCTTCTTTAGATATATAAAATCAACAATATTGTCGGTAAGAAGAATTTTATTTGCCTGGCGTTCTGACAGCTTGGGAAGCATCTCATACAACCGATCGTAGATTGCAGTTTTTAATACAATTTCATACGACTTCGATATCAGATCTGCTCTTGAATTGAGCAGGAGATAAGATAAGAACTGTTCTTTCTCAAAATCAATTTTTTCTTTAACAGTCAACTCCTAAACACCTCCTTCTGCACCTGGTACATAATAGATTTCCAGATAATTCATCTTTCCATTAACGATCGTAAAACCTGCAGCATAACTTTTCGTTCCGGACGATGTTGTGATGTTAAAACAAGCTTTACGATCTGCATAAGAACACATCTCCGGTATTTCAGTAATGGAAATGATCCCTGAAAGATCTGCAGAATCAAAAGAAGCCAGGCACGCTTTTGTAACAGGTGTCTGACTATTTGTTTGACCAGATATGATCTGTTTAATTGTTTCAATATAATTATCCTCAGAAAGTGTAATACTCTCTGATTCGCTCTCCGAATTGTCCTGCTCCGTACTCATTTCCGATACACTTTCCGTTGTAACATCCGTATTTAATTCTGTTGATACCGGTTCCGTTTGATTCTGCTTCTTCCGGTTTAAAGTCATACAGATAAGACAGACCAGAATGATAATACCAACTGATGCATACAGTATTAATAATTTCTTTTTCATAAACTACTCCTATTCTTTATAAATTACATGAAATGTATCTGTTCCTGTATCATTTACAACTGTATCCTCCGTTATATAGCAAAGGGTTCCCCCTGCAGGATTCATACACAGGATAGTTCCATTTTCAGAATATCCCATAAGTACAATATAATGTGTATTACTTGTAACATAATTACCATTACACCATCTCGCTCGGTTGGACAGTAATACAATTACGCTTTTACCGGCATTTAAAGCATCCCGAAGCTGCTCTCGACTTTTAGGGACAATGGTTGTATAAGTAAGCCCATATTGATTACAAAGTCCTGATATCATCGAAGAAGATACCAATACAATACTACATCGGCTTTCGGATGCACCGTTTAATGCATAGTTTAATACAGTCTCTGGCGTAATATCTGTTCGATCCGTCCATTTACATAGGACACTTGCAATAGCTGTAAGTCCACATCCAGAACCGGCAATTGTTCGTACTCGTCCATCTGAACCTACACCCATAGCATTTGAATAGTCACCTTGATTGAAAAAAACATAGCCATTTATAATTTCCGCTTCTGAACGATTTGAAACTGTAGTCGTATTGCTTTCAATCGCAGTTGTTTCTTCCAGTCTGTAAGTATCTCCGCTTTCCTGTGCCACAAATACAACAAGTAAAACAACCGCAACTTGAACTACAAATGGAAAGAATAATAATAAAACTAAGAATTCTTTTTTTAAAAATTCTTTTATAATCTTCCAAAGATATCTACCGATGGAACGTATTGTTTTTGTTACGACTTTTGTGGTGGTCTTAATCGTCGCATTATATGCCATCTTATCTACTTCCATGTTGATGACTTGTTCCTTTATCTGCTCCGCACGGCTAAGTTTCTGAGATACTTCGCTTGGTACTGTTAAAATCCGACTGGTAGTCGTTATTGCTATTTTTGCAGAACTCTTTACTGCCGATAATGCATGTCCTAACAGATCTCCTCCGTTTTCTGCCTGTTCTTCTGCAGCAGATGAAACAGCCTCTTTCTGTGCTTCTTTCTGTGCCTCCTTTTGTGCTTCCTTTCTTGCATCTTTTTGGGTTGAAGATAATCCGGTAAGCTTTCCTCGTGCTGTCGTTCCGGATGATTGCGACTGTTGCGATGTTGCCGTTATATGCTGTTCCGGCTGCTTTGTCTGTTCTTCAAAAGATAGATTCTCAGCCTGTCCCGGCTGGTCGTTTCCTAGCTGCCGGTTCATTTCCTTTCGCATATCTGCAGATCCACTCACCCGCTTTTGGAAACGACCTGCTGCATACTGTCGACTTTGCTTTTTTGAATCTGTATCTTTCTCCTTCTTTTCCGATGATAAAGAAACAAAAGGGGAATAGGGTTCATCTGCCTTGAAATCCGGTTCATTCTTTTTCCTTTGCTGATACCGTTCCGCCCTAGCATTTCTTTGGTAGTCCGTATCCAAACCGGTCAGACTATTGTTTGCTTCTCCTTCATCTATAAAACACTTATCTGAACCATTATACTGTTGATCGGTATCGGATTGATACGTCGGATTTGGTTCGGTATGTTTCGCAGGGGAAGTAAGATAATGCTGTTCTGCCTGGCGGTATCTCTCCTTTTGTAAACGGTCAGCCAATATGTGCTTTTGTTCTTCTAACATAACATCACCTATCTTTTATGAATCTCATGGAAATCCGTATTGATCATGCTATAAAGTTCAGTATCTTTTTTAAGAGAAAGGTCAAACGGAACGGTTGCAGTTCCAACCTTTAAGATTCCTTTACCCGGTTCTGATTTTTCAAAAATATAGGAAAGCTCCGACTGGCTTAATCCGAGATTTTCGGCTAACTGATTTCTCGCAGCATCCTTCTGTTTCATGATCATCATAAACTCTGAATTTTCAAGTAACTCTCTGGTTCGGTAATTATCAAGCAACTGGGTTATTGTTTGTGCCATTCCGGTTATGATACATCCCATAGACCGAAACAGCATCCAGATGGAATTAATAAATTCAACCTGTTGTGGTGTAATAAGGATCTGTGGTAATTCATCTAAGTACAGATAGGTTGCACGTCCAATACTATAGTTATAAAAAACTTGCTCCTTGATGCTTTCGATCATAACAAGCATTGCCAGATTTCGAAGCTTGGAGCCTATATTTTTTAAACCATATACTGTAACCCTGCCAGAATTATCTATCTGCTCCTTTTCAGCAAATATGTTCAAAGAACCTTCCACAAATATCCGAAGATATCTCCGGACATCTTCTGCAGCTTTTGTGTTCTGAAACGCAAGACAGTTATATATATCATGTAAACAAATGGTTCCTGAAATAGATGTGTATGCTGTCTGAACTGCCTGATCGATCGCTGTCGTTTCATCATGCGTTAATTCATCTTGCTTTGAAGTTTCAATCAGAGAGAATGCAAAATCTGTTTTTTCACCAATTACCTCTAAGCGTTTTCCATTGTCAAAATAGGCAAATGGATTAAAATGTACATCTGCTTGGGGTGATATATCATAAAACCGTCCACCGGTTCGTCTTGCAAACTCTTCATAATCATTTTTGGGAGATACAACTATGATATCTGCATCCGATCCCAGATAATTTTCAAGCATCATAACCGATGCTGCAGCCGTCTTACCAGCGCCGGTAACACCAAGCAACCAGCCATGCGGATTGATTAATAACCGTCTGTCTACTCGGATAATCGACTTTGTTTTATCATTATGTCCAAGGAATAATTCACCCGGCTGAAAGATCTCCTGCATCTTGAATGGAAAAAAAGATGCCACCGCTTTCGTCTGCATATTTCTTCCATTCGCTACATTCTTGACTCCGATCGGCAATATCGTATTAAATGCTTCCCGCTGCTTCATATAACTATAGTCAATATCCATCCCAACACCGGTAGCTGTATTGATCACTTTGCTGCACCGATTTCTTAACTCTTCCAAGTTATCTGCAAAAACAACAAAATTGCACATCACATAATACTGGTGCTGTTCGTTTTCTTCAAAATCATTTAACTGACGTTTTAAATTCTTTTTGTCTATCTGAATCGTTGTTGATAATTCTGAATGAAAATCCATCTTATCGACACGACTGTTGTTCTGATGCCGAACCAGTCTTGCTATCTTACTATCCTTTTTTTCTAATAGTCTTTTCGTCTCAGACTGCGGTATCGGCATTACATCAAGGGATGCGATCATAGGTAGATTAAGATCCATAACCTTTGATAAGAATCGGTCTGATAATCTGGTTTGTTCCGTTCTTGGAAATCTGACATACAAACAGGAACCATATTTTTCTTTACCATGATTTTTAAATATAAAATAATCATCATGTGTAAAATCCATCTTACCTGGTACGATATAATCAAGAAAATCCACATGATTCTCAATAGCCGATTTAAAATCAAAGGTTATATAATTTTCATCTGCACTGTTATAGGCATCATGAAGGATCTGCAATCTTTGGGTTGCATCAAGCGGAACCAGATCCGATCCTATACTTTGATATCCTTTCTCAATATCAATCGCATTAAAATAAGCTTCTGCAGCCTGATAAGTATCTGCTTCTTTTCGGACTGTCAGATACATCTCCTGCTTAATTCCATTCTGCTCTCCACATATTCTGCACAGGATCTCCTGATTCAGATCATCACAAAGTTGATCCGTAGCATCCCCTTTTTTCTCAAATAAGAGATTATCCCGGTACTCTTGCATATTCCGTACCCGATTATTGATCGTAATCTTATAAGGTACTCTCTGAGCATTTAAGTTCTGACACCACTTTTCAAGCTTTGCTATCTTTTCATTATCCGATAAGATATCATAATTAATATCAGCTATCTGAAATGATTTTGAATATATATTTCCTAAGCCAAATATACCGGTGTCGGAAATGCTTCCTACTTCGATCAAGTCATTTACACACTTTGGGGTTTTTACCCGGAAACTGTCGCATCGTTTATAAACTTTCCATTCATCCATGAATGATCATCCCCCTTTCCGTTGTTTCTCTCTTCTCATAAATGTATACTTTCATATATCTTTTTTGTTTTATAATCTCGAGCAGATTCAAACCATTCCTTTTATAAAATGCAAGCACCCCAGGTAATGTCATAATCCCCATTGCTATCATTCCATTTAATGTTGCATCTACTTTTCCATATAACAGAATGGTAATAATTCCACTAAGCAGAAGAGATGATGCAAGGCATATATACTGCCACATCTTCGTTCCCGGAAATAATTCCCGATTAACAATTGTCTGTATATCTTCTATCATGTCTAATTCCATTAATATCCTCCTATAATCTTCGCTGATAAGCCTTCTATACCCTTAATGCAGCTTGCAGCTACAACACATGGAAACACAATACGCAGCAATATCGTAAGAATTCCCAACCAGGATAATTCACCATATATCACCAGTGTTGCCGGATAATTCTGTCGATCTGCCGAAGCAGTCATGATCCGGAACTGGGACCCTGATATATCATGCCCATCAAATGTCATAACCGCATTATTGTATTTCTTTAATCCAATTGTGCCGAAAACAGATGAAATACCCGAATTAATTCCATTAAACACATTATCTGAATCCGTCTGTGTAACCACTTCTTTATTACGGTTATAATTAATCACCGATAATACTTCATCCGACAACTCATCCCAACTTACAGCATCATCAAACTGGGATGTTCCGATCGGCAGCCTTCCATATTCCCTTGAATAATACAAAACATTCAGTTCAGATGAATTACGAACGGTTATTGTTACCTGGGTATCATCAAGATCTGCCGGAAAGAGCTCCTGCATTGTTGTACCGGAATGAATAAGGATAAATGAAAAAGCGAGTGCTGATGTTATTAATACTGCTTCCAACGAGGTCTTAAGTATACTTTTTACATATCCTTGAAATATCTCATGTCCTTTCCAGTCTGGCATTGGAAAGGTTGCAATGGAGAATGGCGCAAACGGAATCAGCATAAAAATAGTAAATATACGCTGATACACCGCTACAACAATCACAACTCCACATACAACAATTACCAGTGCTCCAAACAGATAAAGAAGAAATGTAAATAATGCTTTCATACCGGATACTCCGGTTGCAAGTCTATGAAATGAAATATCATCAAGTGTCAATGGATCTGCAAAATCTGCACTTGTTCCACTGACAAGTCGATATATACCATTTGATATTTCGACCCCTGCATTTAATATTGCTTTTACGATCGTAAGCGCATTATTTACAAGAACAACACCTAGATTCAGTCGTATTACAGACTTTCCAAATGTCCAGATATCCATTTGTTGCTGTAATGCCTCATCCATGACCCGATACAAAAATGCAAATAATATAATGGACGTACCAACAATTCCAAACACCTTTGAAATCAGATCAATTACAGTCCAAAAATCTGTAAATCCAACCGAATCGACCGGACGCTGAATCACCTTAAGACCGACATTAACAAAATTCTGATATAGGGAAAGTGCCGAGTTTACCAACTCGGCACACCAGCTTCCTGTATCATGAAAGATATCCGACACCTCACTGCCAACATTCGATACAGTATCCCAGATATCAGAAAGGGAAAACAGAGGCATATGATTTGATATATACATATTTACCCCTCCCACCTTAGATGGTTATCCCTGCAAGGCTCAAAAATAGTTTAAGAAAAATCAAAATGATTCCAACCAACATCATAAAAATCCCCTGTATAGTAGAATTTAAATCCCTGCCCTGAATGCCGGGTATAAACTCTGTAATTAATCCTTTCAAGAATATAAATACACCAATAACGGCTGCTACAACTACGATTACATTGTTAATGATCCTGACGGGTCTGGTTACCGGTTCTGCAAGTTCATTTGCGGCATCCTGTACCGATTCTGTTGTAGATGATGCCAAAACAGGAAGTTTCGGAAGCATCGCCAGGATTGCACCAATAATGATGTATGCAATTCGATATAATTTTCTACTTATTCTCTTTTTTTCCATAGATAAATTTCTCCTTTTTTCTTTTCTTATCTGCTAGCATAAAAATAGGCAGCTACATCATCCGGCCAGATCTATTGATCTGACAGATGATGCAGTTGCCTGTTTTTCTCTGCCTATTTATTTATTCTTTGTTGTTGAATTTTTATTTATTTTCTCCGTTTCTTTCTCCATACGAATACACCGGTTACAAATGCTGCAACCATCAAGACCGCTACCGGGATCAGTCGGAAACTGTCTCCAGTCTTAGGTGTGTCCGGCTTACTGTTCGTGATGATAAATGCTGTAATATTGCTGTCAGCATCCTTTGTCACAGTCTTTGTATAACCCTCCGGAACACTAATCTCATCTACGGTATAGATGATCGTTATGCCATTTTCCTGTAGTGCAAGGTCTGTCCATGTATATGTCCAGTTCATGCTCTTATCAAGCGTTACCGGCTCTCCAACGGCTTCTAATTCACCGGCTACAGTCTTATAAAGCTGCACTCTTATACTGCCCGGACGCTTCTGGTACTTGTCGTTAGAATCTTTCCATACCTTGGTTACCTTAACTTCTGTTGTTCCCGGCTTATGTGTATTTGTAATAGTAAAGGCTGCACCCTTATTTGTTACAGTTTTGGTATAGCCATCCGGAATCTCGATCTCATCAACCGTATATACGATGTCTTCACCATCTTTCTGCTTATCAAGATCCTTCCAGGTATATTTCCAGTTGTTATTCTCTGAAAGTTCTACCGTTCTGCCAGATGCTTTACCATCTGCATAAAGCTGTACCTTAATTGCAGCCGGACGGATGCCATCCTGATCCTCGTTGTCCTCCCACACCTTCTTTACTGATATCTTTGTATCTTCAGTATAAAGCGTGATCGTCTGATCTTTATTTGTAAGATCATCTTCCGATGCGATCAGATTACCCTTGCTGTCATATACATAAACATAAGCTACGATATCTGCAAGCGTTCCATCCTCTGCCATTAAATCTGTCTTTGTTCCATCAAAAGCAAATGGAAGTTTTACTGTTGCTGTACTGCTTTCAAATGTTTGTTTCTTCTCTGCTGTGATCTCTTTGCCATCCATCTGAACCGGTTTCCTGGTTCTGGTATTCATCAGCACATCCTTGATCGTCAGTTCCTCATTTACAGGAAGTTTTGTCAGATTTAATTCATCATTAAAGCTCATCTGCTTGCCATATAGTGCTTTATGGGAGCCTGTCTTTGTATCAATCAGGACAGATGTAACATCCGGGAAATATAAGGTCTGACCTTCATCCGTAATATCGGCGTGTGCTGTCAGATGAATCTTATTGTAGTATAAATCTTCATACAGGACGATGGCTTTATCCCTGAAATCGACCTTGGATGTGTCACAGGTAAATATAACCTCTGCAGATCCATTCTTCTCCGTTGGTGTGTAAGATGCGGTTGCAATTACTTTCTTTCCATCGACATCAAGAAGCGGTTTTCCGGTACTCTTATCCATAGCGACTGCTAAAAGGTCATAGGTCTTTCCCGGTAACACATTTTCATAGTTTACGATATCCTTAAACTTCTGAATACCGGAAGCATGTAAGTAATGGGTTTCTGTTTCAACCCCTAATGCCGTAGTACCAATTTTCGGAATGGAAAGTGTCTGAGTCTTAGCGGTCAGATCATCATGCTTTACAAGCTTTCCGGTATGGGTCTTATATACCCCGGTTTCATCTATGCTGCCATCCTCATTTACCGTAAGATCTGTGTTATTTTCTCCTTCATAGACATATTCAGCTACAACGACATCTTTGCCATCAAGTCCGGTTGTATCAATCACAAATGGTATATTTACATCTGCACAGGTATAACCGGAATCATCTGTTGCAGAAACCGTAAATGTTTTGTGACCCATGCTGTAAGTTCCATCCGGCTGTACATATGGTTTCTTTGTAGCAGGATCCATGATGATACCTTTAACAGTAAATGTCTTTCCAGCTTCAAGATAGTAGTAGTTTGTGATATCCTCTACGTCTACTTTTTCATTTGCCGGAATGATATTGTCCTGAGTTTTTACACCCAACGCTCTGGTTCCAATCCAAGGCTCCGGTACGTTGGTAACGGTTCCAAGATCATATAATAAGTATCCGTCTGTATAAGAAGCTTCCTCTGTCAGATCTACAGTAACAGAAGAAATCAGTCGGTATTCCTTGTTTACATCCGTTGCAAGTTCTTCGATCTCATATACATCGTATGGTAATGCTCCGAGTGAATCATCGATCTTCTTTTCTCCATCGTCATTACCGTAGAACCATGTGCCGGATATCGTCTTATTATCTTTATCCGCTGCATTGGTATTTTCAGAATGTTTGATTGCCGATGTGTCGATCATACCATTTTCATCGGTTACAACAACATGACTTTCGCCGGTTGTCTTTGATGTGATTCTAAATGCAATACCGGAAAGTGGCTTATCTGTATCAAGAGCTACCTTCTTAAACTTGATATCTCCACGGAGAGATACTTCCTCTTTGATAATTGCATTATCTCCAAGATAGGAAGATAAAGAATGCGCATCTTTTATTGCTACAAATATCACACCATCATCATTCGATATACATTCTCCCGTTACTTTATCTTTGAAAAATCTACCGGCAAGTGTATATCCGGCAGGTGCTTTTGTTTCTTCGATCGTAATTGCTCCGAGCGGAATAATCGAAACACCATCTTTGTTTTTATATAACGCATCACTTCGATTAACAATTAAATACTGATCCGGATATTTTGTACGAATTGCACCAGATTCATCTGTTCTGTATACCCATGTTCTAGTAGGTGTCTTTCCTTTTAACTGCTCATATTTTGTTACTGCATTTGCACCTGTTATCGGTACATCATAGTATTTCACTGTAAACTCTGCTCCGGCAAGGGACGCTGATCCAGTTGCATCACCTGATGTACTATCTTTCTTTTCGAGATAAATCTCTAATGGGTCATTCTTCAAAGGTTCAGTTGATGTAACTGTCTGCTCCATGTTATCTGCTGTAAAATGCAGATAGTAAGCATTTGAATCAAGATCGCAACCTGCAGAAGATTTTGTTTCTTTGATATACACCCATGTGTTAAGTGGTACTCCGACCAGCTTGTAGTAATTGCCATTTAACTGATCAGAAACCTCCAGATTTCTGGATGAGTTAGTATCAATGACATAGCCATTTCCGGCTGCATCTGTACGGAATGTGCACAGGTAATTGGCTGCATCTGTTGTCTCTACTCCGTTTCCGGTTGTTGTGTATGCCTCGTATTCTGCGCCATCTAAGCTGTAGTTACACAGCTTGTTGATCGGTGTATTTGCAAGCTTCTTCTTAAGCTTCAATCCGGAACGTACATCTGACATCTGGAAGTTTAAGGATGTATGGCTGCTGGTGCACTCCAGATATGCCGGAGCTGCTGTGGAGAAACCTCTGGCATTCGCTGTGGCTGCATCTTCGACTAAACAGTACCAGCCGAATGGAAGGTTCTTGAAGTATTCTGCTTCGGAGCCTGTACCTATGGTAATCTTAAGTGTATTTTTACCATAAGGCTCCAATGAATGTGCAACTACCTTTGTACCATCATGCACATATGTACCAACTAAATTGTTGTTGTCACACGCTGCCCCCTTTCCGCTTACCTTGTACAGCTTGAACTGTACACCTTTTAAAGCTGCTGCAGAACCACTGTAGGATTTGGTTGCCTTACTCTTTGTTGAAACCAAATCATCTGTTGTGTCAGATGTGATTGATCTGTCTCCAGCGTTACCGGATGCATCCGCATCTACCTTAATCGTAAATTTGTGGTATGCTGTGTCCTGTGTAAAGCCTGTCACCTCTACTGATTTACCGGCTATAGCATTGATCTCTTTTGTGTATTTGCCACCCGGATTGTAGTAGTATGCTGCTCCACTCTGATCATTTATTCCAAGCAGGTGTTCAGATTCATGATAGTAATAGCTTACAGATTTTGTAAGTCCTGTCTTGTACCACCAGTATCCCGGTGTACTGCCATATGTGCCGGCATAATCATTCTTAGCTGCCGCATTTACAAATACAACATTTCTTCCGTTTGCATCCATATAGGAATAACCATCATAGGACAAAACTAAACGGTTTGCAGGCTGTACAGCTACATCGCTGCCATTTATCTTTTTCGTGTAGGCATCTGCTGTTACAGTGCTGCCACCCTCACTGGCGTAGATGCCATACTTGATACCTGCCATATTGTAGTAGGAATTACCGGCGATCTCTGTCTGGTACTCCTTGTGTACTCGAAAGCTTCCGGTGAAAGATTTCTTTGTGTCTGTTGTTTTTTCAGATACAACTGAGATGGAATCTCCAGCTTTAAAGGTAAAACTTTTCGCATTTGTATTTAACTCAAAGTTCGTAACTGAAACATTCTTACCGGAATGCTTGGTAATCAACGCTTTGGTTTCTGCTGTACCATTATCATAGTAATAGCTGTTGCCACTGCCACCGGCTAATGTGCCGGCTTCTTTGTAATAGTAAGTGTAGGATTTGCCAGATTCAAGATCATCTTTGTACCACCGATATGTGTACAAGTCATGACTTTCCTTGAAAGCATCCTTAGAAGCCTTGTTTACAAAGACAACATTTTTGCCATCTTTATCCATATAAGCCTTACCATTGTAGGAGAGGACAATCTGGGTAGAACTTCCAACCGGAACTCCATCTGACCGCTTGTAATTTTTTGAAGATGAAACAGTTTTTGTACAGGATTTGTCCGAGTAGATCACATACCGGATTCCTGCCATGTTGTAGACTTTATAATTCCAGTTGTCTGTCCCACCTGCAGGCTCCTTTGTTAATTCAAATCTGCCTGTACTTGGCTGTTCTTCTTTTTCCCAGTCAATATCAATATCAAGTGCGTATTCGTATAATTCAGCACCAAACAGGTTCTGAATCGAACTGTTGTCAGGTACCGCCCAGTATGCAACAAATCCATCTTTAGATGCAGTTGCATTTATGCTGCTTGTACCAGCATAAGTCTTTTTGGCTACAAACATGAAGTATGTACCACCAGTAAGTGTTACAGAACTACCAGCTGCATGGCTTGCCCATGTACATTTTGCGATGCCTTTGGTCTGTACAGCATCTTCCGTTGTGTAGCAGGTAACACTTGTTGGAACTTTAAATGTGTAACTGTTTGCTCCGGTCTGTACTTTGTAAATATTGGTTCTTCTAAGACCTGCATTTGCCTTGCTTGTAAACTTACCAGAACTAAATGTGTAATTGAAATCATATACTCCATTGCCAGTCTCAGCAATCAGGCTTTTACTAATGGTATAAGTATGCTTATACCGATAATCATCACCGGATGGTCCGATCTCTTTTGTAGTCTTTGCACCATTTGTGTATGCAACCGTCTTGTTCGTAAGACTGACCGTTCCAACCTGTATATCAGCATTGTACTTATTTGTAGGCATTGGTTTGTCTGTAACATCAAATACTACTGTGTTTCCATTTGCCGTGCCATGTCTGTAATAATCCAGATTCTTACGCATCTCTTCAAATCGGTTACCATTCTTGTAGCCATAGTATAATGTCTTAACGACATTGTTATTGCCAAGAGCCGATAATGGACTACCAGAGCTAGCTCCATATGTATGCAAAGTCACCGGATCACCCTTTGTACCTGCTGTATAGTAATTTGCAGCAGGCTTATTATGATCGCCACAGTATACACTGAACATATCCTTGCCGTCAGAATCCTGCAACCTCATCTGTGGAGTAATATAACTACTACCTATACGACGTGCATAGTATCCGTTACCTGCCTGTGCCACTCTCGCTGCAAAAGTCCGAAGCAGTGCAAATGGGCTAAGGAAGTGAATCTCATTTGCATCACTTGGTGTAGCTGTCTCTGTTGATTCCGTGGAACCTGCAACTACTGTAAAGCCATCATCCGATGTTGAAGCTTCTTCCGCATCAGATGGTGTAGCTGTCTGCTCTATGAACGTGATCTCCGGCTTTAATACAACAGCTTTTTTCTTAGTTGCTTTAGCAGTTAAAGAAAAAGTATAAATCTGATCATCATAGCAGATATTCTGATCAGACACTTTCTTCTCACTCTTGTAGAGCGTTTCGTCCATCCGATAATAATACGTTCCGGCTGGGAGTTCCAGGCTGGACAGCTTCTTCTCATTAATCTCTTCCTGATCTGCATATACAACCGGCTCATTATCCTTATTACTGTAAGCCTTACCATCACAGGATAATACAAATGTACCTACTTCATCTTTGCAGGAAGCATCCTTGTATACCTCATATACAATACCTGTTACGTCTTCTCCTTTCTTATCAGATTCCGGCAGTTTTGCTTCGATCTTGACATATCCTGTCTGATCAGCATCTCCCGGTGTCGCAATTTCAGCAGCCGATGATGAACCAAAGCTGCTTGGAATGACTGTCACTACCATAAGTGCAGCCATGATTGTGGATATAATTCTTTTCCACTGTCTTTTCATTTTGAACATCTTTCAGTCCTCCTTTGAAAATAATATTTTTATTTATAAAAAAAGGACGAATGTCAAAGCACCATATCTGGAAGAATCTTTATCATCCCTCCGGCACTATGACCATCGTCCTTGTTATATTCAATTTTGCAATAAAAAACCTCCACATTGCTGTAGAGGCACCCATTGATTTTTATTAATTTTTTGTTATAATGAACTTAACAAGACAGCCGAGCGATAGATGCTACCTATCCGTCCGGCAAACTATTCCAAAGTTAAGACACCTCGTAAGCTTGCAGGCTGAGGTGTCTTTTCTTATTTTCTATTATTCAGAATCGTAACAATAAGTATTGCGGTGGTTAGTATAACCATGAATTCCTCATATGTACTCATAAGGCACCACTCCCTTTCAAGACTCGAACGGATATGGTGTAACACCCCTCGGCTGCTTTATTAAATTCACTATATATGACAAAACCTCCACATTTCTGTAGAGGTTTTATGTCTTTCTATTAAATTAATTATACTATATCATGCAGATTTCATAATTTCCAGTACTTCTTGGTTTTCTTGGTTCTGGATGTTCTACTTAATAAAGCCATGATCCTTTAATAAGGTTAAGTAGGCTGGTTCTGCCAAGTCAATTCCAATAGTACCATAAGGAGTATTCTTTGTTACAACTTGACAAACCCCACTACCATCAGCATAAAGCATATCGCCACTTTTATTAGGAATATAAGCACATGCACTAGAGTTCTCGGTATCACCCCACACTACATGCTCTGTCATGGTATCTCCACATACGGTACACTTGTAGGTATAGTCGCACTCTGACCATTCTTTTTCTACTACTTCTTTTACATCTGCATAGACTGCATCGTGATGAATTGTATCTACAATTACTGTAGCTGTATGCCAGCCACCATGATTTACTTTTTTCTGGTGTTCTTCTAATTCCTCATAAGTTTCATAAGAACAATCCTGATCTTTAAGTCCTTTTCTGCTACAAGTATTACAGCAAAACCATTCATGTTCACTATAAACTTTTTCATCGTAAGCATCTCGGATCTTCTTGTTGACTGTCTTGGTAACTGCAGCATGTTCTTTATAATTAGTCTTAACCGGTGATAAACTACTGTTCATAACCAACTTCCACTTACATACATGAGACTGCTGATCCTGATTACCATTCGTACCAGAATTCTGTTCTCCATCATTACCGGAACCATCACTGTTACCAGAACCATTTTCAGTTACCTTTGTACATTTTCCCGATGCGTCAACCGTATACTTTACTCCATTGACTGTAACTGTTCCATTCTTCTTGATATTGCCGTTATTTGTAACGTAATAGGTTTGCTTATTGCTGCCAGATCCAACCTTATAAGCTCCTTTTGTGGTAACTGGTTCGTTTGTGTCCGATCTAACAATTTTGTTGCCGGATTTTTTTAATGTCACTCTCTTTCCATCTTTATTAAATACATTTATATATCCACCTACTGTAACAGTCGTTTTGATCTGCACCTTGCCGTTCTTTACAAATACAGACCCATTCCAACCATTTTTCATAAGCTTATCGGATACCTTACCTACGGATGTGATCTCATAAGTTCCCTTTGCTGTTTCCTTATAAAGAACCGAGCCTTTTGTTCCTACATAGTATCCCCTTGGATTCGTTATACTGGACAACTTAGCACCCGAAACACGTTTCCAACCTGTTTTACGCACGATCTTATCTTCTGACACATAAAATGCTTTCTTTCCGATGGTAATAATCTTTCCATTATACTTTTCTAGGGACTGTTTCTTAAACTGACCATTACTCCACTTCTGATAATTTCCACCGGTAATTTTAAGAGATACTACACCATTACTATTTACATAGTACGCATACTTACCGGCTATCTTTTTCCATCCAGTTTTTTTCTCAATGTTCCCATTTTTATTCACATAAAAAGCTTTTCCTTTGATGGCCTTTGTACTATTCTTCTTCACTGGCTGCTTCTTAAACTGACCATCACTCCATTTATAATATTTTCCTTTAGTGATCTTTACAGTAACATTCCCTTTCGATCCAACATAGTAAGTGTATTTTCCGGCAACTTTCTTCCAGCCAGTCTTTTTATCCGTTTTTCCGGATGCATTCACATAGTAATATTTTCCATCAACTTTCTTGATCGTGTTGGTTGTTGCATATATTTCTGCATCCGTTGCTGCGGATACTGTCATACCGGAAAACATAGACAGGATCATACATGCAGCTATTAATAAAACAACTAATCTTTTACCCTTATTCTTCATCATAGTAAACACCCCTTTTCCGTTCGTGTTTCCACCATTTTTTTGTTTCCTCAATACAATCTTCTACTTCGCCATCTATATCAAATGTCCATTCATCCAAATAGTCCAGATAATGCACATCTTTTCTTGTAATCTCTGGAATAAACATACCAATGACACACATAGCATCTTCTCCATCCTTGGCAAAGAATCCATGTTCCGGCTCTGCTATATCATACTTTTTTGCATGTTCCCGCATCGGCTGCAACAGTTCTTCTTCTGTCTTTCCTGCCTGTTTCAGTTTTTCCTGATTGAACACAAATTTTAAAGTTACCATTATTTGCTCTCCTTTCCGGCTTTTCTATTTGCATATATGCTCATCGTATTCGCCTATTGTGCTTTCGTATTATTTCACTGGCTATCTGATTTGCTATTTTCCTATCAACCCGATTATGCTCTCGTAATTCAGCAACTCGTTCAGGTGATAATTCTATACTTCTGATAAAATGCAGCTTCTCCAATCCGCTCTGAGATTTTATACATATCTGCTGACCAATTTTCATACAATTCAGTACCTCTACAGCTACATCTGCATTTATAAATCCGCTTTCATATTGTTCTATAGTTGCATATAATTTATCATCTGCTGTTGCTCCAATCACTAAATCGTATGCATCGATTATTACCTTTTTTCCATATTCATTTCTATTTTTTATTACATAGTCCAGCCATTCTTTATTTAAAGCAAATGAGTATTTTTGCAAATTTTCTGTTTCCAAAATATATTCATTTATAATAGCTCTCCTTTTTCTACTCGCCCATTTCTCTGCCATTTCTATGTCCGGCGTTACATAAAATCCAAGCCCAAAGTCTGCATCCAATCTTCCATTATCCAAGGACGGCTGCTTCACTTCACAATATGATCCATGGTATACTTTTATCTCACTCATTTCTATCATCCTCCCGGATCTTGTCGATCGCTGCTTTAATACTTAGTGTATGCAATGGATCAAACTCATCTAGTATCTTACAGACATCATACTTTTGCATGATTTCTTTACCAGAAATGCCATACAAAAAATGCCAATAAGTTATTAGATATCCAAACCAATACGCATCATCTTCATATAATGGACTATCTGCATCTTTCGCCGGTAAATTATCCTGGTATTCTTTTTCAAATGTTCTTAAAATATAAGATTTCGCCTGCGAACATAATGTCTCGTCAAAATCAAATACCGCCTGGCAGGTATTTGAAAAGCACCATTTCTTTATAAACTGATAACGATTATATTTTCTATCATGCATTGCAATCGAAAATACCTGACCAATCTTTTCTATTAATTTCAATTCAAAAAATTCCATTATTCATCACCCTATGCCATTAAAGATATCTAATTGCCTACAGACTACCTGTTCAATAGTAATTCACTTTTTAACCTTATTGACATATGCCATATAACGGTTTAAGGCTTCTTCATTCGATGGATATGTTGTAAGTTCAAACGGAATCCGCTGCTCTTTCACCGTTTTAGCTGCAAACATTGTTATTGCTGCAGTTGCTGTTATCCCCATTTCGCTGCATACATGATCAAAACCTTTCTTAAGATCTTCATCCAGCCTTAAATTCACTGCTACTTTCTTTCCCATAAATACCAACTCCTTACATTCTAATATTGTCTCTGTATTTATAATAAAGCATTTTGTAGTATTTGTAAATATATTGTCTTTACATTTTTGTTTTTTTGAAATATTTATTTTAATTGTATAAAAGGGCACTTGAAAAAACAAGTACCCCATATACATCCTATTTCATTATTCCTGCTCTTTGTCTTTCTGATCTTTCTTTCCCTGCAGTTCCTTCAGATATCTTTCATATCTCTCTGCTCTCTGCTGAGCATTATCCTGTTCTTTATCAATCACAATATCACTCATAGCATCAGATCCTCCTTCCTTGTTTATATTTATAGCAAAAAACTGCTATAATAAAAAAGGACAATCCATATAGAATCATCCTTTTTATCTTTTCATTGGATAGACTGAAAAATTATGCGAATCTACGAAAGCGTTTCATGGTACCCTTCCGCTCTTTCGCTATTATAATTATAACACACTGATTTTTAATGTCA
>ENA-ORRO01001165-ORRO01001165.1-human-gut-metagenome-genome-assembly--contig:-NODE-1165-length-19497-cov-27.039965_pt1 | contig 19497 bp, 16 predicted proteins | sample MGYA00242176_ERZ509136 | MGnify/ENA primary metagenome ERZ509136 (study PRJEB26280, sample SAMEA2338644) | human gut metagenome | biome: human gut; feature: human-associated habitat; material: faeces...
CCCCCGCCTCTATAGGCGGGAGTACGTTCACTATTTTGGGAAGGGAAACTTGGCGATGGCTGAAGCTTTGCAGGAAGTACGAGAATAAGTAGAGAACATCATCAGGCCGGTCGTTCAGAGATGGCAGGCTCAGGCGCAGGGTATTGATGCGGAAAAATAAGTCGCGCCGGAAGCTGCCGGTCTGGACGGCGGCAATGATGTCGGCATTGCTGGCCGAGATGATGCGGATATCCAAGGGGATGACGTAGTCTGACCCGAGGCGCATGACCTGTTTCGTTTCCAAGACGCGCAAGAGCTTCGACTGGATAAAGTGTTGTATTTGAAGCTGGGTTTTACCTATTCCCTTCCGATGGAAAAAATCAAAACCTTTTCCGATAACTTTGATGAACTCTATGTCATTGAAGAACTGGACCCGTTCATGGAAGAACAGATACGCCAGGCCGGGATTCCCTGTCACGGCAAGGACGTCATCCCAAAGATTGATGAACTCAATCCCCATATCGTCGCCTGCATGGGCGATTCGACGTTCTACATGGTCACGGAATACGGCGTAGCTAACCTGTCCGGTCTGGCTACTTGGCAAAGGGCCGAAGCGCTGATTAACATCGCTCATCCCGATATGCGCGAAGCCCTGATTCAAGCGGCTGAAGCCCAGCGCATCTGGCGGCAGAGAAACAAATGCTAGAAAGTGTCAGGATATTGAACCTCTCCCGCTTATAGAAGCGAGAGATTCTTGAGAAGTTTGATACATGGACTAACGCCTGACAGCCTATTCCAAAGGAGTTAGCTGTCAGGATATCCTTATTCTCAAAGGGCTGTCCAAAAGCCCCTTACACAGTCCCTCGAAATCGAAGTTCTGCTTACTTGAGTAGATACACATTTTGCACTTCTTTTCTACCCGTCGCGATTCGCCTATGGCGTCGTGCTGCGGCAAGGGGGAGTGCTCCTCCGAAAACGGCTCAAAGACCGTTGATTGAAAATACTTTTTTGTTCTCGCAGAAGTTCTAACTGCTATTAATATTATACCACAAGCTCGCCATTCATCCACCACCTAAGAGGTGGGGACGGTGTCAACATATCGTGGGAATTTTTTTGAATGAGAAGAAGGACCTCGGTATAAGTGTTACATAACATGCTGATAACAACCATTTTCTATGAGTCGCATCCATTCACCTGTCGAGGTGGATTCACGACCTGGCATATGAGCTACTTTGTCAGGGATGTATGTACATCAGTGACCCCGACCGGTACTGGGATGAAGTGTGTGAACTGGCCCGTCAGGATGCCCGCCTCGATGCGCTGCTCCATACGACGATATGTGTGACCATGGCCCAGGGAGCCCAGCAGTCTAACGTCATCCCGGCACACGTAAGCGCTACCATCAGTGCCCGCGTACTTCCCGGGGAAACAGGGGACGAAATTCTGGCGTATATCCAGCAGCACCTCACCGGTGGCATTCAGGTCCGCCGCGTATCCGGCATCGACCCGGTCAACGCAGACACACCGGACAGTGAAGAATTCCGTCTGGTCGAACAGACTATTCACGACGTATACGGTGATGACGTCATCGTCATGCCGGAACTGATGCTGTTTGCGACAGATTCCCGCTATTACAAGGACATTGCCAGGCACATCTTCCTCTTCAGCGGCTATGAACAGGACGATACGTGGGGGCCCATGCACGGTGTCAACGAACGCATTCCTGCTGCCACACTTCCGGGATCTCGTAATTTCTTCCGCAGACTGATGGAAAATTACAATGCATAACAGAATAAGCCTAAAAAATGGTTTATGGAGTATTTTGTTCCATAAGCCAGTTTTTTTACTTATACGAAAGATAGCATGTTGTATTGCTTCATGCGGCGGATATCCTCTTTGGAAATCATCAGAGATTTGATGAGGTCGTCTGTTTCCGGGAGAATTTTTTTTGAAATAAGCATTTTGGTAGCGACGGGCATTAATGGTCGGGAAGAAACGCCGAATCCCATGGCCCATTTGGTGGGAGCATCTAAAAACGACGCGAGGATACGGATAATATATTTTTCTATATAGGTATCCTGATTCTGGAATTCCATAGTGGTCAGGGCGTCGTAATGGGATATTGTTCCTGTATAAGTGTTTTCACAATTCTGATATTCATCATAATTCTTTATATTCATGTACATGATGGCTGGAAATATATGCTGATTTTCCGGAAATACATTGATAATCGTGCGGTTCAGATGGTTATTACGGCCATCATACATATATATGTACATGTGATTCAGATTTTTGAAGAAATTGGGAACGGTTACAGTTTCTGTTGGGACATTTTCCGGTGGCATGTATAATAACTGCTCGAGGCGGACCTGTAATACCTGTGCAATATCGAACAGGGTATCCAAATCCAAAGAAATTTTACCGCTTTCATATTTGGAAACTGTTGCTTTGCTCTTACAGATGCGATCCGCTAGTTCCTGGACGGTCAGCTTATTCTTTTTCCGGAATGTACGGATTGCCTTACCCGTATTTTCTGTTACCAGAGACATGAAATCACCTCTGATGTCATTGTACACGTTTTTTTGTTTCTTTAAAATATTCAAAATAAAAAAAACAATTGAAAAAACATGTCTTCTGATGAAATTGGAAGATGATTGGCTCTTATGTTTCGCTTAAAGAAACACAGTGACTATGTTTATGTCTTTAAACGAAACATAGGGGCTTTTGCCAGTGGACATCGGAACTGATATAGTATAAGCATAAACAGAGCGCTCTTACCTATAATAATTATAATTCTGAATAATCGCATATTTGTAGAAAAGAGGAATACTGATGACGTACGATTTTGATGAAATCATTGACAGAAAACATACGAATGCACTCAATACGGATGGGTTCCGTGGCTACATTTTCCATGATTTTGAAGGGAAAAAGACCTTTCCGTTCAAGGACGATGAATTTGTCCGCATGTGGGTAGCCGACATGGAATTTGCCATGTGCCCGGCTATTATCCAGGCAATCAAAGACCGGGCCGACAAGCGCATCATCGGATACAGCCAGGTGTTTGAACCGGAATTTTTCCAGGCCTATAATTCCTGGTGTGAAAAGATGTACGGCTGGACCTATCCGAAAGAAGAAATCTGCTTTTCTCTGGGTATCATACCGGCATTGTATACATTAGTCGATCTGCTTCTTGGCGACTATGATTATGCCATCATCAATACGCCGGCATACGGATATTTCCAGCACCCGATTGATGAACGGCATAAACACGCTATCCACAATAAGCTGAAATGTGATGCTCAGGGAAATTGGACCATCGATTTTGATGCATTAGAAAAAGACGCCTCCAATCCGTTTGCCAAACTTCTTATCTGGTGCAATCCACAGAATCCGACGGGACGGGTCTGGACAGAAGAAGAACTCCGCAAGGTAGCGGCTATTGTAGAAAAACATAATCTTTGGATTATCAGTGACGAAATCCATTGCGATCTCCTGCGCCAGGGCGTTAAACATATCCCCATGGCTAAGATTATGCCAGAATATAAAAAACTGATTACCTGCACCTCTGTATCCAAAGCATTCAATATGGCGGGGATGATGTTTGCCGAAATCATCATCCGCGATAAAGGGCTGCGCGATCTCTATATCGGTACGACCAATGCCTATGCCATGAACGTAAATCCCCTTTCTATCGCCGCCCATCAGGCAGCTTACGAACACGGGAGTGAATGGCTGGACCAGCTCAAGACGTATCTGGACGGGAATTTCCAGTTTGTGAAGGACACTCTGGACAGAGAACTCCCGGATATCACCTTCCAGATTCCACAGGCAACCTATCTGGCATGGGTCAACATGAATCCGTATCTCGGCGATGTGGAAGATATTCCTGATTTCATGGCTAATAAAGCAGGGGTTCTCCTGGAAGGAGGAGATGCACTCTTTGTCGATAATGCAAAAGGCTATATCCGCCTCAATCTGGCTATGCCGCGGGTTATCGTTGACAAAGGCCTGCAGCGTATCGTAAAGGCCGTTAAAGCCCATCAGGCTGAATAAGGGGTGGCCTACTATGGAAAATGCTACAAAACGTATAGGAATGGCTTCGGGCAGTACCCATTGGGAAAAAGCGGGTATGACTCAGGAAGAATGGAAGAAGGCCGTAACCAGCGGCTGTACATTAACACCTTGGCTAGCTCGCCGAAGTGTGAAGATTATGCCAGTGTCATCAGTGGCTATCTGGGAAAAAACTGGGGATTCTTCTTGGGGATTATTTACTTCATCATGATTATTATGGGAGTCATGATGTACTCTACGGCTATCACGAATGACAGTGCTTCCTTTTTGTACAGTTTTGGAGTAACGGATACTATTTTATCTGAAAATCCTCTGTATGGACTGGTCATCATTGTATTATTGGTCGCAGTCGCTTCCCGTGGGGAACAAATCCTTTTTAAAGTATCGACCGGTATGGTACTGACGAAATTAATCGTTATAGCCATCTTGGGAGCTGTCATGATTCCCTATTGGAATCTGGCAAATGTAGGTGCATTTCCTAATATGAATGATTTTGGTGCTGTTAATGCCGTATATGCCAGTTTCTTTAAGAAAACGCTGCCTGCCCGGTCTTGTGTGGAAATCGGCAAACTCCCCATGAATGGCGATGTAGAGGTAGAAGTAGTTGCTTACTGCAAGTAAATCATGCTCTGCGCTTAGATAAATGCCCACCCTTCTTCCCTGGAAAAGGAACAATGGTTCCTTTTTCAGGGATTTTTTTGGCGCCGAATAGGCATGATTAAACCCCCAGTTCAACTGGGGGTAAGTAAAATTTCTTAAAGTAAAAAAAGAACCTCTCATGATACAATGTAGATGGTCTGGCAACCACTACATTATTCAGAAGAGAGGTTCATGTCAATGAATGACGTAAAAAGTTTATCACATAGCAAATGGCGATGCAAGTATCATATTGTATTTGCGCCTAAGTACCGTAGACAAATTATTTATGGACAAATAAAAGAAGATATAGGAAAGATATTAAGGTCACTTTAGTGGCTATTCCACCGCATCTTAGCGTATCTCAATTCATGGGATATTTAAAGAGTAAAAGTAGCCTGATGATTTTTGACCGCCATGCAAACCTGAAATATAAATATGGGAATCGACATTTTTGGCGCCGAGGTTATTATGTGGATACAGTGGGAAAATATGAAGGAGCTATTAAGGAGTATATTCGCAATCAATTACAAGAAGATATTGAAATGGATACATTAGATTTCAAGGAATACGTAGACCCATTTACGGGTAGCAGGAAAAAGTAGGCCAAAAAAAGCCCCCGAGTAGGGGGCAGCCTGTAATAAAAGTGTGATTGCCAGACTTTTATTCGGTGCACTCTTTAGAGTGCTACCACGGGAGTTAGGCCCTTATAGGGCCTGAGCAAACCACCAGTTTTACTGGTGGTTATGATTCTTCTGTCGGAAAGAGATGTGCGGCAAGGGAATCTGCGCTAAGATGACGGCGGCGAAGACGAGGACGCAGCCGGTCAATTCTTTGGCTGTCATGACTTCTCCCAGGATAAGCCAGCCTGCTAAGGCGGCAAAAACTGATTCCAGGCTCATGATGAGGGTCGCCGTTGTCGGTTCGGTATATTTCTGGCCAACGATTTGCAAGGTGTAGGCGACGCCGCTGGACAGGCCGCCGGCGTAGAGAAGGGGCCATTTGGCAGCCCACAGGGCGGACCAGTCGGGCTGCTCGAAGAGGACTGTCAGGGTGCCGGAAAAGAGAAAGGCCGTGGCGAACTGGACCCAGGACAACTTGATGCTGTTGGCTTTTTTCAAGAGAAAATGGTCGATGACCAGGATGTGCAGGGCGAAGAAGACGGCACAGCAGAGGACCAGGAAGTCGCCGAAAGAAACTTGGAAATCGCCGTTGATGCATAAGAGGTAAAAGCCGGCAATGGCCAGGGCGACGCAGATTACGATGATCCGCGAGACCTTGCGGCCCATGAAGCGGCCCAGGAGGGGGACGAGAATGATATACAGGGCCGTGATGAACCCGGCTTTCCCAGCTGTCGTCATGGAGATACCGACCTGCTGCAGCGTATCGGCGGCGCCCAGGACCAGGCCGCACCAGGCCCCGCCTATGAGGGTGATGCGATCCGGCTTCAACTGGTGCAAAATTGGCGGATACGTCCCATCTGCCCTTTTATCGGTAAACAGCAGGATGACCGGGATGAGGACGACGATGGCGATGACATCGCGGGCGGCGCTGAAAGTAAAAGGGCCGATATAGTCCATGCCGACGCTCTGAGCGACAAAGGCCGCCCCCCAGATGAGGGCTGTAATGAGCAGTAGTATCGTGCCCTTTGCTTGTGACTGATACATAAAATGAATCCTTTCTCGAAACGAAAAATAACCAGAATATTTTTATTTTATACTGCCTTTTGAAAAATGTAAATGAAAATCGCTTGACTGAGAGTTCACTCCCGGTTGTATAGTGAACTAAAAGTAGAAATTTTTATAGATATAGGCTTTAAGCATTTCTAGAGAAAAGATATAGGCATTAGCTATTTTTAGATGGACCAGTATAATAGAAACAGTCAAGATTATGAATTTTACGAGGAGGAAGGATTGATGGAGATGATTAGCAGGAAACACGCAGGATTGGCTGCACTCGGTCTGATAACTGCCGTTTTTTTATTCTTTTTGACGGGTTCTGTCCCTTGTAAGCAAGCTGGCAGCCAGCCGACAGTTGGGCACAATGCTTTCATTTTTGGTGATGCTCATTCGTATGTTGTCGAATCGCGCCTTTCCTTTGAAGGCGGCCATGCCATATTGGGCCTATATGATACGCCGGCAGCTCTGGAATTTTCGGAACGTCAGCCCTTGGTCATACCCCTTCAGCGCCAGGGGAACCGGATCGTCATGACCGGATTGCCACAGGTCGTCGTACCCAACCAGAATATGATTGGCATGAAGCCGGATATTGGCGATATTGCCTTTGATGTCAATACGCAGTCTCTGGTCATCTTCTGTCAGAAAGAAGAGCCAGCACCGAACTTGATTCCCGTCGGTCATGTGACGGGCGGTATGAATTACTTGTTGCAGATTCAGGGGGATTTTGAAGGCTATCTTACGAAGAAATAAGGCCATCGTTTATAAGGAGGACTATATCATGTTTGGATTAGGCGCACCGGAATTACTGCTCATCTTAGTCATCGCCCTCGTCGTCTTCGGACCGGGAAAACTGCCAACTATCGGCAGCGCCCTGGGAAAGAGCCTGCGGGAATTTAAGGAAGCCGTCAATACGACGGATGTCAAGAACGACGAAAAGAATAGCGATGAAAAATAAACGCAGGCCGCAGGTGGCTGATGGTCGGTCGCAAATAGTACACGGCCTGTAGTCTTGTGTGTAGGGGCCGTCCTAAAAGGCGGCCCGCTAGGGAGGTTTCATCACAACCTGTTCTGCTATGATGGCAGGCTTCGATAATTTTTTGAAGGGAAAATTAGAAAAATTGTTTGTTGCCTAGATTTTGTAATATTTTTCACAAAATATGATTGCAGTCGCCGCAGGAAAGTTTTATACTATATGTAAGGTTATCTCATACTACTATTGCAAAGTCATGAAGGAGGAGACTTTAGAATGTACAAACTTTCACAAATTCCGGAAGAGTATAAGAAAAAATTGATTACGGCCGAACAGGCTGCAGCCCTCGTCAAAGATGGCGACCGCGTTTCTTATGGCCTCGGTTGCGCTGCTCCGTATGATATCGATATCGAAATCGGTAAACGGGCTAAAGACCTGCACGGCGTTGAAATCGTCGCTACGACCGTCGTCAAAGACGAACCGTATGCAGCATATCTGAATAGTGACTCGAACGAACAGATCCGTTTCGCAACGGCTCATATGAACGGGTTTGAACGCAAGATGTCCAAAGATGGCCGCTGCTGGTTCATTCCTATTCTTTTCAACGAATTGCCGAAGTATTGGGAAAACATCGATAAACTCATCATCCAGGTTCATCCTATGGACCAGTGGGGCAACTTCAATCTTGGGCCTCAGGCTTCGGACCTTCGCGGCTTGATCCGTGCAGCTAAGACGATCATTCTCGAAGTCAACCAGAATATGCCGAAAGCCCTGGGCTATGAAACGGAATTGAACCTCTGCGACGTCGACTATGTCGTCGAAGGCTCGAACCATCCCATGCCGCAGATTCCTAACCGCGCAGGTACGCCGGTCGACGACAAGATTGCCGATTACATCATCCCCATGATCGAAGACGGCAGTACGCTCCAGCTCGGCATCGGCGGTATCCCGTCGGCTGTCGGCCGCAAACTGGCTGAATCGGATGTCAAAGATTTGAGCGGTCATACGGAAATGCTCGTCGATTCCTATGTCGACCTCTATGAAGCCGGCAAGATTACGGGCAACAAGAACCGCGATAAAGGTAAAATCATTTATGCTTTTGCCGGCGGTACACAGCGCCTCTATGATTTCATCAACGATAACCAGATCGTCTTCAATGCGCCGGTAAGCTACGTCAACAACGTCGGCGTCGTTGCCAGCATCGATAAATTCATCTCCATCAACGGCTGCATCGACCTTGACCTCTATGGCCAGGTCAACGCTGAAACGGCTGGCTATCAGCAGATTAGCGGAACCGGCGGCCAGCTCGACTTCGCCCAGGGCGCTTTCGCATCCAACGGCGGCAAGAGCTTCATCTGCGTCCATTCGACGCGTAAATTCAAGGATGGCCATGTCGAATCCCTGATCAAACCGACCCTCCCGGCTGGCACGGTCATCACGACGCCGCGTTCGGCTGTCCACTACATCGTCACCGAATACGGTACAGCCCTGCTGAAAGGCAAATCGACGTGGGAACGCGCCGAAGCCTTGATCAACATCGCTCATCCGGACTTCCGTGAAGAACTCATCAAAGATGCAGAAAAGATGGGCATCTGGACCAAGACCAGCAAGATTTCCATGTAAATAATAGGTTGTAGTCCGTAGGGGCTTGCACGTGGCAAGCCCGCCCTACAACGCAAAAAGAGGCTGTCTTCATGCGACAGCCTCTTTTTCTATGCTCCAGCTAAACTGGTGATTTTTTCCAGCATGTGTTGGTAGATCCTGATTTTGCTTTCCAGTTCCTGACCGCTGCAAGACTGGCAGTATGACGCCTTTGTCATGCTGTCGAAGTAGTCCAGGACCATCTTATCCAACTCTTTGTCGACGATGATGTAGAACGGGTCGGCCTGGCTGTTCATTGCCTTTAGCGAAGGGCATAGCCTGAGTGCCATAGGAACCTTCCAGGGGTGGCAATGGCTGCTCCTGCCGGCGACGGGCGTCGTCACGGCCGTTCCTATGATGCTCTTTTCGGCCGGTGTCAAAGGGGTCCCCATAACGACGGGCGGCATGCTCATGTACCTCTCGCCGAGCATCACCCTGGTCATCGGCCTCTTGAGCGGCGAAACCATCACGCCGCCCCTGCGCCTGACCTTCTGCTTCGCCTGGGTAGCCGTCGCCCTCTACATGTACGGCCTTTACCAGACAATCAAGGGGCTTCGTGAAAGTGAATGCCATTAAGCACACCCCTGTTCCAGAATTACGCTGTAGGGACTCGCACGTGGCGAGCCCGTTCCGGGATATGTGTGATTTCCAGACCAGTTTACAGTACAGCCTTTGTAGTTTACAGAGAAAACCTTTAAATTTAAAGCCATTCACTAACCACTAGCCACTAAACCCTAATCACTAAAAAGGCGCTGTCTTCCTGCGACAGCGCCTTTTTCTCACTTACTTTCAAAAAAGGCTTTATAGGCCAGGTAGCCGCTGTAGGCATCGGCTTTGGCGACGATTTCTAAAGGAGCGTGCATGCTGTGCATAGCTACACCGCAGTCGACGACGTCGCAGCCCCAGTCGGCCATGATGTAGGCGATGGTACCACCGCCGCCCTGGTCGACTTTGCCCAGTTCCCCGACCTGCCAGGGAACTTCTTTTTCGTTGAAGATGCGGCGGATTTTCGCCATAAATTCGGCGTTGGCGTCGTTGCTGCCGGCCTTGCCGCGGGCACCGGTGTATTTGCACAGGCAGATGCCGTAGCCGAGCTTGGCAGAGTTCTGTTCTTCATAGGCGTCGGCAAAGACCGGGTCGAAGGCGGCGCAGACGTCGGCCGACAGAACTTCACTGTTGCGTAGGGTCCGGCGCAGCCAGATTTCTTGGTCATGGCCTTGGAGGGACAAGAGTTCGGCGATGAAATCCGGGAAGTACGACGACTGGACGCCGGTGTTGCCGACGGAACCGATTTCTTCTTTATCGGCAAAGAGGGCGACTTGCGTCTTTTCCCCTGGTTCGGCATCGAGGATGGCGGCTAGGTTGGCGTAAGAGCAGACGCGGTCGTCATGGCCGTGGGACATGATCATCGACCGGTCCAGGCCGACGTCGCGGCTCTTGACGGCCGGGATGATTTCCAGTTCGGCACTGGTGAAATCTTCTTCTTCAATGCCGTATTTGTCCTTTAACAAGGCCAGAATAGCCGGTTTCGTCTTTTCTCCTTCGCCATTCGTACCGGCCAGGGGCATGAGCATTTCGCCGCTGATGGCTTCAGAGAGCTTCTTAGCAGCCTGGTCCTTTCCCAGGTGAGGCAGGAGGTCGTTGATGAACAGGACGGGATCGCCCGGGGCTTCGCCGATGGAGACGTCGATGCGGCTGCCATCGGCTTTATAAACGACGCCGACCAGGGACAAGGGCAGGCAGACCCATTGATATTTCAACAAGCCGCCATAGTAATGGGTCTTGAAGTAGACGATTTTATTTTTTTCGACGATAGGCATAGCCTTGACGTCCAACCGCGGGCAGTCGATATGGGAGCCGACGATTTTCAGCCCTTTTTCGATGGGGTCGGAGCCGATGACGGCTAAGATGACTGATTTCCCTTTCTGGTTCCAATAGACCTTGTCGCCGGCTTTCAGGCTGGTGAAGTCAGCCAAGGGCCGGAATCCGGCGTTTTCAGCCTGGCGGATGATTTCCTTATTGGCCAGCCGTTCTGTCCGGGCTGTGTCCAGGAACTGACGGTAGTGGACGCTGTAAGTTTCCATCTGGCCGCGCTGTTCCGGTGAGAAGCGGGCCCAGACGCTGTTTTCTGTATCAAATGCTTTCATGCATAAGCCTCCCTTTTAAAATGGATGAATTATGAACTTGCATCCTTATTATAACGCACTTATCAGGGCTGTACCAGCTCTTGTAAAAGACTAGTGAAGCAGTTGTATTTTCTCATGTTATGTGGTATTATTAGCCATATTTTATAAATAATAATTCATACATGGAGGGTTTGCCATGATCGATAAAATGATTATCAAAGACTTAGTGAAACAGGCTGTGCCTGATATTTGTGCCATGCGCCGTCACATTCATGAAAATCCGGAATTGTCCGGTGAAGAAGTGGAAACGGCGGCCTTTATGGCAGCCAAATTGCGGTCTTTCGGCATTGATGTACAAGAGCATGTCGCCGGTACGACGGCTGTCCTGGGGACGCTCAAAGGCGGAAAGCCGGGACCGGTCATCGCCTTGCGGGCCGATATGGACGCCCTGCCTATGACGGAAGAAACGGGCCTGCCCTTTGCGTCCAATTTCCCCGGCAAGATGCACGCCTGCGGCCATGACGGCCACATGAGCATCCTCCTCGGTGCCGCTAAGGTTCTGAGCCAGATGAAAGACGATATTCCCGGTACGGTCGTCTTCATCTGCCAGCCGGCTGAAGAAAAATCACCAGTAGGCGGAGCCAAGGGCCTGGTCGCTGCTGGCGTCCTCGACGGCGTCGATGCCGTTTACGGCCTCCACGTCTGGCCGGCCCTGCCCAGTGGCAAAATCGGCGTCCTGCCCGGCCCGATGATGGCCGCTTCGGACCACATCCGCATCATTATCAACGGCAAGGCCAGCCATGCTGCCATGCCGCATAAAGGCGTCGATACGATCGTCGCTGCGGCCCAGTTCCTGACAGCGGCCCAGACTATCATCAGCCGCCGCGTCAATCCCCTCTATCCGGCTGTCCTGACCTTTGGCAGGATTACTGGCGGCACGCGCTACAATGTCGTCGCCGATACCGTCGAAATCGAAGGGACCTGCCGGACGTACCACGCCGAAGCCCAGGATGCTGTCGAAGCCCATCTGCAGGATACGCTGAAGGGAATCGATGCCATGTACGGGACGGTCAGCCGCCTCGATTATGAACGAGGTTATGCCGCTGTCCGCAACACGCCCCAGCAGGCCGCTTTTGTCGCCGGTGTGGCCAAGGACTGCTTTGGCCCCGACGTTTTGGCTGAGATCGACGAACCGGCCATGACGGCCGAAGACTTTTCCGGATACCTGCAGAAGTTCGATGGCGGCTTCTTCTGGCTCGGCGCGACCAAGCCCGGCCATACGGTCTATCCCCTGCACAATACCCACTTTGCCGTCGATGAAGCCTGCCTGCCTGTCGGTGTCGAGCTGATGGTTTCCCTGGCCCTGGCCAAAATGACAGAAAAAGCATAATTATTTTTGAAAAAATGCAACTTAAAAAAGGAATCTGCCCCCTTCATCTCGAATATATAATATTAACTGAGATTCCATAGGAGGCGATTGTTTTATGAAAGAATACACAAGTGATAAAATTCGCAACGTTGCTGTACTTTCGCATGATGGCGCCGGCAAAACGGCTGTTGTTGAATCGTTACTGCTTGCCTGCGGCGCTGTCGATGCCGTTGGCGTCGGTAAAGACAACAAGCATATTATGGACTATGAACCGGAAGAAATTAAGAGAAACGTCACCATCCAGCTCGGCATTGCGCCTTGCGAATGGGAAGGCTATAAGCTGAATTTCCTCGATACGCCGGGGTATTCCGAATTCTGCGGCGAAGTCCGCGCCGCCCTGCGTGCCAGCGACGGCATCCTGCTCGTCGTTTCGGCCGAATCCGGGGTTGAAATGGATACGGAACGGGCCTGGGACTACGGTGTCGAATTGAAATTGCCGCGCATGGTTTATGTCAACAAGATGGATGCCGAACATGCTGACTTCTTCGGCTGCCTGGAAAAATTGCGCGCCGTCTTCGGCAAATCCATCATGCCGCTCCAGATCCCTATCGGCGAAGGCAAGGATTTCCGGGGCATCATCGACGTCTGCAAGATGGTAGCTTGGGAATGGAATAATGGCGAATGCACGGAAATCAAGGTGCCGCCAGAATACATGGCGAAAGCCCGCGAAGTCCGCGAAATGTGCATGGAAGCCGCTGCCGAAGGCGATGATGAATTGCTGGAAAAATACCTCAACGGCGATGAACTGACCATTGAAGAACTGCGCAAAGGCCTGCGCCAAGGTATGCTCACTGGCCGCGTCTGCCCGCTCATGTGCGGCAGCGCTATCAATCATATCGGCACGGCAGAACTCCTGCGCCGTATCATCACCTACATGCCCGACGCTTCGCAGAAAGTCATGATGGGCACGGATAAGAAGACTGGCGAACCGGTCTTGGTCTATCCCAACAAGCCGTTTACGGCTTTCGTCTTTAAGACCCTCGTCGATCCTTTTGCCGGTAAATTGAGCTATGTCCGCATTTTCTCAGGCGAACTCAAAGAAGGAGACAAATTGTATAATATGTCCCAGGGGAAAGAAGAAAAGATGGGCAAAGTCCTGACCCTGGTTGGCAAGGAACAGATCCCCGTTCCGGCTGCTATTGCCGGGGACATCGTCGTCCTGCCAAAATTACCGAATGCCCGGACAGGCGATACCTTTGCGGCTCCTGATTTCCCCGTCGTCTATGACCCTATCCGCTTCCCGAATCCGCTGCATACGGTAGCCCTGGTCCCGGAAAAGAAAGGCGAAGAAGAAAAATTGATGAACGCTCTCCTGAAGGTCAGCGAAGAAGATCCGACGTGCCAAGTAGAAAAGAGTACGGAAGGCAAACAGCTCCTCGTCCGCTGCATGGGCGACGTCCACCTCGATCATATCCTGACTAAGATTGAACGGAAATACGGTGTCAAAGCGAAACAGGAAGACGTCTACATCCCCTATCGTGAAACCATCAAGAGCAAGGCGACAGCTGAAGGTAAGCATAAGAAACAAAGCGGCGGTCACGGTCAGTTCGGCCATGTCTTCTTGGATATCGAACCGCTGACGACGGGCGAACCCTTTGAATTCGTCGATAAGATTTTTGGCGGTGCCGTGCCGAAACAGTACATCCCGGCTGTTGAAAAAGGCGTCCGCGAAACCTTGGAAAAAGGCCTCATCGCCGGCTTCCCCATGATCAACGTCAAAGTCACGTTGACCGATGGCTCTTATCACCCCGTCGACTCGTCGGAAATGGCCTTCAAAGTCGCTGCCGCCCAGGCCCTCAAGAAAGCCGTACCGGAAGCTAAACCGATCCTCTTGGAACCGATTTACAACGTCGACGTCGTCATCCCGGAAGATTACATGGGTGATGTCATGGGCGACTTCAGCAGCCGCCGTGGCCGCATCCTCGGTATGGAACATCATCGCAACCGCAAAGGCATCATCGTCGTCAAAGCCCAGGTCCCTCTGGCAGAAATGAAAGATTACGTCACCGTCCTGCGCTCCATGACCCAGGGCAAAGGCACGTTCAACATGGAATTTTTCGACTATGAAGAAGTACCGAAGAAAATCATGGATGAAATCATCGAAAAAAGACAAAGTGAATAAGACTAGTGGCTAGCAGTTCGTGGCTCGTGGCTAGTTAAGGGCCGTCCCTTTGGACGGCTCTTTTTTCTAGCCATGAACCACGAACCACGAGACCTTACAGGCATATGCTCAAACAGCATACACGTGTTTACCCAAACGCCTTGCCAGGGTGCTTCCGGCGTCGTATAATAAGGATATAAGTAAACGTAAAACGTCGTACTAAAAACAAATCAGACGAAAGGGTGATTTTTATGTCCCAATGGACAGATATGTACAAACAGAAACTGATGACGCCGGAAGAAGCAGTGAAAGTCGTTAAATCCGGGGATTGGGTCGATTACGGTATGGGCACGACTCAGCCGATCCTCCTCGACCAGGCCCTGGCGGCCCGACGGGATGAACTGCAAGATGTCAAGGTCCGCATGTGTCTTTCCGTAGCGCCGCGGCAAATCATCGAACAGGACCCGGAACGCAAGGCCTTTACGGCTATGAACTGGCATATGAGCGGCTATGACCGGAAAAAATGCGCCCTCGGCCAGATAAATTTCATCCCCATGTGCTACCGCAACAAGCCGTCCATGTACCGCGACCTCCTCGACGTCGACGTGGCCTTGATTACCGTCGGCCCCATGGATAAACACGGCTTCTTCAATTTCGGCCTGGCCGTCTCGGCAACGGAAGCCATCACCAAGAAGGCCAAGAAGGTCATCGTCGAAGTCAATGAAGCCATGCCCCGCGTTCTCGGCGGCCGCGGCGAATGTATCCATATCAGCGATATCGACGGAATCGTCGAATACGGCAACCATCCCTTGGCGACGATTCCCTTTACGACAGGTGATGACATCGACGCCAAGATTGCCAAGACCATTGTTCAGCAGATTCCCGACGGGGCGACGCTGCAGCTCGGCATCGGCAGCCTGCCCAACACGATCGGTGCCCTCTTGGCCGAATCGGACCTGAAAGACCTGGGCGTCCATACGGAAATGCTCGTCGATGCCTTTTACCTCATGTATCAGCACGGCCAGCTCACGAACCGTCGCAAGGCCTTTTGCCGTGATAAGGTAAGCTGGGCCTTTGCCCTGGGGACGCAGGACCTCTATGACTGGATGGACGAAAATCCTTTCCTGGCAGCCTATCCGGTAGACGTCATCAATGATCCTTTCGTCATTTCCCAGATGGATAATTTCATTTCTATCAATAACTGCATCGACATCGACCTCTTTGGCCAGGTATCGTCTGAATCGGCCGGGACCCATCAAATCAGCGGCAGTGGCGGCCAGCTCGACTTCACCGACGGCGCTTATCGGTCCCGCGGCGGCAAGAGCATCATCGCCTTGCGGTCGACGTTCCACAACAAGAAGACCGGCCGCGACGAATCGCGCATCATCCCGACGCTGGCACCGGGTACGACGGTTACGGACCCGCGCTCCCAGGTCAACTGGGTCGCTACGGAATATGGCATCGTCAACCTCATGGGTGCCTCGACCTGGGAACGGGCCGAACGACTCATCAGCATCGCCCATCCGGATTTCCGGGAAGACCTGATCAAAGAAGCCGAAAAAATGAAAATCTGGAGATATAGCAATAAACGGTAGGGGATACGCCATTATTCTGGCAAGTGTCTCTCCAGGATACTTGTTCGTCGTAGGTCGTTCATCGTAGGTCGAAATTTCAAAAGCCATTACGATGAACGACGAACGATGAACTGCAAACTACAAACTCTGAACTCTAAACCATGAACTAATTTTTACCCTCTAGAGAAAACTGGAAATATTTGTTATAATATAATCGTATGCGCCCATTTGTTCATTTTACGGGCTGCCATATGACGATAACGATTCGGACTGCGGGTCCTTTGCTGGCCGGCAGTTATTTTCAGTTTGTATATGAGGTGAAATTTGTGGACGAACAACAAGTAGATAAAATTGTGCCGGTTTGTCTGGAAAGTGAAATGCAGACGTCGTACATCGACTATGCCATGAGTGTCATCATCACTCGTGCCCTGCCAGATGTACGCGATGGGCTGAAGCCGGTTCACCGGCGTATTCTCTATGCTATGCACGAAGCAGGCATGACGCCGAACAAGCCCTATAAAAAATCGGCTCGTATTGTCGGCGAAGTTTTAGGTAAGTATCACCCCCATGGTGACAGATCCGTCTATGATGCGACCGTCCGCCTGGCTCAGGATTTCTCAACGCGCTATCCCTTGGTCGATGGCCACGGCAACTTCGGTTCTGTTGACGGCGACTCGGCCGCTGCCATGCGTTATACCGAAGTCCGTATGGCTAAGATTACCGGCGAAATGCTGGAAGATATCGACAAGGAAACGGTCGATTTCATGCCCAACTACGATGGCTCCCTGCAGGAACCGACGGTCCTGCCGTCGAAGATCCCGAACCTCCTGGTCAACGGTTCGGCTGGGATTGCCGTCGGCATGGCCACAAACATTCCGCCTCATAATTTAGGCGAAGTCATCGACGGCTGCGTCCTGCTCATAGACAACCCCGAAGCCAGCCTGGAAGAAATCATGACTAAAATCAAAGGGCCTGATTTCCCGACGGGTGCTAAGATCATGGGCCGCGACGGCATCATCAAAGCCTATTCGACCGGCCGGGGCAGCATCAAGATGCGGTCCTGTGCGACTATCGAACCGATGAACAAGGGGAAACACCGCATTGTCGTGACGGAAATCCCGTATCAGGTCAATAAAGCGCGCGTCATCGAGTCCATTGCCGACTTGTCCCGCAATAAGGAAATCGACGGCATTACGGCCCTGCGCGATGAATCGGACCGCAAGGGCATGCGCATCGTCGTCGAACTGCGGGCCGATGTCAACCCGGATATCGTCCTGAACAAGCTGTACAAGCACACGCAGCTCCAGGAAACGTTCGGCGTCATCATGCTGGCCCTCGTCGACGGCCATCCGCGCGTCTTGACGCTCAAACAGATTCTGAATTACTATCTTGATCATCAGAAAGACGTCATCACCCGCCGTAGCAAGTTCGAGCTCGATAAAGCCCTGGCACGGGCTCATATCTTGGAAGGCCTGCTCATTGCCCTGGACCACATCGACGAAGTCATCAAGACGATCCGCGAATCGGCTACGGACGATGCGGCAAAACAGTCTTTGATGAGCAAGTTCAATCTCAGCGAAAAACAGGCCCTGGCTATCCTCGACATGCGTCTGCGCCGTCTGACCGGCTTAGAACGCGAAAAGATCGAAGAAGAATATGCGGAACTGGAAAAACGCATTGCCTACTTGCGCAGCGTCCTGGCTGATGAACACAAAGTCATGGAAATCGTAAAGACGGAACTCCTCGATGCCAAGAAGAAATTCGGTGATGAACGGCGTACACAGATCGTAGCCGATTCGTCGGATTTCTCCATCGAAGATATGATCCCCAATGAACGCATGGTCCTCACGCTGACCCGTCGGGGTTACATGAAGCGCATCAACGCCAATGTATACCATACACAGAACAAAGGCGGCCGCGGCATCAAGGGCATGGGTACGAAAGATGAAGATGCTGTAAACCATCTGCTCTATACATCGGCATGGAATACGGTCCTGTTCTTCACCAACTTCGGGCGCGTCTATCGCTTGAAGGCCTATGAAATCCCGGAAGCCAACAGCCGTAATTCCAAGGGGATTGCCGCCATCAACATCCTGCCCTTGTCCAATGGCGAAAAAGTCAACGCCCTCATCGACCTCGATCAGGTCGACCCGTCGATGAACCTGTTCATGGTTACAGAAAAAGGCCTGGTCAAGAAGACGCTCCTCCAGGAATTTAAGAACGTCCGCCGTAATGGCCTCATCGCCATTTCCCTCATGGAAGGGGACCACTTGGCCAAAGTGCGCCTGACCAACGGCGACCAGACGATTATCTTGGCGACTAAATTGGGCATGGCTATCTGCTTCAATGAAAATGACGTCCGTCCCATGGGCCGGAATACCCGCGGTGTCCGAGGCATTACCCTGGCCGAAGGCGATATGGTCATCGGTGCTGACGTCCTTGAACCGGACTGCCAGGTCCTGACCGTCAGTGAAGAAGGCTTCGGCAAGCGCAACAATATCGATGCCTATAAAGTCCAGCTCCGCGGCGGCAAAGGCATCAAGAACTTCAAGATTACGCCGAAGACTGGCGACATCGTTGGCGTCGAAGTCGTCCATGAAGGGCAGGAATTGATGCTTATCACGTCAAATGGCATCGTCATCCGTACGGATATCGAAAGTATTGGCATCAAGAAAGGCCGTAATACATCAGGCGTCAAGATCCAGAAACTGGAAGGCGACGATAAAGTAGCGGCACTCGATACCATTGCCATCGAAGGCAACGATGAAGACGAAAAAGAACAGACGAAATTGTTTAAATAAAAAAAGAGGCCTGCGGGCCTCTTTTTTTGCGCCAGTCGCAGTTTGCCGGCCGCAGTCCGCCTCGGACTCAGATGCGGCGTTCCGCCGCGACAGACTCAAACTGACAACGACGCTTCGGGATGCCCTCAGCGCGTAGCGGGCCGCCTTCACAGGTCGGTCCCTACGGAATCGCAGCCAGCGATGTTACTGATTGACGATGAACGACGAACACATCGCCGCAGGCGATGATTCGCGGCCGGCGTCAAGAATTTGAAAAAAATCCTTGACATATTCTTTACACAGTAGTATACTAAATAAGCTGTCGGGGCAAGGCCCTGACGCCGCAGGAACTTTATCCTGCAAAGGTCTGTTTTATGCAGACCGGGGTGATTTGAGTTTTGAAAAAAGTTCAAATTAATCCTTGACAAGCTCTTCCGAGTTTGTTAAAATAAACAAGTCGTCGCCACCCGGTGATGACAACGATGACCTTTGAAAACTGAACAATGAA
>ENA-ORRO01001173-ORRO01001173.1-human-gut-metagenome-genome-assembly--contig:-NODE-1173-length-19442-cov-3.607985_pt1 | contig 19442 bp, 13 predicted proteins | sample MGYA00242176_ERZ509136 | MGnify/ENA primary metagenome ERZ509136 (study PRJEB26280, sample SAMEA2338644) | human gut metagenome | biome: human gut; feature: human-associated habitat; material: faeces...
CCAGCAGCACGCTGCCGTGGCCGCCCTTGGGTTCCAGCCCGTGGAAGATGGCGTTTTCCACCAGCGGCTGCAAGGTGAACCGGGGAATCATGCAGTCCCGGCAAAGGGTCTCGCTTTCAATGCGGGAGACCTCAATTTCCAGGTCGCCGCCGTAGCGGTACTGCTGGATGGTAAAGTAATCGTTGAGCAGTGCCAGCTCCTCCTGCAAAGGCACCAGCTTCTGGGTGCCCTTGGAGATGCTCTTGGTCAGCCGTGCAAAGGCGGTGACCATCTCGGCAATGCCGGGCGCGTGCTGGATGGTAGCCATCCAGCGGATGCTGTTGAGGGTGTTGTAGATAAAGTGCGGGTTCACCTCGTTTTGCAGCATCCGGTATTCCAGCTCCTGCTTGCGACGTTCGTCCTCCACCCGGCGGGTCATCAGGCTGTCCACGTTTTCAGCCAGCTGGTTGATGCCCCGGCCGATGTCGCCCAGCTCGTTGTTCCACTCCACCGTGCGGTCCGGGGCAAAGTTGCCGCTGCCCACGGTCTCGATGCGCTTTTGCAGCGCCTCCACCGGGCGGGTGATGACCCGCTCCAGCCAGTGCTGCATCAAAAAGCTCAGTCCCCAGATGATGGCAGTGCCAAGGGCGACCAGCCACAGGTACACGCCGTAGTGCAGCAAAAAGGTATTTGCGGGCAAAAGCTGTACCAGCGCCGCGCTGCGGCCGTTCAGTGTTACCTTGACTACATAATACTTCTGGCCGTCCAGCTGCACCTTGCCCTGCCATGCGGTCTGCTCTGTCACGCCGTTATTGCTGCCGGTGCGCAGGGTGTAGTCCACCTCCCGCAGCGGATTTTCAATCTCGGTCAGGCTGCCGTTTTCGATCTGCCACAGGCGGCTGCCCATCTCCCAGTACAACGCGCTGCCGTCGGTCAGGCTGTAGCCCGCGGCCGGGTCGGTGATAATGGCAGTATCCAGCGCAAGGTAGGTACTGCCCCGGTGCAAGGTGCCCTTGCCGCAGCGGACAGGCTGGCTGAGGGCGATGCAGCCCGGACTGCCGGGCAGCAACGGGTCGGTGGTGAACTGCATCCCGTACCCCTTGGGGAGAAACTGATTTATGCTGGTGCGGTTGAGCGCCGCCGAGGAGTTCAGCGTGCCGAACTGTAAATGCCGGTCGTTTTCATTGGTAATAAAAAAGCGGAGGATATGGCTGTACAGGGTGCTGGAATAGTATTTTTCCTGCACGGCTTCGTAGGCGGCAATGGTCTGGGTGCCGTTGATATTTTCCTGCGAGATGTACCGCCGCACGGTGCTGTCGATGGAAGCCCAGTTCAAAAGAGCATCGGCGCTGTCCAGACTGGTCTCGATGGAGGTAGCCACCAGCCGCAGGTTGAACTCTGCCGCCTGCAGGGAGTTGGCGCGCACATATTGGTTGGAGAGGGTGAACAGCGCCGCGCCCACGGCCAGCGAGGTAAGGATGGTAAAAAAGCGCATCCCCCACACGATCTGCCGCCGCAGCGGGAAACGATGGCTGCTCTTCATAGCGGAGCCTCCTTTCCGGTAATATTTTGCATTCTTTCCTTTATACAGTACTGATTCCGGCGCGGTTTGTCAACGACTTTTTTCATGAAAATTGTGTACTTTATACGCTTTTTTCTTGTGCTATGGATGTAAACTGTGCAAGAGAACAAGAAAGTGCAGACTCCAGTGTAAGAAAGTGCATCTTTTTTTAAAAGATACAGAAAAACTGCAACTCTTCCCGGAATTTTTCCATTCCGGTTTTTGCGTTTGTGCGGTATCCTAGTGTCAACAAAAGCGAGCGGCTCCCCGGCACGGGGGAGACCGTTGCACGAAATACACACACTGCCCTGAAGGAGGACACACTTATGAAAAAGATCTCTCGTCGTTCGTTCCTTACCGCTGCCGCTGCCTGCGGCGCTGCTGCTGCTCTGAGCGCCTGCGGCGGCTCTTCCGCAAGCTCCCCCGCTGCTTCCTCCACTGCCGGTTCCACCGCTGCATCCGCAGCAGCAGGCCCTGTTACCCTGCAGTGGTCGGTGTGGGATAAGGAATCCACCCCCTACTGGCAGGCTATGGCCGACGGCTACATGGCAAGCCACAAGGACGTGACCATCGAGATGGTGGATCTGGGCTCCAGCGATTACATGACCGTTCTGGCTACCCAGCTGGCCGGCAGCGCCGATCTGGATGTCGTGACCGTCAAGGATATCCCCGGCTACGCAAACCTGATCAATCTGGACTACCTCAAGCCCCTGAACGAGGTGCTGACCCGCGACACCGGCGATTTCAACGGCACCATCGAGCAGCTGACCACCGATGACGGCAACTTCTACGCCGTGCCCTTCCGCAGCGACTTCTGGGTGCTGTACTACAACAAGGATCTGTTCGATAAGGCCGGTGTGGAGTATCCCTCCAATGACCTGACGATGGAAGATTACGATGCTCTGGCACGCAAGATGACCAGCGGCTCCGGCGACACCAAGGTCTATGGCTGCCACTACCACACCTGGCGCTCCGCCGCTTCTCTGTTCTCCATTCTGGACGGCAAGAACACCATCATCGACGGCAAATACGACTTCATGAAGCCCACCTACGATATGGTCATTGCCCAGCAGAAGGACGGCATCTGCATGGACTACGGCTACCTCAAGACCTCTTCTCTGCACTACTCCGCAGCCTTTGAGAACCAGCAGTGCGCAATGGTCAACATGGGCAGCTGGTTCATTTCCACGCTGGAAGCTTACATGAAGGATGCCGAGACCAAGTTCAACTGGGGCATCGTCAAGTATCCGCACCCCGCCGGTGCAGAGGCTGGTTCTACGCTGGGCACTGTGACCAGTCTGGCCATCAACGCCGATTCTCCCAAGGCAGAGACCGCTGCCGACTTCATCAACTGGTGTGTCTCCGAGGAGGGCGCACAGGCCATTGCCAAGACCGGCACCTTCCCGGCCTGCGGCTCCGCTGCTACCGCCGAGATCATCAAGTCCACCGAGGGCTTCCCCGAGGACAGCAATTCTGTGGATGCACTGACCACCAGCAATGTCTATCTGGAAATGCCCTACACCCAGTACGCCTCTGATATCGAGACCATCCTGAACGCCGAGCACGATGCCATTATGACCATGAGCGAGACCGTGGACGAGGGCATCCAGAACATGAACGATCAGGTTCCCGCAGTTCTCGGCTGATAAAGCGTTTTCCGCAATACGTTGCGGTTCTCCTTCTTCATTGTTTTCGATCCCCATTCATTTTCCGATGACGAGCATCGGAAAAAAGCCCTGTCCGAGCGGAGCGGGTATGCACAGCGCCCGCCCCGCTCATTTTTTGGGAAAACTGTTATACTTCCGGGAAAGGAGGCTCTTTTATGGCGAGTGCTGCTGTCCAGAATAAAACTCCCCGTAAAGTGCTTAAAAAATCGACCCGCGATTCTCTGATCGCGTATTCCTTCATTGCGCCAAACTTCATTGGCTTCTGCGTGTTTACGCTGGTGCCCATGGTGTTTGCCATTGCGCTGGCCTTCTGCGCATGGGACGGCCGCCACGCCATTGAATTTGTCGGCCTGAAAAACTTTGTAAAGCTCTTCACCACCGATAAAATCTTTCAGGCGGCTTTGAAAAACACCATCGTCTATGTCATCGGCACCGTGCCGCTTACGCTGGCCTGCTCGCTGGCCATGGCTGTGCTGCTGAACCAGAACGTGAAGCTGCGCAACTTCTTCCGCACGGTGGCGTTCTTCCCCTATGTTGCCTCGCTGGTGGCGGTGGCAGCGGTGTGGAACATGATCTTCAACCCCTCCATGGGCCCCATCAACATGATCCTGAACCAGTTCTTTGGCGTGGCGGTGGAAAACCTGCCCCGCTGGGCTGCCGGTAAGGACACCGCTATGATCACGGTCATCCTGTTCAGCGTGTGGAAGAACATGGGCTACTACATGGTCATCTATCTGGCGGGCCTGCAGGGCTGCAACCCGGACCTGAACGAAGCCGCCGAGCTGGACGGTGCAAACCGCTGGCAGCAGTTCTGGCACATCACCCTGCCGCAGCTGCGCCCCACCACCTTCTTTGTGGTCATTATGCTCACCATCTCCGGCTTCAAGGTCTACGACCAGATGTACATGATCACGCAGGGCGGCCCCGGTACTGCTACCATGACGCTGGTGTACTACATCTATAATGTGGCCTTCGTCAATACCCCGAAATACGGCTACGCAAGTGCAATTTCCATGGTGCTGTTCGTACTGGTGCTGATCGTTACCATCATCCAGTTCCGCGGTTCCAAGGGCGAGAACTGAGAAAGGAGGAAGAACTATGTCTGCTGCTATTATCAAGACCGAAGCCTCTCAGAAGCGCCGCAATTTCATCTCCAAGTTCCTGATCTATTTCTTCCTCATCGTCATCACAGCTTGTATGCTGCTGCCCTTTTTGTGGATGCTGTCCTCCTCCTTTAAGCTGAATAAGGACGTGTTCGGCTTCCCCATCCAGTGGATCCCCAAAAATCCCCGCTGGCAGAACTATGTGGACATCTGGACCCAGATCCCGCTGCTGACCTTTGTGAAAAACACGGTCAAGATCACCGTGGTGGTCACCCTGTTGCAGCTGTTCACTTCCTCCTTTGCAGCCTACGCCTTTGCCAAGATGCAGTTCAAGGGCAAAAACGCGCTCTTCCTCGGCTACATTGCCACCATTGCAGTGCCTTGGCAGGCCTACATGGTGCCCCAGTTCATGATGATGAGCTCGTGGCATTTGAACAACACCCATCTGGCCATTATGTGCCTGCAGGCCTTCAGCGCCTTCGGCGTGTTCCTGATGAAGCAGTTCTACGAGGGCGTGCCCACCGAGCTGTGTGAGGCTGCCCGCATTGATGGCCTGAGCGAGTACGGCATCTGGTGGCACATCATGCTGCCCCTCAGCCTGCCCGCCCTGTCCACCCTGACCATCTTCACCTTCGTGAACACATGGAACGACTTCCTTGGCCCCCTGATCTACCTGACCAAGACCGAGCTCAAGACCATCCAGATCGGTCTGCGTATGTTCATCACCCAGTATTCCGCAGAGTACGGCCTGATCATGGCGGCCTCTGTGGTGGCACTGATCCCGGTGCTGATCGTGTTCCTCTCCCTGCAGAAGTATTTTGTGCAGGGCGTGGCATCCACCGGCATCAAGGGCTAAACAAATCACCCGTAAGCGGGGCGTGGGCAGTACCCGCGCCCCGCATTTTTTGCAGAAATAGAGAGAAAGTGTTATGTTATATCCTGAACAGAATGAAGCGCGCTTGAAGCTGAGCCTTGACGGCACATGGGCGTTTGCGCTGGGCAGCTGCGTGGAAGACCAGTTCGATCCCGCAAAGCCCCTGCCGGATGCCCAGCCCATCGCCGTGCCAGCCAGCTACAACGACCAGAACGACCAGACCACCGCCCTGCGCCGCCACTACGGCTGGGCATGGTATCAGCGCAAAGTTACCCTGCCCACTTTCTGCGCCGGGCAGCGGGTGGTGCTGCGGTTCGGCTCGGTGACCCACACGGCAAACGTCTGGCTGAACGGCAAGCTTATTGCACAGCACAAGGGCGGCTTTACCCCCTTTGAAGCAGACGTTACCGCCCTGCTGCACCCCGGCGAGACGGTGCTGCTGACCGTCGCCTGCGACAACCGGGTAAACCACAGCACCCTGCCTGTGGGCAACGAGGACGGACAACTGGCCTTCTTTGGATCGGACAACGCGGGCATCCCCAGTGTGGAGGCTGCCAAGCGCGCCGCCGCACCCCAGAACCGCCCCAACTTTGACTTTTTCAACTATGCGGGCATCCACCGCCCGGTGGTGCTCTACACCACCCCAAAAGAGTATATCGAGGATGTGACCGTAGTGCCCGCCGTGGACGGCACGGTGCAGTACGCGGTCAAAACCACCGGCAGCGCGCCTGCCCATGTCACGGTGCTGGATGCGGACGGCAAAGCCGTTGCAAGCGCCGAGGGTGCAGAAGGCACGATCACCATCCCGGAGGTGCATCTCTGGGAGCCCAGACCCGGCACGCCCTACCTGTATACCCTGCACATCACCTGCGGGGCAGACGTCTACGACCAGACCTTTGGCGTGCGCAGCATTGAGGTGCGGGGCACACAGGTGCTTTTGAACGGAAAACCGCTCTATTTCAAGGGCTTTTGCAAGCACGAGGACTTTACCGCCCATGGACGCGGCTTTGACCCGGTGCTGAACGTGAAGGACGTGAATCTGATCCACTGGGCAAACGCCAACGCGGTGCGTACCAGCCATTACCCCTACGCTGAGGAGTTCTACGACCTGTGCGACCGGGAGGGCATTCTGGTCATGGACGAGACCCCGGCGGTGGGCATCGGCGGCGGGGCGGCGGTGAATCCTTACAAGGAATATCCTCTTGCGGAGCATCACCGGCAGGTGCTTGCCGAGATGATCCATCGGGACAAAAACCACCCCTGCGTGGTGCTGTGGAGCCTTGGCAACGAGCCGGATCTGGAGCACTTCCCGCAGGATGCCTACGATTACTGGCACCCGCTGTATGAGCTGGCACATCAGCTGGACCCGCAGAACCGCCCGGTCACCCTCGTCTGCTGCCAGAATGACTACACCAAGGATATCACCAACCGCACCATGGATATCGTCTGCATCAACCGCTACTACGGCTGGTACAACCTTTCCGGCGACATGGACGCCGCCTGCTACGGTTTGAATCAGGAGCTGGATTTCTGGGCAGATCAGCACAAGCCCGTGATGATGAGCGAGTACGGCGCAGACACCGTGGCAGGTCTGCACACCGCCGGAGCCGAGATGTTCAGTGAGGAGTTTCAGGTGGAGTTCTACCGCCGTCTGGATGCAGAGTTTGACAAGCGCCCGTGGTTTGTGGGAGAATTTGTCTGGAACTTTGCAGACTACGACACCGTGCAGGGCCCCATGCGGGTGGACGGCAACAAAAAGGGCCTGTTCACCCGGGACCGCCGCCCCAAGCTGGGTATGCACTTTCTGCGCCAGCGGTGGGCAGAGATACCTACGTTTGGATTTAAGGAGTAATCATGATGAAAACCTACCAGAACCACGCTATGACCGACGCCGAGGCACGGCAGGCACTGGCCGATGCCTGCAAGCAGGTGGAGACCAATCTGCCCCTGTACACCTACCAGTGCCAGAACCATTCCAGCGTGAACAATATCTACCCCGGCTGTGCCAATAACCAGTGGACCTGCGGCTTCTGGCCCGGTGAGATCTGGCTGGCCTACGAGGCCACCGGGGACGAAAAATTCAAGACCGCCGCCCTCATTCAAGTGGACAGCTTTGCGGACCGCATTGCCCGCAAGGTGGAGGTTGACCACCACGATATGGGCTTTTTGTACAGCCCCACCTGCGTGGCAGCATGGAAGCTGGTGGGCAGCGAAAAGGGCAAAAACGCCGCCATTGCCGCCGCCGACCAGCTGCTGACCCGCTACCAGCCCAGCGGCCGCTTCTTGCAGGCATGGGGCACCATGGACGACCCCGGCAACTACCGCTATATCATTGACTGTATGCTCAACGTGCCGCTGCTGTACTGGGCAGCGCAGGTGACCGGCAGCGACCACTACCGCGAGATCGCCGCCGCCCACACCGCCACTACGCTGGCAAACTCCTTCCGGCCGGACGGCAGCACCTACCACACCTTCTTTATGAACCCGGACGGCACCCCCAAGGGCGGCCGCACCTGTCAGGGCTATAAGGATGACAGCTTCTGGGCACGGGGACAGGCGTGGGGCGTGTACGGCAGCGCCATTGGCTACACCTACACCCACGATGAAAAGTTTTTGGATGTGTTCCGCAAGGCGCTGGCGTTCTACCTTTCCCGCCTGCCGGAGGATATGATCCCCTGCTGGGATATGCTCTTTGCCCCGGAAAGCGGCGAACCCCGGGATTCCTCCTCTGCGGCCATCGTGGCCTGCGGATTGCTGGAAGCGGCAAAGTATGTGGACGAAACAGAAGCTGCCCAGTGGCGCACGCTGGCGCGGCAGATGCTGGCCAGCCTTGCCACAAATTATGCAGTAAAGCCCGGCACCCTCGGCTCCGGCCAGCTGCTGCACGGCACTTACAGCAAAAAGAGCCCCTACAACACCTGCACCCCGGAGGGCGTGGATGAATGTACGAGCTGGGGCGATTATTTTTACATGGAGGCGCTGACCCGCCTGACCAAAGATTGGGAGATGTACTGGTGATGAACTTGCAGACCAAAGCGGATTTTACCGCACTGATGCACAAATTTCTCGACCCGCTCAAGCCTTATTATTCCGCAGGCTGCGCCCGGCTGCATCTGGGCGAGACGGGCGTGACCTACAACCAAAATGCCATTGAGCTGGAAGCCTTCAGCCGCCCGCTGTGGGCGCTGGTGCCCTTCTGGGTGGGCGGCGGCTCTGACCCGGAATTTGAAAAAATCTACCGCAAGGGTCTTGCCGCCGGCGCCGACCCGGAAAACCCCGAATACTGGGGCACCACCGGGGAGTACGACCAGTGTTATGTGGAGATGGCTGCCATTGCCTGCGGCATCCTCACCGCACCGGAAAAGCTGTGGACGCCGCTTTCTGATACCGAAAAGCAGAACCTTGCCGCATGGCTGGGGCAGATCAACGCCCACACTATCCCGGACTGCAACTGGCAGTTTTTCCGCATCCTTGTAAACCTTGCCCTGAAAAGCGTGGGGATGCCTTACAGCCCGGAACTGCTGGAGGATGGCCTTTGCAAAATTGACAGCTATTACAGCGGCGACGGCTGGTCCACCGATGGCGCCTCCGTACAAAAGGACTACTACATCCCGTGGGCCATCCAGTATTACGGGCTGCTCTACTCTAAATTTGCCGCCGACACCGACCCCCGGCGTGCTGCCCTTTACCGCCAGCGCGCCCAGCTGTTCGCGCAGCAGTTCGTCTATTGGTTCGATGCCAACGGCGCAGCCCTGCCCTTTGGCCGCAGCCTGACCTACCGCTTTGCCCAGAACAGCTTCTGGGCGGCCTGCATCTGGGCAGGGCTGGAACCGCTGCCCCTGCCGGTGATGAAAGGGCTCATCGTCCGCAACTTCAACTGGTGGCTGGGGCAGAAAATGTTCGACCGGGACGGCATCCTGACCATCGGCTACTGCTACCCGCAGATGTACATGGCCGAGCGGTACAACGCCCCCGGCAGCCCCTACTGGGGCATGAAGAGCTTTTTGCTGCTTGCTTTGCCGGATGACCACCCCTTCTGGTCTGCCGAAGCCGCGCCCATGCCCGCATTGGAGCGGCTCAAGCCCATGCCATACGCCAATATGCTGGTGCAGCGCCGGGCGGGGCGGGTAACGGCCTATGCCGCCGGTGTCAACGAGGGGCACGGCCACGGACAGTTCCCGGAAAAGTACGCAAAATTTGCCTACGATACCCGCTTTGGCTTCTGCGCCTCCCGCAGCCGGGAGGTGCTCAATCAGGCGGCTCCCGACAGTATGCTGGCCTTTGTCATCGACGATAACGTGTTTGTACGCAAGGTGAGCAAAACGTGGGAAATTGAAGCCGGGGCTGTGACTGCGCAGTGGTCGCCCTTCCCCGGCATTGAGGTGACCACTACCATCACCCCCACGGCCACCGGCCACCGCCGCCATCACGAGATTGACAGCAGTTTCGACTGCGAAGCCTACGACTGCGGTTTTGCCGTGCCCAATTTTGCACCGGGCTACGCCGAAAGCGTGGAAAACGATACCGCCGAAACCCATTGCGACACCCTGCGCTGCACCGTGCGCGGCAGGGGAGAAGCAGTGGTTATCGGCTGCGACCCCAACACCAGCCTGTATTTTACCAATGTCCATCTGCCCGCCGTGAAGTACCGCATCCCCAAGGGACACACAGAACTGGACACCGAGGTCTTTGACGAAGCGGACTGATGCCGCTTCTCTCCAGAAAAACAGTCGTTTTGTGCGGCTGTTTTTCTTATATTCTGTGCTATAATGAGAGCAGAAAATGCTGCGAGGTGACATTTATGCCTTTAAATAATCCTATCACATCGGCACTTCTGGCCGACCCGGAAATTTTCCAGCAGAACCGTCTGCCCTTCCATGCCCACTTTGCCGACCAGACAAGCCCGGAAATGCTCCTGACCGTCAGCTTGGACGGCGAGTGGAACTTTCGCTATGCGAAAAACCTGACCGCACCCTTTACGGACTGGGATACCCTGACTGTGCCCGGCTTTATCCAGATGCAGAGCCTGCAAAAGCCCGGCCAGCCCTACGGCACGCCCCATTACGTCAACACCCAGTACCCGTGGGACGGCCACGAAAAGCTGCGCCCCGGCGAAATTCCGCAGGATTATAACCCCATCGGGGAGTATCAGCGTAGTTTCACCCTGCCGGAAAGCTGGGCAAGCTGCTACCTGCGCCTGAACGGTGCCGACAGTGCCGCCGCCGTCTGGTGCAATGACGTTTACATCGGCTACACCGAGGATACCTTCACTCCCGCTGAATTTGACATGACCGCCGCCGTCCACCCCGGCGAAAATACCCTGACGGTACAGGTGTACCGTTTCTCCTCCGGCAGCTGGCTGGAGGATCAGGATTTCTGGCGCATGAGCGGCTTATTCCGCTCCGTAGAACTGTTCACCAAGCCGGAGCTCCATCTGGAAGATGTCTTTGTGAGGCAGAGTTTTGCAGATGATTTTTCCAGTGCTGCCGTCACCTTTGATTGCAAGGTCAGCGGCGCGGGAACGGTGTCGGTGGTGTTTGACGGCGAGGAGCAGTCTGCTGAGGTGGGCGAACCTGCCGAATACGACAGCGGTGTGGTGTTCGGCAAGGGCGAGGCCGACCCGGACGTGGAAGAGGACGTGCAGGATGTCTCCTTCACCTTTACGGTGGAGCATCCCGCCCTGTGGAGCGCCGAGCAGCCGAACCTGTACGAAGCAGAAATTGCCCTGCTGCGCGAGGGTGCTCTGGTGGAGCGCACCGGGCTGAAAGTCGGCTTGCGTAAGTTTGAGCTGAAAGAACGCCAGATGCTTTTGAACGGCAAGCGTATCGTGTTCAAGGGCGTCAACCGCCATGAGTGGAGCTGCCGCACCGGCCGCACCGTCAGCCGGGAAGAGATGCTGTGGGATGTAAAGAACCTGAAGGCCCACAACGTCAACGCCGTGCGCACCAGCCACTACCCGGATGACCCCTATTTTTTGCAGCTCTGCGATGAATACGGCCTGTATGTCATCGGGGAGACGAATCTGGAGACCCACGGCACATGGCAGAAGCTGGGTGCGGACGGTTCGGACGAATGGACGCTGCCCGGTGCGCGCCCGGAGTGGCGGGAAAATGTGCTTGCCCGCGCCGAAGCCATGCTGGAACGGGACAAAAACCACCCGGCCATCCTCATCTGGTCTTGCGGCAACGAGAGCCACGGCGGCAAGACCCTGTGGGAGATGAGTGAGTATTTCCGCCGCACCGACCCCAGCCGCCTTGTGCACTACGAGGGCATTTTCTGGAACCGGGAATACCCCGCCACCTCCGATATGGAAAGCCAGATGTATACCCCGGTGGCAGACATCAAAAAGTTTCTGGCAGGGCACCCGGAAAAGCCCTTTATCATGTGCGAGTACAGCCACGCCATGGGCAACAGCTGCGGCGGCATCACCGACTACACCGAGTATGCCTACGAAGAGCCGCTGTATCAGGGCGGGTTCATCTGGGAGTACATGGACCACGGCATCGCGGTCACTGACCCGGACGGCAAGCCCTGCTTTGCCTACGGCGGCGACTTCGGCGACCGCCCCACCGACCGGGAATTCTGCGTGGATGGCCTTGTGCTGCCAGACCGCCGCAATACCCCCAAGATGGACGCCGTCAAGGCGGCCTACGCACCGCTGAAGATCACCCTGACCGACACCGAAGCCGTGATTGAAAACCGGAATCTCTTTACCGACCTGAACGCCTACGACCTTGTGTTTGCGTCCTCGGTCAACGGCAAGCCGGAGCGCCGGGCGGTGCTGCGGGCAGACTGCAAGCCCGGCGAAACGCTGCATCTGCCGTTCCCCTTTGCCTTGCCGGAGACAGGGCTTGCCTGCATGACCGTTACCGCCATCCAGCGGGCTGCACTGCCCGGCATCCCGGCGGGCTATGAAGCCGCTTTTGGGCAGGTATGGCACAACCATACCGCCGCCCGGCTGACCCTGCCCGCCCCACAGCTGGTGGAGATGGACTGCAACATCGGCGTAAAGGGCGAGGGCTTCGAGTATATCTTTGGCCGCGGCAAGGGGCTTGTGTCCATCCGCTATAACGGCGTGCAGCTGCTGGACGATACCGTGCGTCCCAACTTCTGGCGTGCGCCCACCAACAACGACGAGGGCTGTGCAGAGCCGTTTACATTTGCCTTCTGGAAAACCGCCGGTCTCTACGCCCGCTGCGATAACCTGACCGCTGAAACAAAGGGCGATTTCGTCATCGCCCGCGCAAACTACACCCTGCCAGATGGGCAGACGCTGCCCATTGATTTTGCCATCGACGGCGCAGGCCACTGCGATATCACCATGACGTGGCAGGGCGAGCACACCGAGCTGCCGGAGTTCGGGCTGCTCTTCCCGCTGCGCCGGGAGCTGACCGAGGTTTCCTATCTGGGTCTTGGCCCCCGGGAGACCACCGCCGACCGCACCGCAGGCGGCAAAATGGGCGCTTGGAGCTACAATGTCCGGCAGGACTTTGCCCAGAACAGCCCCGTCTACCCGCAGGAATGCGGCAGCCGCACCGGTGTGTACCGCGCAGACCTGACCGGAGCCATTCCGGGCATCTGCTTTGCAGGGGACAGCATGACCTTCTCGGCACTGCCCTATACGCCCCATGAGCTGGAAAATGCCCGCCATCTCTATGAGCTGCCCCGGGACGACAATAAGACGGTCGTCCGCTGCGCTGCTTTCCAGCGCGGCGTGGGCGGCGACAACAGCTGGGGCGCAAAGCCCCATGCAGACGCCTGCTTTGCGGTGGAGAAGGGAACCTCGTTCCGTTTTACGATTCAAAAGTAAAAATTTACTTGGCTAAAGTGGTGGGGGATCATCGTGATACCCACCACTTTGGTCTTATTGCGAAACCGTAACAAGACAAAAATCAGCGCAATATTCAAATAGTATATTTGCGATATGCAATCCAACGTTGTAGCTGCTGCATTAAAAAGTTGAATTGCGGTATCCATGTTGTAGCGGCAGGGAAGCAGTTCCATCATAGTAGTGTCCTCCTGGACCTGGACTTGATTTTGGTGTGCGGCCACGCAAATCAATGCCGCCAAGTCGGTGGAGATAAAACGGCAAGGCCGCCTGCTGCCGCCAAGAAGAAAAAAGGCTGTAATTCTATAAAAAGGACGGAAATCAGAGGAACCTATCAGAATTCTGAGCTCTGGTGGTCGATATCAAGAGACAAGCCGCCAACTTCACCATGGATGGCCTTTATGTGGTAAGCGACATATTCGCGCGGATTGACACCGTAATTCTTTTTAAAGGAGCGGTAAAAGGCGTTATAATCAGAAAAACCGCATTTGGCCGGGATGGAAGAGATTGGTTCTTTTTTCATCAGCAGTCGTTTGGCTTCCAGCAGCCGCTGCTGGATGACATACTGGTAAAAGCTGATCTGCATATTCTGCTTGAACATGTGGGAAAAATTGTATTTATCAATGAAAAGCGCCTTTGCCACCGTGTCCAGTGAAAGATCGCCGCTGAGGTTCAGATCGATATAATGCAGGGCGTTGCTCAGGACGCTTGGTTTCTGCGCCTTGGCAAAAACGTGCTCTCGATTATACAAGGAGCGGTTGATGCCGATCAGGATGCGGAGAATATCGGCCATGCCCTCACTGTGGTAACACAGGCTTTCCTCCCGGTAAGCGTGGGTCAGGGCTTCAAACTGCCCGAACCGGGCGCGGGAACTGTCCACGCTATCCCGAATCAAAAATGTTTTTGCATGACCCGGACGGAGAAAGTAATCGATGTCCGGGTCGATCTTTTTCATGGTATCAAAAGCCGGAGGGCTGAGCCACAACACATACCGCTCATAGGGAATCTCAAAGTCCCGGAAGATGGGATGGTGCATAATGGCAGGTGGGATGATCAGCAGGTCTCCCGGTTTGAGCCGGAACATTTTGTCGTGGACAACATAATCCGCATTTCCGCTGACAAAGAGAAAAATTTCATAGAACTCATGGTAATGAGAAGCGACCGGAGGATAGCTGGCATCCTTGTAATGGTCGATCTCAAAATCCGGCTCGGCCATGTAATGTTTATCGGTTTTGATGACTTTCACAGAAAAATACCTCCAGTCAAAAAATTCTTTTGGGCTAGTTCATCATAACACAATGTACCAATATATGCAATGTTTTGACCAATAAATGCCAACAATTTTGCAAAAAAGGCTGGATTATACCAAGAAATGCAAGGTTTTTGCCAAAAAAGGCCTGTACATTACAACGCGTTTGCGCTATTTTTGTTGACAGAAAGCCTGTTGCACAAGGCAGAACAGAAATGGTAGGGAATGCGCAGCCCGAAGCCCTTTGCGGAAGGGACAAATTTCACTCTGACCGACAGGAGATCAAAACCGGTTTTGTACGCAGTCAATCAAACAAAGAAAACTGGAGATGTCAATCATGATAGGAACAAGACGTATTACTCGCCGCAGCTTTCTGGCTGCTGCAGGTCTTGCTGCCGTAGGCGCAAGCCTGTCGCTCACCGGATGCAGCGGCTCGGTTTCAGACGGCCTGAGCTCCAAGCATCTGCTGGTGGCACACAGCCACAGCGAAGCGCACCCGGTCAACGTTGGACTGCAGAAGATGACGGAAGTTGCTTCTGCTGAATCTGACCTGACCTTCAGCGTTTACCCCAATGGTCAGCTGGGCGACAACGCAGCAATGATCCAGCTGGTCAAGGCTGGTGTTCTGGATATTGCAAAGGTCTCTGCTTCCAGCATGGAGCAGTTCAACAGCGCATACGCCATCTTCTCGATGCCGTATGTGTTCGAGAGCACCGAGCAGTATTTTGCCGTTATGAACCAGAGCGAAGCGGTGCAGGAGATCTTCAAGAGCACCTACGATCAGGGCTTCTTTGCCATCGGCTGGTTCGATTCCGGCTCCCGCAGCATCTACACCACCAAAGACGGCCCCTGTGAAGGCCCCGCAGACCTGAAGGGTCTGAAGATCCGCACCCAGGACAGCCCCACGTCCATTGCCATGATCCGTGCCATGGGCGGCAGTGCAACGCCCATGTCCAGCGGCGAGACCTACACCGGTCTGCAGCAGGGCATTATTGACGGCGCAGAGAACAACGAGACAGTTCTGGTGCAGGACGGCCACGGTGAAGTCTGCAAGAGCTACACCTACACCCAGCACCAGATGGTGCCCGATATCGTGATCATCTCTACCGAGACTTGGGAAAGTCTGGACGAGGCCGAGCAGAGTGCCATCGTAAACGGCATGACGCAGGGCAACGAAGCACACGAGGCCGTATGGCAGGATCTGGTGCAGGAGAACATTGACGGTGCCAAGGAGATGGGCGTCCAGTTCTACACCATCGACAAGACGGCCTTTATCGAGGCTACCCAGTCCCTGCGCGACGAGTTCTGTGCCAAGAGCGCCGACAATGCTCGTTATTACGAGGACTTCCTGTCCTATGTACAGGCTTGATGAGGAGGGAAGCATACCATGTTGATCGTTAAATTCCGCGGCCTGATCGATAAGATCATTCAGGTCCTCAGCACCATTATCATGGGTGTCATGGTCATTGCTGTCTGCTGGCAGGTCATCACCCGCTACATCCTGAACAACCCCAGCACCGTGACCGAAGAAGCGCTGCGTTATCTGCTGATCTGGGTGACCATGGTGGGCGGTGCTTACGCATACGGCCGCCGCAAGCATCTGGCAATCACCGCGCTGAGCAAGCGTCTGTCCTTCAAGGGCCAGAAGATCCTGGATATCTTTGTGCAGGCTATGGTCATCCTGTTCTGCGTTGTTGTCATGATCGGCGGCGGCACGCGCCTTGTCAACACCGCTGCGGATCAGCTGAGCGCTGCGCTGCAGCTGCCCATGCCCCTGATCTACGCCAGCGTCCCTGTGGGTGCCATCCTGTTCATCTTCTACGCGCTCATCTTCATCGGTGAGGATCTGCGCGATATGAAGCAGGGCCCCAAGGCAGAGTCTGCCAAAGAAGCATAAAAAAGGAGGACGAACCTAAAATGGGTACTTTTCAAGTCGGTCTGCTCCTGATCGGCACGTTTGCGCTGCTGCTGGCGCTGAGCGTCCCGGTCTCGGTCAGTATCATCATTTCGTCGGTCGTGACCATGGCCTCCACCTTGTCTCTGGATCTGGGCACTTTCGTTGCCAGCCAGCGCATGGTGGGCGGCGTTGACAGCTTCTCGCTGCTGGCTGTCCCGTTCTACATCCTCTGCGGTGTTCTGATGAACACCGGCGGCATTGCACAGAAACTGATCGATTTCGCAAAAATTCTGGTCGGCCGCATCCCCGGTGGTCTGGCGCACACCAACATTCTGGGCAACACGCTGTTCGGCTCTCTGTCCGGTTCCTCCGTTGCAGCTTCCGTTGCTATCGGCGGCGTTCTGATCCCCATGGAGGAGAAGGAAGGCTACGATAAAAAGTTTGCCGCTGCCGTCAACATCGCTTCCGCACCTACCGGTCTGATCATTCCTCCTTCCGGCATTCTGATCATCTATCCGGTGCTGGCTGGCTGCTCTGTGGTGGGCATGATCATGTCCGGCTACATCCCCGGCCTGATGTGGGCACTGGCCTGCATGGTCGTGGCTTATGTCATTGCAAAGAAAAACCACTATCCCACTGCTGGTAAGGTTCCGGCTTCCGTTTTCTTCAAGTACTTCGTGGACGCCATCCCCAGCCTGCTGCTGATCGTCATCATCGTCGGCGGCGTTATGTCCGGTATCTTCACTGCAACGGAGTCCGCTGCTGTGGCTGTTGCCTACACCCTGTTCCTGTCCATCGTTGTTTACCGCAGCATCAAGATCAAGGATCTGCCCAAGATCCTGCTGGACGCCTGCGAGACCACCGCTGTCATTATGTTCCTGATCGCCGGCTCCAACGTCATGAGCTTTGTTATGAGCTTCACCGGTCTGCCCAGCGCCATCGGCAACGCACTGATCAGCGTTTCCAGCAACAAGTACGTCATCCTGCTCATCATCAACCTTGTCCTGCTGGTGGTTGGCTGCTTCATGGACATCACCCCGGCTGTCCTGATCTTCACCCCGATCTTCCTGCCCGTTGTCCAGTCCTTCGGTATGGACCCCATCCACTTCGGTATCATGATGGTCATGAACCTGGGTATCGGCAACATCACCCCGCCCGTTGGCAGCGCACTGTTCAGCGGCTGCTCGGTGGCAGATATGGACATATGGAGGACATGATCAAACCGATCCTGCCGTTCTATGCCGCGATCTTCGTGGCGCTGATGCTGGTAGCCTATGTGCCTTGGTTCTCCATGGCGCTGCCCACCCTGTTCGGCGCAGTCTGATAATGTGAAAAGGAGCAAGTTTTCATGGTTTATTCAGTCACCAAGTATGGCGCTGTCGGCGATGGCGCAACCAATGATGCCGCTGCAATCCAGTCTGCCATTGATGCCTGCAACGCAGCAGGCGGCGGTCGCGTTGTACTGGAGGGCGGTCATACCTACTATTCCAGTTCTATCGAGCTGAAAAGCAACGTAGAGCTGCATCTGGAACAGGGCGCCCTTCTGAAAGCGCACTCCGATATCTCCACCTATTTCAACCCCAACGGCGATGATGCTTCCGTGGCAGCAGTTTCCGGCGCAAAGGCCGTGGATCGTCCGGTGGCAAAACCGGCTTACACCTTTATTCACGCCAAGGATGCAGACAACTTCTCCATCACGGGTCAGGGTGCAGTGGACGGCAATGTTTATGCCTTTATGAAGCGGGCAAGTCGTTACTACTTCAACGGTGATTTTTACCCCCGTCCCACCATGGTGTATGTGGAGCACTGCAACCACATCTCGTTCCATGACGTGACACTGCAGAACTCTCCGTTCTGGACGCTGCACCCTGCCGGATGCAACGATGTGCTGATCTCCAACATCCGGGTGCTGAACCCGCTGGACTGCACCAACTCCGATGGTATCGATCCGGATCACTCCACCAATGTTCGGATCATCGGCTGCCATGTCCAGTGTGCAGATGACTGCATCTGCCTCAAGACCACAGCGGGCAACAACGAGTACGGCCCCACCAAGAACGTCATCATCTCCAACTGCACGCTGACCTCTACCAGTGCCGCAATCAAGATCGGCACAGAGGGCGTGGCAGATTTCGAGAATATTCTGGTGGATAACTGCATCATCACTGGAAGCAACCGGGGTCTGTCCATCCAGATTCGCGACGGCGGCTGTGTGCGGAACGTGAGCTTCTCCAACATCATGATCGAGACCCGCCGCTTTGCCGAGTGCTGGTGGGGCTGCGCGGAGCCTATCGTGATGACGACCCACGACCGGAACGCCAACACCCACAGCGGCAGCATCGAGAATGTTCGCTTCTTCAACGTCACCTGCAAGGGTGAGAACGGTGTGTTCCTCTCCGGCAACGAGGAGAATCACATCAAGAACGTTCTGTTTGAAAATGTCAACGTCTGTCTGGAAGCTACCAGCAAGTGGGAGCGCGGAATGTACGATCTGCGTCCCATTCCGCCTGAAAAGGAAGGCATGCTGCATCAGAAGAGTGCAGCCATGTTCCTGCGCTGGGTAGATGGCGTCACCGTCCGGAACTCCACGCTGGGCTTTGCGGGCGAGGACCGTTCGGACTTCGCACAGGCGCTTCTTACTCAGAACTGCACCAACGTGCAGACCATGGGTCTGACTGCTGAGGCTGCCGCCCCGGAGTACCAGAGCATCGAACTGGGCTGAGCCGCCTATCAATAATGAGCAAGCCGCCGCATCGGCGCTGGCCCCTTTTGCCGGGTCGGGCCGGGCGGCGGCTTTTTTTGAGGGATAAACCAATGAACAAGAAAAAGAACATCATCACGTTTGCCGCGTTCCTGATCCTGATGGTGGGTCTGGGCGCGAACGATGCCATGCGGGGCATTTTTTCCACGATCTTCTCTGCCCACTTCCAGCTGAGTACCGCCCAGTTGTCCCAGATCGTCACCGTAAGCTACATCGGCAACCTCGTGTTTCTGGCCGTCGGCGGCTTCGGGGTGGATATTCTGGGCCGCCGCAAGGCCTTGCTGCTGTATACCTTTTTGTGGAGCGCAGCCATGCTGCTGTTTGCCACCACGGACTCCTATCTGCTGCTGCTTGTGGGAATGTTTTTTGCCATGGGCACATCCACGCTGCTGAACACCAACATGAACCTGATTACGACCGGTATGTTTGCCGTTGCGCCCGGCTTTTTTGTGAACTTCCTGTTCTTCATTCAGGGCATTGGCACCAGCGGCAGCCAGAGCATCATTGGCAACTGGGCTACGGA